>Ga0163217_1033951_pt1 | contig 10320 bp, 5 predicted proteins | sample SynspAceP_FD_185933 | JGI IMG/M metagenome (GOLD analysis project Ga0163217, IMG submission 185933) | Saline lake microbial communities from Ace Lake in Antarctica - Synechococcus sp. Ace-P (PacBio error correction) | ecosystem: Environmental > Aquatic > Non-marine Saline and Alkaline > Saline ... | reverse complement strand
AGGGTTAGTGCTTGTGAAGTTGTTTGAATATTTTTCTGGTTAGAAGTAGAGCAGGGATGGATCCCGCTTGTCGTGGTTTTCTGAATAAACGTAAGGGCCTGCATTTGCCAAAATAAGGTTGAGGGTTGATTACCAATGTTTAAATCGGTACGGCATGTCTGTGCTTCAGTAAACGGCACTATAGGCACCTGTCCAAACTTACCCTCTGAGATAATGAATATACCCATTTGGATTTACTATTTATTAGTTAGTGGGCCTTTTTACCTTCATTACGGTTGCGGCAACTGCGTCAATTGAGGCTTGGGTATTCGTTCGATCTATTCGTTTTCACTAGCAGTAAGTGTTTTTATTAATCTTTTGCCTCTTCAAATTCGCCTTAAATCAAGCAAAAAACTAACAATGCGAATCTGGCATCCAAAAGATAATAGGGTGTTCGTGCAAATTTTCATATGCACAGATCTGTTTTGAGCTGCAGTTAATAATCTTTGCCTTTGAGTTTAAAAAATTTGCCATTTTTGATTTTCAATTCGCTGGCTTTTTTTTTTTTGTGATTTTGAAATTTGGGGGTTTTTTCAAAAAATAGCAATCAAAAGTCGTTCATCGCTTCGATCGATATTAATCATTTGCTGACGGATATAGGCAGTTTTAAGAGTGTACAGGCCTCTTGTTTGGAAAACTCCTTTTCGCCTTTGTGATCGTCAATGATGTCAGCAACATCTAAATAGCTTCGTAATGCGCCACACAAAAAAGGCCAGGATTCACGGTATGTACGGATTTTTTAGAGCATTCCAAATAGATTGGCTGTGACCGATTATTTTTTTTCATGGTTGCCACTTTTTTCGAGCAATAGGCGCTGGGCTGTTAATACTTGACGAGGAAATTGAATAGGGCGATTAAAACAAAAAAACCGTTTTTTTAAGTTTGGCCCGGGAAAGAAGGTTTATTAGCCGCCTCAGTCCTCAGCTAAAATTGCCTAAAATAATACAACTTGGGCCACAATATTCGTGTGCTTCAACCAGTAAGTTATTTTTTTTGTATGGGCCTTTTTAGCAATTGTTCGATGGCGAGCTTATAAATTTTTAAAGCAGCAGTTCTGTATTGAGCTTTAGAAATATTTTACAGCCACGTTTGTTTTGATGACTATCAGGGTGATAACTTTTAACCAGGTCTTGGGCTTCTTTGTATTTGACCTAATCTCTGCCAATTATTAACTCAGCTTAAAAAAACGCCCTGTTTGTCTCTTTGTAGCGGCTAATCTGTTTGGCCATGACGTGTTTACACAGGCGATCAGCTGCAGGTACAATTTTTTGGCATAGGCATTTTTGTAAATGGCGCCCATGGGCTTGACCGTCTGTATGATAAGCTTTTTCTAAGCGTCCTTAAACCAGTTTGGACTTTGTGAAACATTGGTTTTAACTACATATTCAATCGGGGCTGTTTTTCATACTTTGGCCCAGTACCATAGGGCGCTGAGGCATCTGCACTCACGATGGACAAATACGTTTCCAGGTTAAGGAGTGACTTTGCGCGCAGTTCTTCGATGCAATTCCAAAGCCATATTTTTTCTTTATTTGAACGAGATGTAGTCGCAAATTGATTAAACATCAAACTTTTCTTTGCCGGACAAAACTACTCAGGGCAAGCCTCTGAATGTAACGTGCTGTACAATGGACCTGAACTCCGGCCACTATCAATACACCTTTCAAGTAAGGTTAGAAAGGGTCGTGATCACTCCCACCCGATTACATGATGTTTGGGTTTGAGGAAAAATGACCCTTGTTCACGTATAATTTAATTTTCAATAGGGCGGCTAACTTCATTTCTTTGATGATTCATTATTATGTAGTGCTTTTCAGGGTAAAGCCATTACACAGCACTCAAGCGCAACCAACGGTAATTTTATTTACAGCTAGGCCAATGTTTTATTGCCACAAGGTGTTGCAAAAAAACGCTGCAAATACCAAATACCCGAAATAGGTAATTGTTTACCGCGGTTTGTCTAGAGACTTAGATTCAAAAATGATTAGGTGGTGTGAACACTTTTGTTTGATGTTTTGCATTGGTTGTCGGTGGAGGGATGGTTGGTGTCGGGCTGTTGCCCTTGTTTGGTCTGGCCCCAGCTGCGGATTAATCCCGGTTGGCGCTGATAAGAAACGTACAAGCCCTGCTGCTTTTTACGGCATCAGAGGCAAGCCCCTGATTTACGGTTGTCAGCGATTAGCTAATAATTACTGATGGCACTATTTTCAAGAACCTTGGAGCTTTGTGGTCGTGATAATTGAAGCAAATGCGTCTGTGTGCCCTATCGCACGTGCGTTATCCGTGTGGGACAATCAATCCAAAGCCGAACCGATTTTCAACCTGTTGCTCGACATCGGCGTTAAGTCACTATACGGGTCATATTGCTGCTCCGTATAATTCAGTTGGCTTCTGCACAATGCCTGGTTTCCATAAAGCTGCCCTATATTTCTTGTTTCTCTCGCGCAGCAAGATATCCAGATACATCTTGAATTTACAGCCTTGGGTTAAAGTCAGTGTTGAGCTAAACCCAACCATATGTGTGGGCAGCTGCCTTAATCCATTAATTGGCGCAGATGGCTTACATCTTCAGGTGCAGATTATCATCGCTGAATATCGGCGTTACAAGGTTGCAATAACACTTCAACATGCAATGGGGTTATTCAATATTAAAATCTGCCCCGCTGAGACAACGATACTAACATGGCAACAATTCACGGGCTCAGGGGCCCTTAGGCTTTTTTACCGCTTTATATGGTCAACACACGCAAGCTCTAGATGGTACAACCCATCCCGGAATAAAAATTAACCAACTCAAAACTGTCCCAACGCTCAACTAAACAGCCAGATTATTGCGCATTTTCCGCCGGACTTAAATGGATTTTGAGATTATAGACTTTGTGCTAGTTTTCCTCTTACCTTAGGCATGCCATGCAAGTCCAAATATGTCAAAAATAATGCTGAGTTATTAACTGGTGATGCTGCCATAATATAATTCCCTGGCAGGGCAGGGGTTAACCTTCGGGTTTCTTAAGATGTAGGAAGCCTTAGTCGAAGTGCTTTGCCAAGCAGTTTGAAAAAATAAGAAAGTACCCAACGAAAACTGCGGGCAAAGCATGGTGACTTGGTGTGAGGAATACGAAAACGATAGGAAGGAGCAGATAATTTTGCTAAGGGTGAGATTATAGTGACCACGGATGATACGCTAAGAATAAGGGACTAACAAAAACAGCCAATCTACGACCTCATGGCAAGCCTTGGACGCAAAATGACCACTCGCGTGCAACGCAAATACAAACCGAGCACATACCTCGAGAAAAATCATTGAGTAAATTCTCAAGCTTATCAAGACAAATGGCCACCTGCCGGAAACCACGGACAGAGAATAAAGCGAACCCCACTCACACCACTACGCGGCGTCACTATAACAAAATCCCTGCACACATATGCCATCTGGGTTCTCTAACCAACTATTACAAACAACACCAACAATAACAAATTAAGTAATAAAGACGGGCTCAAAAAAATAGAAACTAAAACCTATACAGCTCACATTTGTGTTTTCGCTTTTATGTTGTAGCGTGCTCGGCCCACCCTAAGAACAATACAGATGAATGACAAACTGTGGCCAATCAACACCCTTTCAAAACAAACCTACACCAACCTCGAAACAGATGACGTCCGAAACACAAACAATAAGTAACAAGTACACCAATTCATTAAATCCACCCCACGCCCACCAGACGAACAAAACCAAAACACATATCAACAAGCACAAATGAGACAAATACTAAAAAAAGCATAACCACATTAGACCCTAAAGTACAAAAAAGCTGAAGCCCCGCAGAAACACATATACACAGAAACTCATGATAATTTGGACGACCCCGGACCTCCTACTTTTCTAAATCTATGCCTGACAGTATGCATAATTTACAAAGATAGCAAAAATAGGACCAAAGTTTTGGGATTAAAACACAATAGACTATCTCCAAACTCCGAAGATATGCATTCACTCGGCACCAATAAACCTAAATACAACTCCACAATTAAAGCCACAGACCAAGCTGCGCACTCAAAAAAGCCCACAAGTGATAACAGCTGAATCGACAAAGAAACCAGACACTTTCAGCATATCCTTAAAAAAACATCATAATATGCCGGAAAGGAAATCTAACATGGCTTCTAAGTCAGAGAGCCGAGGTATTATAGACTACGTTGGGGACTGACGCCAAATACCTCTCACCCCACCAAACACCAAGAAAAATAAACCCTAATCATATAAAACCCCAACATTTCCCGAGCCCCTTAATAATGATAAACGCTCAAAACTACATGCAAGCCACCAACCACGAGCAGGCACCACACAGCGATGATTAAAACTCCCAACCCTCGTTAACAAAGAATGCAACGGAGACTAACCTTCGCGAAGCCAACGAGTTTATCAAAAACTTGATGGTATTCAACACTCAACTTGTGGACAGCCTCAAACAAGCCCCCTGTTAACGTTACATTAAATAAAAATCATTTATTTTTTTTCTTTCTGCCAAAGCAACCAAAAAAAAATGCTAACCAATCACAACGCCCCTTGGTATTGTTCCTACCGAAAAAATTACATCTAAAACACTCTCGTTATATTTTGATGGACAATTTCTATAGCGACCTCGCGCCTAAAGAACGAACCATCCGCTATTTAAAAGATCGCCCACACAAGCTTTGTGAATAAATGCAGAAACGAAACCAACTAGAGAATATCTGACCAAGAAAGACCAAAGATAAAAAAATGGCACCCTACAGCTTAGGCGAAACCATTCGCACACCCTGGCGATGATTTCCAACTAACTTAAAGATTCAGCAAAATCCATGCGCCAAACCTACGTAGTTTTAAAACAAAATACACGGCCTAATATCAGCGCGCCACACCCCAAGGCCAACGGCCAGTATGTTAGACACAAGCTCAGTAAGAAGGAACATTCGCAAAGCCTCGGAAAATGAAATGGTATTTGGTTCTCATCACACAAAAAAAGATGGCGATAATCATTCTCTTATTTCACACGCCAAATAACTTCACATATATTAACGTTGATAACTGAAAACCCTGTTATCTGATAATGACCAATAACATTCCAAACATGTTACCCTAGGCCTCTAACCCAAAGAGTTGAGAGCCGAATTAAGTTGGCGCACACAAAAATGGACGTGCGGACCAACCTCTATTAATAGATTGCCGACATAGAGATCATCCTCCACGCAGAGGACAAAGATCACAAGATGCGACCACGCCATGGTCGCCCGCACTGGCGCCACAACAAGCCACAGACAAAACTTCCTCTAAAGCCATGTTACACCGAATAGATTTCAGACACTTGCAACAAGCCCAGTCGATACCAGAAGCTCCTTTTAGAAAACTCGAAACTAGTAAATACAACTACCGTGCCAGAACGTAAAAACATACGCGGACCTAAAGCCCCAAAACCCAGACTATTGCTCCTCTACCAATTACCATATCCATACGCCCAACCTCGAGATATGTTTAAACGGCCATAACCCAAAAACAAAAATCCAAAAATACTCAGATTAGACCGCGTGAAAAGCTAGCAACCACCAGTTTCCTTAAATCAACTTCCCCCCACATTCATTGCTACAAAAACCACGCATGCACAGCCAGGTAAGCGTCGCCAAATGGAACTCATCCCCAATTGCCCCGATAACAATCTCACGGAAGATATGGAGTTGTGTTCCTTTAAGTTTTTCACTTTAAAAACCCGTTAACCCTATCACGAAAGCCGTGCCGGGACAGTCATTTCAAATCACCCCACACAAAAAAACCGCCAAAGCAACCAACTCAAAACAACAACATCACCACCAAAACAAAAAAAAAAGAACACCCACCCCAAAACCAAAACCCAAACCACAACAACCACGCCAAAACAAAGACCCAATATCTAACCTTAACCTGCGCACGCACAGCGACAAGACATCAAAAAAGGTTGTATTGAGGACAAACCGCATGCACCTAATATAACGCTTATGCTTGATCAAAGGCTGGGCCCTTGTACCATAACTCTCAGAGGATAACCCTCTGTAGGATAATCCGCACTCAACAAGAGAAAGGCACCAACTCGGGCACTGAACGAACGCAAAAAAAAGTCACCTTTTACAAGACCATACAAACAGTAGATTATAGGCTCAGATATTACAGGCTGAGAAACAAAACCACAAAAAAAACAAAAAAATATCATCCGCCAAGATAGCACCCCGCTGCGTTAGTGGTTTCAACTAAGACTACCGGCATGTATCCACACGTAAAAAAAGTGGACAACGCTGAAGTCACGACGAGAATATGCATATTTCCATGAAAACGAACCACCAAGGTTACCATATGCAGATGACTGACAAAAAAGGAGAGTTGCCGAAGTATGAGCGTTATATGGCGTGAACCGCAACACACGAGAATGCAGTGGCACAAAAACAGACAAATTGGAAATTAACAAACTCGGCTAAGTTGCAAAGCTTTGTTATAGAATATATACCCGAATAAAGCTTGACCAACATCAGCCTTAGGTGAAAAATAAAATATAATCAAGATTAAATCCACAAAAGCCTTTTCACGATTTGTGTGTTATTACCCGACCAGTGCCCACGGCTCCCCCAACACATAGCCATCAAGATCAAACCGCTCCAATAGACGCCGCGAATGCCTGCCAACACAACCACATGGACCTAGTGCGGATCTGCCACAAAAAACAAAAGTAAGCACCATGACCCAACACACAAATCCTCGCGGAGCACTAAGATGGGACAGTTGCTCGCATATAACATATATAATACGGACCAATGTACCTTCATCAAGATGGACATTACTGCGTAGCGGTAGTGCCACCTCTCAAAACTAGAGCTTGCTCGAGTTTCCCTCAAAGAATGATCAAGAATACACAAATGATAAAACTCGCGCCCGAATATAAGAACCCCCCCGGGTATATTACACCATACCATTTAGTTCATCCCTCGGTACTTTGCCCTGTGATAACAAATATAGTTAGACCGGGCCCTTAATCGTCCTAGAACTAAGGGATGCAAATTATTAACATCTTTTGCAAAGAAAAGGCTCGAAATAAAATTGGAACTAAAATCTCGTTCCGAGCCTTACACCTTCAGGCAAATTTAATTCGCCAGACAACTTACAAAGACCCAGCCCAATCCCTTTAACAAGGATCAGGCGGATTAACAAATCACTACAATAACCTACTCAATGGCAGATATCACATTCGGAACCCTAATCCAGCCAATGGCCCCGGCAAATATGTCCAACAAAAAAAGACCCCACGAAACAAAGACAGAATGAACAAAAGCCCGCCTATAACCCACACGTCTAGACTACATCCTTACTGAAAACTCCTGGCAAGTCCAAGGCTTGCAATTGCCACGCAACTCCTTTCCTATAACTCCACGCTCGCGAAAAAAAAACACCTCAGATGACCCCAAGCCTATCGCAGGAATGAAATCGGCCGTAGTACCCGAAATCAACGATGAACTAAAAACCCGTGTATAGCAACAACGTTCATAGCCACACACAAAACGGACACTTGCTGATCTTTGAAATTGGACGGCCAACAAAAAGATGGCAGCGTCCCACAATTATATTGAACAGGGCACAGACCGGCGTGAAACACTTATCGCCTGAGCACACCCACCCAGTACCGCAAGATCCTCGCCACCACAAAAACAAATAATTACACAAACAAAAACCTAATATTAAGGACACTGGTTCGCAAATGTTAACCCTGAACAAAGGACACGCCAGCTTCTCAGTCATATAAACAATATGACAACCCCATAGATACCGATGGGAACAACTCCTTAAATCCGATCGTCGTAAAAATACATACCCCACTTCCATCCAACTATTTCTAGACTGACCCAGACAGTCCACGAATCCTGACCAAACAAAACTCGCGGAATGAACCCGAGAGCGGCAAAGGCTAACCCCAAAAAAAAACAAAAGATTCAGCGACCGTCATAGCTTAAGAGGCACAATGGCAAATACACCATTAACTCGATTAACAAACCCCCGGGACATCCTTATGGACCCAAAATTAAGTTAGAAATACAATCCGGAACAGTGGTTATCGAAATATCCCAAAGCCCGCCCTGTGGGCACATCGACAAATTACAAAGAGAGAACACCAAAGCCAATAGGAGTAATCAGATGATGTGGCTGACTTTTTCAAAACTCCAGCTGACATGATTGAAAATCCCTCAAAAGGCCATACCCTGAACCTATCTCAAAGACGCCGATGAACTTCAAATTATAAGATCGCACAAAATACCCACTAAATACTGACCATACAGACATTATTTATAGACACCTAGCTGCCGCCACCAGTCCGGACCCCCAAGAGACCTGACCCACATTTTAATAGGCAGGAGCGAAGGGTTATAACCAACATTATAAATACATAAAACTATCGTGAGAGCTCTCCTAATCAATGAATTACCGCTCAAAGCAATAAGCTAGCAGCAGAAAATTAATAGACTCACAAACCATGAACCCAAAACAATTCAACGGAATTATGGATCCTCGCGCAAGCCCCAAAAAACCACCCAAACACCAAAACGCCGCAGACCACGCAAAAATATTAAATGGCCCCGCACGCGCTATCCGCACAAAAAAAAGCGCACGAAAAATGCGAGAAAAGAACAATATCACAAAACCCGAAAGAAACAGAAAAAAATTTAAAACACCGCGCTCCCTATACCCAGACAAAAAACAGAATCGCAAAGAAAACTGTGCCCAGCCGAAAGACCGCCGTGAACACACCAGACCAAATGTCATGCCCCCAACGCCCAAACAAATGAGGCAAATAACGCTATCAGAATGCTACAGACCAAGAAAAGATCGCAACAGGCGACGCATAGCAGCGGCCTGACAGGAGACACCTCCCACCGTTCCCACCAGACTCTTCCGACTAACCCCCCGTCAACGATAAAGACAAAAATAAAATCAGATCAAAATTTTTGTATAACCACAGACCCATAAACATAAAAGCTCGGAACCCAAGTTCCTAGACCACTCCTTCGCTATTAAACTCACAAAGAGGGACCCTGCGGGCAGTCTCAATTATCATTCTTCTTCTTGCACCCAAAACTTTCCGTAGAGGGGTCAAAATTTCAAGTCCGACGGGCAACTTGCGGAAGCCCAAATACCCTATGCCAAAGAGCAAAGACCCCCCCAAAGCTTAGCCCCACGAATGCTCCATGGCTTGACAGACAACACCTGCTCAGCCCACGCAATACAGATACAAACGCCACCCATCCACAAAAGTCACCAAACATACAAGCGAACCCACAATCGACCACAATTGCTTAGGGCATCAGGCATTCGGAGTTTTGGTGAAGTTTCTGCCTGTTCGTCAGAGAATTGAATAAAAATAAATTACCGAAAATCAGCGAGCGGTTACTCAGGTGAGCCAGGAATTTAGGCATCCGACTTCCCTAATCAACTCAATCAATATAAGTTAGGCCCCTATACATCGCCCTATTGGCCATTTCATTGCAGAAACCCCAAATCTTAAAGCATCTTGGAAAATCGGTTTGCTTTACTGATTAGGTAATATACAACACTGCAAAAACATGCAGCGCTTATCATCTTACCATCAATTTCCAAAAGCTACCATGACATTTACCGTCAGTGATATTAATTCACCGTGCGACGACCTATGGCAAACTAAGATCTATACTTAGCCCCTCCGGCCAATTACAAGATAAGGAACTATATGTCATCGCCAATAACATAATGGCCAGATCCCCGTACCAGTCTAAACGGATCATGAACCCGCAAAAGCCACACACCCACCGAACAATAACGAAGGTAATGATTTTGGAAAAATCTTGCCACTAAACGATGAGGAATGCACCGGATCTTCCTTGGGTTTAAGAGCTGGTTTCTATACGGCACCAACATCAAATAATCACGCTAAGGAATTCTCTACTCTCGAGAAAAAATAAAGCCACAGACTTATGGTATCCACTATCCGCAAGACCAACCCAAAGCTAACACCATCGCAAATAGCAAACAACCAAACCAAAAAACCCTCTACAAGGACAAACTGGGCGCCCCAAGACCTCGCCAAAAAACCTAAAAATTCTCAAACAAATGGCGAAAAACGTTAAGCGGCCTCCTCAATTTATGTGACCAAAACTGGATTATTTAAAGGGATAATGAATCACTTATTTTTCTTATTGGTTCGGCTAGCATTAGCCGAATTAGGCTTGTACGGCCAGAAGAAGAAGTCTTCGTGT
>Ga0163217_1053903_pt1 | contig 10321 bp, 4 predicted proteins | sample SynspAceP_FD_185933 | JGI IMG/M metagenome (GOLD analysis project Ga0163217, IMG submission 185933) | Saline lake microbial communities from Ace Lake in Antarctica - Synechococcus sp. Ace-P (PacBio error correction) | ecosystem: Environmental > Aquatic > Non-marine Saline and Alkaline > Saline ... | reverse complement strand
CTCTTCAGTGCTAATCGGCCAACGGGTACTGTAGCAGTTATTTCATCTTCTTTTGCCCTACTTACACAATTTCCCTTGGATAGCATCTACAGAACTCCCCTGACTCGAATATTGTCCTCCGTATTTGCACCTGCCGCCATGTAAGCATCGATTTCATTCTTTCTCTCTTACGAGCCTTTTCGAGTATTGTTGGATTAATAGTTGTAAGGCTATAGGTACTTCTGAAGCTGCTGATCTCGCTATTCACGTAAGCACTTAATCCACTGTTACCGTGCACCGTTCTTCAATCGCTATCGTTAGATTATTCTTACCGTCGATTACTCCGCACTGGTTAAATCCTTGAACATCGGTATTGTAGTTAACAGCTTAAGTCTTACCGGTTACGGGTCCCATTCTCAATCGCTATCGTTAAGATATTGCTACCGTTGATTGTAGCCTGTCAGGTTTGATTTCAGTTACTAATACCACTCAAGTCTACTGTCGTATCCAGCTGCTGTTCATGCCCTAACGTAAGGACTGTTCGTTGTGTTGTTTAATGCGATAGTCTGGGCATTTCCGTATTTATCAGTAAGAACTTAATCCATGTTACCGCTGCAACCTTTCATCGTTCGTTACGTATTACTTCCGGTCGTACTCGCATGGTTAAAATCCTGAACATCGGTATTGGTCTAAGTAACACTTAAGTTACCGTTACAGGGTCCCTTCTCATCGCTATCGTTAAAGCTTATTGCCTACGTCGATTGTAGCATGGTCAGGTTCTGATCATCAGTACTTACATAAACACTCAAGTCTTACTTGTCGTAATCCGCTGCTGTTTCCATTCCCTAGTAATGGGATGTTCGTTGTGTTGTTTGGATGCGGATGTCTGGGCATCCGTATTATCCAAAGTAAGAAACTTACTCACTGTTACCGCTTGCACGTTTCTCAATTCGGCTATCGTAGAGATTTACTACCGTACGTACTCGCACTGTTTAAATCCTACATCGGTTTGCTAGTACCACTTAAGTCTACCGTTACAGGGTCCCCATTCTCATCGCTTCGTAGATATTGCTAGCGTCGATTGTAGCACTGGTAGGTTCTGATCATTCAGTACTTTACTACCATCAGTCTACTGTCGTACTCCGCTGCTGTTCCTTTCCTAAGAAGGATGTTTCGTTTGTTGTTTTATGCGATAGTCTGGCATTCCGCTATGTATCCAGTTAAGAACTTAAAATCCACTGTTACCGCTTGCACCGTTCTCATCGCTTAGTCGTTAAGATTTACTACCGTTCGATACTCGCACTGGTTAAATCCTGGACATTCCGGTATTGTCTTAAGTAACATTAGTCTACCGTTAAACAGGGTCCCATTCTCGATCGCTATCGTTAGATTGCTACCGTCGATTGTTAGCACTGGTCAAGTTCGATCATCAAGTACTTACATAAACCACTCAAGTCTTACTGTGTATCCGCTGCTTGTTCCATTCCTAAAGTAAGATGTTCGTTGTGTTGTTATGCGATAGTCTGGGCATCGTATATCCAAGTAAGACTTAATCACTCGTTACCGCCTGCCCGTTCTCATCGCGTATCGTTAAGATTTTACTACCGTCATACTCGCACTGGTTAATCCTTGAAACATCAGGTATGTCTAAGTAACCACTTAGTCTACGTTACGGGTCCCCATTCTCAATCGCATCGTAGATTTGCTACCGTCGTTTAGCACTGTCAGGTTTCTGATCATCGTACTTACAACCCTCAGTCTTTTACTGTCGTATCCGCTGCTGTTCCATTCCCTAAGTAGGATGTTCGTTGTGTTGTTTAATGCGATGTCTGGGCATCGGGTTTCTTCAAGCTGCTATTCGGCCAACGGGTCTGTAGCAGTATTTCCATCTTCTATTTGACTACTTAATTTCCATTATAGCATCTACAGGAAACTCCTGAATAACTTGATCTCCGTATTTGCACCTGCGCCATGATAAAGCATCGATTTCATCTTTTATCTTCTTAATGGAGCATTTTTGAGTATTGTTGATTATAGTTTGGTAAGGCGTATAAGGTACTCTGAAGCTGTATGATCTCGCGTTTCACGTGACTTTAAATCACTGTTACCGCTGCACGTTCTCAATCGCTTATCGTTAAGATCTTACTTACCGTCGTACTCGCACTGGTTAAATCCTGACATCGTTATTGTTAAGTACCACTAGTCTCAGTTACCGGTCCCCCATTCTCAATCGCTTTCGTTAGTATTGCTCACCGTCGATTGTGCACTGGTCAGGTTCTGATTATCGCAGTTACTTACATAACCACTTCATCTTACTGGTCGTTGATCCGCTTGCTGTTCCATTCCTAACAGTCAAGGTGTTCGTTGTGTTGTTTATGCGACTAGTCTGGGCATCCGTATTATCAAGTAGACTTAAATCCACTGTTACCCTGCACCGTTCTCATCGCTATCGTTAAGAATTTACTACCGTCGAATTTACCGCACTGGTTAAATCCTTGAACATCAGTATGGTCTAAGTAACCACTTAAGTCTACCTTACAGGGGGTCCCATTTCTCAATCGCGTATCGTTAGATTATTGCTACCGTCGATTGTAGCACTGGTCAGGTTTCTGTTATCAGTATTAATACCACTCAAGTTTCTTACTGTCGTTATCCGCTGCTGTTCCATTCCCTAAGTAAGGATGTTCGTTGGGTTGTTTTATGCGATGTCTGGGCATTCCGTTTATCCAAGTAGAACTTAATCCACTGTTACCCGCTGCACCGTTCTCATCGCATCGTATAAGATATTACTACGTCGATACTCGCAACTGGTTAATTTCCTGAACCTCGGTATTGTCTAAGCACACTTAGTCTACCGTTACAGGGTCCCCATTTTCAATTCGCTATCTGTTCAGATATTGCTCCGTCGATTTGTAAGCATGGTCAGGTTTGATTATTCAGTTACCTTACTAACACTCAGTTCTACTGTTCGTTCCGCTGCTGTTCTTCCCTAAATAAGGATGTGCGTTGTGTTTTGTTTTAATGCGATGTCTGGGCATCGTTTTAATCCAAGTTAGGAACTTAATCCACTTTACCGCTTGCCACCGTTCTCAATCGCTATCGTTAAGATTACTTACCGTCGATACTCGCACTGGTTAAATCTGCACTCGTCTTGTTAAGTAACACTTAAGTTCTACCGTTACGGGTCCCCTTCTCAATGCTTATCGTTAAGATATTGCTTACCGTCGATGTAGGCATGGTCAGGTTCTGATTTCAGTACTTACATAACCACTCAAGGTCTACTGTCGTATCGCTTGCTGTTCATTCCCTTAAAGTAAGATGTCGTTGTGTTGTTTTATTGCGATTAGTTGGGCATCGTATGATCAGTTAAGAACTTAAATCCCACTGTTCGCTTGCACCGTTTCTCCAATCGCGATCGTTTAGATCTTATACGTCGATACTCGCACTTGGTTAAATCCTGAAATCGGTATTGTCTAAGTAACCACTTTTAGTCTCCGTACAGGGTCCCTCTCAATCGCTATCGGTAGATTTTGTACCGTCGATTGGTAGCACTGGTCAAAGTTTCTGATCATGCAGTACGTTACATAACCACTCAGTCTACGTTGGTTTTTTTTTTCGTATCGCTGCTGTTCCATTCCTTAAAGTAGGGGAGGTTCGTTGTGCGTTGTTTAATGCGATAGTCTGGGCATTCGTGATTATCCAGTAAGAACGTAAATTCCTGTTACCGCTGCGCGTTCTCCTCGCTATCGTTAAGATATACTGACCGTCGATACTCGCATGGTTAATCCTGAACATCGGATGTTCTAGTAACCAACTTAAGTCTACGTCTACAGGGTTCCTTTCATCGCTCTCGTTAGAATTGCTACCGTCGATTTGTTAGCACGTGGTGTTCAGGTTCTGATCATCAGTACTTACATACACTCAGTCTTACTGTCGTATCGCTGCTGTTCATTCCCTAGTAGGATGTTCGTTGTGTTGTTTAAAGCGTGTCTGGGCATCCTGATGATCCAAGTAAAACTTTAAACCACTGTTACCGCTTTGCCACGTTCTCATCGCTATCGTTAGATATTACTACCGGTCGTTACTCGCACTGGTTAATCCTGACTCGGTATTGTCTAAGTAACCACTTAGTCTACCGTAAGGGTCCCATTCTCAATCGCTATCGTTAGATTATTGCTACCGTCGATTGTAGCACTGCGTCAAGTTCTGATCATCAGTTCTTACATACACTCAAGTCTTGTCGTTGTTCCGCTTGCTGTTCCATTCCCAAGTAAGGATGTTCGTTGTGTTGTTTAATGCCGTAGTCTGGCTCCGTGTGATTGCTACTCATGGCAATCAAATTCAGTACCGCCTCGTATTACGAGGTTCGACCAGCTCCACTAATGACTGTAAGTTCGTTCGTTATCAGTTAGCGTCACCAGTTTTTGCACTCCACCAACCTTTGCCACGTGTTCCTCCCAAAGCATATATTTGCCCGTATTTAGTATCTATATATGTATTCACGGGAATTTGTTCCTTGTATTGGTATCCTAGGGAAGTACGCTATTCGTTGTGTTTATCCTCATCAGTATCCGTTAGGTTAACGTATATTACCGTTACCATCATCTAACAGGTACAGCTCCTGTACACCGTTACGGTTTCAACTTAGAAGATAAATCTACTTTGTAACTACCTCTATCTATAATCGATTTGAGTTGATTTCGCCCGTTTATGTCGCACCTGTCAAATTCTGATTTCACTACTCTATTCGCTAATCTGCTATTGCCTTCTTCAACTGTTGTTTCGTTTACCGATCTCCATCGACATCAATTGGGTTGCCAACTCATTCAGAAGCATTTTGAAATTTCGTCGTATCGCTCTTTCACCATTCTAAATAATCGCAGTAAGTTTCACTGCCGTCATCGCTCACCGTATATCGTTTCGTTACAACTACCAGTTTCCTGTAATCCGATAATCGATGGCAGTGCAGTTGGGGTCATTTGTTAATGAGGTTATCTCCGTTATTTCTAATTCTTGAATCCGTTCGTGATCATCATTTGCTTAAAACTTTAAATCAATGGGGGCATCATTGGTTAACTCAAATAGTTTTGTACTGGTTGTTCAGCTCCATTTGATTATCCGTACCTGCCGTTGTTCATCCGCTGCAATCTTATCCGTGGACAGACGTTATTGGTTATGTTTCAATATCTGGTCGCAGGTTTAGGCCAAGTCCTGGTATCTATTTTGGGTCATCCTTGTCTCCTCAGCGATTCATAAGCCGTTATGGCATCGCTCAATTTTGATCATGTAGCAAACGTTGGCCGTTCTACCCTGTCGCGCTTGGCGCAGGAGTTGGTCAATTTAAAGTGTTCCTGCTTGTTACATCAGATTATTCATTCTCTGGTCCGGGTCAGATCTGGTGCTGCACTACCCAACTGTTGCAGTATTTCCATCCCAGCATATAATTGCGTTTCAGTATCCACATAGGTTCACGGTATTTACCCTTAGATGGAGCTCTGAAGCTAGTACGCTAATTCGTTGGTTTTCTTCATCCAGTATCGTAGGAATTTACTGTGTATACCGTTACCATCTCAACTACGGTTACCGCTCTATACCCGCTGTTTTACTGTTTCACTTAAAGATGGACAATCTACATTTGTTGAAGTACTCTTTCATCTCATTTGGATTGATTCATCGTTTAGTTAGCCGTTAGTTTTGATTATCACTACTACTTTTGCTAATCTGCATAGCTTCCTCTCAGTTGTTTCATTAACTAATCTCATCTAATCTATCGATTAGCAGGTTACTTCAGATGTAGCTTTTGGTCACTGTCCACAAAGGACACTGGGAGTTCCTCTCCATTATTAATGTAATGTTACCATCTCCGTTATCGTAGTGCGATTCAGTAGTTTGCTGTTAACGCTATCTTCACGTGTACATGTTTTACTGTCATCATTATTATCAGCACTTATGGTTTCGGTTTCGTTAATTGGAAAAGGTTCCTCAGGCTCGGTAGAGTTTGCGTTCGGTTACCTGCGCAACAGCGTTGCTGATTACAAGCCATTTGTTATCTGATCGTGACATCACTACCTCATTGTTCGTGAAACGTATTGTCCATCAGGAAGTTGCTGTTGATATCTGATTTTAATGTCACACTGCTCCGGGCCTCATTGACAAGTAGTTCCTCATTGTTATCCACTATATTTTAGTTATCGTTTCAATTGATTATCGGAAATTGTACCATCCGCCTCGGTCAATGTTGCAATTCGTTACCTGCAACAGATGTTGATTTACTAATCCGTTCGTTCTATCGTGACATCACTACCATCATTGTTTCGTGACGTTATGTTCCATCAGGATTTGCTGTGCTATTCTTGATTTGATGGACACTTGCTCGGCCTCATTGACCAAGTAACGTACCATCATTGTTATCCGACGTATACTAGTTATGTTTCGTTGATATCGAATTGTACCGTCCGCTCTGTCGCGGTCGCGATTCGGTTACCTGCAACAGGTTGCTACAGCTATTCCGTTGTATTAATTGTTTGCTGAACATTTCCGCGGTATCTGTATAGGTTTTACGTTTCCCGTCGCATTGTCCAACTCGTTTGATACGATGTATCGGTTATTGTTGTTGGGTACCCCGCAGCTTCGTAAAGATACTTGCCATCCCAATTATCTCCAAGCAACCGTTTCCCGACTGCGGATTGATCTCGTCGAATCGCGGCCTGAACTTTGTTGCAGTTACAATATGTCGTATTGTCGTTAGGATTCGATTATGCGTTCGTATCTATTGTCTGTCAGCTCCAGGTTATCAGTATATGTGTTACTCCGTCGCGGGCAGACATTGTGATTCGAGTATCGGTTTTGTTGTTTGTTACCCGGCAGCATTTGTAGGTATTTTACGTGCCATCCATTATCTACCACAGGCAACGTTCCGCTGACGGCATTGGATCTCGTCGATTGCTTCCTGAACATCTTTGGTGCAGTATAACCATGATGTTCGTATTGTCGCTAAGATCGATATCGCATTCGTATCTATCGTCTGTACCTCCAGTTTCATCGTATATGTGTATACTCCGTTCACAGGAGCAGACTTGTTGATATCGATCGTATCGCGTTGATTGTTGTTGTACCCCGGCACATTCGTAAAGGTATACGTGCCATCAATTAATTCTACCAAGCAACCGGTTCCCGCTGCGGCATTGATTTCGTCGTCGTTTCTTCCTGAACATTTTTGCAGTACAATTGATGTGTATTGTCGTAAGGTTCGATATCGCATTCGTATTATCGTCTGTACAGCTCCAGTTTCATTCAGTATTGTGATATACTCCGTTCACAGGAGCAGACATTGTTGATATCGTGTATCGGTTCTTGTTGTTGGTACCCCGCAGCGTGTAGAAGGTATACGTGCCATCCAAATTATCTCCAAGCACTGTTCAGTTGCGGAATGTCTCGTCGATCGCTTCCTGACTTGTTGCAGTTTCCAATGGATGTCCGGTATTGTCCGTAAGGATTCGAATTCGCATTTTCGCTATCTATCGTCTGATACAGCTCCGTTTTCATCAGTTATGTGTATTACTCCGTTCAGGAGCAGACATTGTTGATATCGATGTATCCGGTTTATTTGTTGTTGGTACCCCGGCAGCATTTTCGTAAAGGATATTACGTTGCCCTCCAAATTACTCTACCAAGCACCCGTTCCGCTGCAGCTTAATCTCGCGATCGCTTCTGGAACATTTGTTGCAGTTAACAATGATGTCGTATTGTCGTAAGGTTTCGATATCGCATTCGTATCTATCGTCTGTACGCTCCAGTTTCACGTATATGTGTTATTATCCGTTCACAGGAGCAGACTGTTGATGCGATGTTCGGTTATTTGTTGTGGTTACCCGGCAGCATTTCGTTAAAGATATACGTGCCTCCAATTATCTACCAAGCACTTGTTCCAGCTGCGATTGATCCTCGGTCGATGCTTCGCTGAACATTTGTTGCAGTTAACACTGATGTCGTATTGTCGTAAGGATTAGAGTCGCATTCGTATCTATCGTCTGTACAGGCTCCAGTTTCGATCAGTTATGTTGGTATATCGTTCACGGAGCAGGACATTGTTGATATCGAGTATTGGTTATTGTTGTGGTACCCCGCCGCATTCTAAGGTATACGTGCCATCCAAATTATCTACCAAAGCCACCGTTCCGCTGCGTTTATCTGTCGATCGCTCCTGAACATTTGTTGCCTGCAGTAACATGATGTCGTATTGTGTTAAGGTCGATATCGCTTCGTCTTATCTTTGTCTTGTACAGCTCCAGTTCATCGTTATGGGATATCCGTCACAGGAGCGACATTGTTGATATCGAGTGTATCGGGATTATTGTTGTTGGTACCGGCAGCATTCGTACAAGGTATACCGTGCCATCATTATTACCAAAGCACTGTTCCAGCTTGGCGATTTGATCTCGTCGATCCTTCCTGAAACATTTGTTGGCAGTTACAATTTGATTGTGTATTGTCGTAATCTATATTTCGCACGAGTTCTTCTAAGAAGCTAACGTCTTACCGAGTTTTGTATTCCCTTCTCATTTCTAGAGAGTAGATATTTGTTTTATATCGAAAGTTGAAATTGTGTAATTTGCTGATTATCTCTGTTTGATGCCAACTCCAGTTTGTTTCCATCATAGTAAATCCATCCCGGGTATTTGTTTGACATAAAATCACCTAAAATCTGCTCCGGCAGGTTGTAAGTGCTCTGCTGCAGAAACATCGGTTCCTTGTAAAACTTCCAATTACATTGACTTCTATGTTACTGTGGTTTGTGCTATAGAAAGCCTGACAACAGTACGCAATATTCCATTAGTGATCGTAATAGTTTTCCTAGGGTCTGTAGTAGTTGACTCTGGTTTCATTAACTTTCTATTCAATTCACTTCAAAAATTTCTTTGGTCATATGGCGTTTTTTCAAGTTGTGGTTCCCATATGTTCCGATTATTTAAACAAGACGGATCATGTATCACAATTACACCAATTTATTCATTGTAAGTAGTTGCACCCTAAACTAAATGGTTGGTGTAGCGGAGATATTTAACACCATATTAGGAGACAAACATGAGGTAGGATTATCCAAAAATAGAAAATTAACATGTACGCTTTATCGAGAGCATTGTTTTTAATGCCCTTATACGAGTCAACTTTCATAAACATAAATTGAAAAACAATACAATATTGCGCGTATAAAACAACAATAAGAATTTATTAAGGTTTAGTCTGGATAAGTTTCTAATTTTCATTGCAATTCTAAGAATTTACAGGATTTTTTAATCGTTTACACCACACATAAAATCTATTATTTAAATTAACAATGAAGCTAATTCTATTTGTTTTGTTCGCGTAAGTTATTTCTTCTATTTCGGTAATTACAGAATCTACCAAAGTTTGTCCACACGGACCGCATTTGATTCAACAGGTATCCATGAAAAACGCCGAGAATTGGATATAACACTTCTAAATCTAGCCGTTTTTATCTTACCATTTGGCTTAAATAGTTGTCAATGCTGTTGACTGGGTTTCCAGATATTCAGACCCTCTGTTATTGTTAAACTGACTCTCCTTTGTGCTCACTGCATTGATCGGTATCTGCATTGTTAGCGGTGACAGAAATTACCATCATTTTCCAAATTATAACAACTTTTGATTAGAAGGTTGCCCTGGGCAATTACACAGTATTAACGTTTACTGTTTGGGTTACCTTCAGTACTGTTACCGCACTATCACTCTGTTAATTTTCTATTATGTTCTGGCTCATTTATTTCGGATTCGAGTACCCACCATGCTTACCATCACTTATAAAAGTTACGTTGGTTTACTGTACAATTATTCGCCTCATTCAGTTACCCACGTTTATATCAGCAGCTCGGTATATCACTCGTTACCAGTAAACTGGTTAATTGGGCTGGGGATTTGCAGCTAAGGCTTGTGGGCGCTATATATCATCTATCGTAATAGTAGTTAACCAATTCCTGTTTAATGTTTTCAAGAGAAGGGGTCGGCCCTTGATGTACCCCCATATTTCTTCACAATAGCCTTGTGGTTGATTAGTCACCACCTCCGCCTTTTGCATTTGGGCCCAAATCGTTCCATTTGTTCCATTTGGAATTGATGTTAGGGGTGAGTTATTATTGTGCATTTAAATCTTCACCACCAGAAAATTCATTTAGGTTCCCGCATTCAAAAAGCATAGGTTATCTCTGTTCCTTGCTTGCAGCGCCATTCCAAAAGCGTACCTGCCTCTGGTCCTGTTACCGATCTCATTCCCCTTCTACAGTTGTATTCGCTTGCTCGACATCCGGTTATCTCATCTTCTTGC
>Ga0163217_1102753_pt1 | contig 10322 bp, 8 predicted proteins | sample SynspAceP_FD_185933 | JGI IMG/M metagenome (GOLD analysis project Ga0163217, IMG submission 185933) | Saline lake microbial communities from Ace Lake in Antarctica - Synechococcus sp. Ace-P (PacBio error correction) | ecosystem: Environmental > Aquatic > Non-marine Saline and Alkaline > Saline ... | reverse complement strand
TTCATTTCTCCCTAAATTGACAATCTTGCTAAATCTTCCTCATAGACTGTCTTTTTCCATAACAGAAACATGTATATTACCCCGGCCATAATGGTCGCTAATACAAAAGCCTCCCCTTTCCGAGTGAAATCAATTCGGGGCGGCTTTGTTTTACTATTTCGTAATCTTGGAACCAATAGTATATTTCTGCCAGGATCTCTTGTATTATTTCGGGTTTATCCTTAATATGGGACAATTCTCCAATAGTTCCGGATAGCAAACTGGATATTGGAATCCCTTTGGACTTTTGCAATCTTTCAGTGTTTGTTGGTATGGATCTCCATGGGGTCGAATTTGTGGGGTTGCCCAATTTGGAGCCAAAATATCAGTATTCCACCCTTGGAAAGTTCGTGTTCCATGCTTTCCGCTCTTTTCGTTGCCACCCGCTTCCTCTAACATTCCTGTTTTTTTCAGCTAAAATTTTCCCAGAGCCTATGGCCCTAACAAATACGCAATGCATAATCGCTCCCAGATCTGGCTTAAGTTTACGGTATCTCCCTGCAGACCTATAATCATGGTCGACATTTTATTAATCAATCCAGTATTAAAATGGTCATTGTATTTTAGCTTTCTAATGATATCGTTCACATTGAGATTGTTATCCGCCATCTTCATTGTGAGTTGTGTTGTGTGAGGGTGTTTTTTAACAATTTAAAACATCCTCCACAAACAATAAAAGTATCGTGCGAAACTGGAATTATTTTTATCACAGAACACCCCTTATTGAGTCTAAAAAGAAAATACACAAATAGAAATGCCGAAATACCCCAAGGGCGTTATAGGTGTAGTATGCATTCTCTTTTTAAATGATAAAATATTTGGCCACATTTCTGAAATAACAAATTGCCGGAATTGTGTCAATAAGGAAAGGAATGTCAAAAAGTTCAATATTCCAGAATTTATGGTAGCCCCAATAGCTATTTTTTTTTATTCCAATATCTTTAAAAAAGTATCGAAGAATCCTTTACACTACAAATACTCCTCTTCCTTTAATTTTTAAACTCGAAAGACGAATTACTATTACTTTGGCAATTTCTCCATTTCATTGAATAGGGTGACCATGAGGTCAAACTGGGGTTTCCAAGGTAAGCTTCTAATATTGTTAAGCTTTTCCGACTTAGTAGTTCCAATTGGTCAGCAATATCATGGACTTCATTCCAAGGAAATTCAATTTTTCTACTAAAAAAGTTCCAAAGACGATTTTTCTAACAAAAATTAAAATAAGCTTGACCCTTCCCTTCTTGAAAGTCGACTTCCTTTATATTTCGGCATAATCTACCAAACCCTTATGGAAAACTTTTGTAACATGTCTGTTACAGAAGAGGCTTTGGTCTGCATTTTTTCTGCTTATTGAGTTGGTACCTTATCTCATCTGGCACCCTCCTTTGCAGAGCATAACATTTCTTTAAATTAATTCTCTCCGCGTGAGACAACATTCTTTTTACTTTGCCATAAAGATAATTAATATATTTTAATTAGCCTAAAAATATATTTCAAGTATACCTACATTGATTGTGAGCACTTAGTGAAAATGCCATAAAATAGTACTGAGAATTTTTATCAAATTATTTAATGATATTTATTCCAAAACATATGATTACTTTTTTGTTAAAAAAAATATTCAAAACTATTATGAAAAATCAATGTTCACCTTAAACGTTAAAAAAAAATTATTTCTGCAGTGTTGATGATTGGCATGTTTAATGGCCAATGCCCACAAAAGGTAGGTGGGCTGCAACTTATACCGTCCGAGATAATATGGGAGCGGATTGCCAAAGCCACACTGATGGCAGTTGCTGAGCTGGATATAAAAAATATTTGAAGCTGCAGGGTATAAAGGATGGAAATTTTATAATCTGGCCCCAAAGGATTTAACAAATTACTTAAAAGAAGTGGGACTATCTCCTTATTAGCACACATCAGGAAGTTACCTTAAGAGAATGCAGATACCATAATCGCCGATTTAAAGCGCACGCTCAAATATCTTGTGCTTCCTTCTTCCCCCAAAGAATTGAGGATGACAATAAACAACTCGTTCTTTCATGAATCATCTGGCGAAAGATTCTAAGCTGGATTGAAACTCCTATCACCACAATCACGCTTTGATTCGAAAAAGGGGGGGGTGATGGCGTATTCCCTATGATTACTTACTGAAAATACAAATCCAAAAATATGTAAATTTCCAAATGACCTTTACTGGGTAACCAAAGCAAATCAAGATCTGTACGATTTAACAAATACCTGGGAGGTTAAAATGTGGCATGTTAAAGGATATGGACACAAGGAAGGTTGCCCTGTGGTAACGGGCCAAATTAATTTTTCCGAGATCCTTTTTACACCCAAAAAAGAAATCAGGGATGAAATACTACATGGTGGAACAAGATTAAAACTTTTGAACATACACCTTGAGGCTTATAAAAATTAGTCATAAGGGGATTATCAAATAGGATTTAATAGGAATCCAACCAATTTCAATGCCTATAAAATGGCTGAAAAATGAATTGATTTCTTTATAGCTAAACGCTTGCAGGTTTATCCATGGTTAGCGTTTGTTTTTCAACTCTCCGCTGCAACCACGTATATATGTGTTAGGCTTAATTCAAGATCATATTCTTAGCAACCTCAGGCTTTGATGAATACCGAACAAGGTAGGACCCTTCATGAATGGCTAACAGCCTACCTATAATTCGCAAAACCCGAAAAAGCGTAGCCGGAATTAAAAATCCCACGACCCCAACTGATCCATAAGGTTTTGCTTAATTAATTGCTTTGGATTTTTCTGCTTAACCCATTACAAAAGGGAAAGGCTTTTCTATCTTGTCTGACATTAAGGCCGAACGCGGCGGTTTCCAAAAGCTAACGCTCCCTGCTGCCCCCATGGCAATACAACCGTACTGCTAGCCATAGCCGGGGCATCATTACCCCGCTCCTACCATGGCTATTTTTACGCCATTTTTCTGGAAACTTTGTATGGCCTTTACCTGTCATCGGGAGCAAATGCCTTGGCCTCGGTAAGTTCCAATTGTCTTGCAATGGAGTCGCCCACGTTATGATGGTCCCCAGTCAGCATAATCATTGGTTTAATCCAATTCCTATTAGTCGCTCCAGTTGCAGCGGGCACTTTTTTCTGGAACACCATAACACTCAACAATCCAATAAGCACTTGCTTATAACCACCAACATAACCGTCTGCCGTCCTTATCATTGGCCTAATTTGGTCTGGCTTCAGAAGAAATAGGATTTCCCCGCATCCTTCATCAACTGTACATTGCTATTAAAACTATACCCATAGTTATATTCTGCTATTTACCCCTTCCTTGAACGCCTGCCATATTAGTGGGACCGCATGCTGATTTCAACGCGCATACTTCTCCTTAAGGTCTTTTGTTAATACTCTTCGCCAAAGGGTGATTGCTTAAAACTCCTCTACGTTCAAGCCACCATATTCAGAAAATCATTTCTATCAAATCCATTTTATAGAAGCACATTATCAACCTTGGTTGCCTTCGTAAAGCGATACCCGTTTTATCATAAGGCAATGGAGTTAGGCTTCCCAAAATTTCAAGGCTCGCCTCCTTAATAAAGTACCCTTTTGGCCGCTCTAGCAATGGCCTCAAAGACTGCACTGGGTGAAATGGCCAAAGCACAAAAAAAAAAGGGGGGGGGGGGGGGGACTTTTGGGAAAGCTTACCCCAAAAAAAAAACACTAATGGCCTATAAAGACTTTCTTTACCGGTCTATCATTATCAAATGAACGGAAACACAAAACTAACCACAAAGTAATAACTGCAGTACAAACCATTTTTCAAATTTCTGGTCCAATCGTTGTGTGGGGCGATTTTTTGGTTTCTACTTCACTACCATTTTTACCAACCTGAATAAAGCATCCACATTTCCAATTTAAAACTTGAACCTCCAGTATCGCATCCCCGTTAATAGTTCCTGTAAAGACGACCATGGACTGGTTTATTTCACCTAAAATTGGAAGATTATGGTATCGGTAATCGCTGTTTTGTCTACGGGAATACTCTCACAGGTTTATAGGTGACTGAGCAATATACTACTCCCTTTTACAATAACCCCATCTGCGATTATTTTGTATTCGTTTACCATATAATTATCGTTCAACTTTCAAATTCCTCAACTGGAATTTCCTTAATATTCCTGATCATTTTAAGCCACCGGACTTAGAAAGCTCTCCCAGCCTTAAGTATATATATCTAGCATCTTCTATTCATAACGCGCAGTGTAATGCTTACTAAAGCTAGATTCTCCTACACTATATATATAACTATCACTCAACAAATATAGGCTCTCTTCACGCCACAAATCTGTCGTGTAATCATTCGCTCCGGTAAATTGGCCGCTACGATCAGTAAACAACGAATTTCAAATTCGTCGCGCCTGTCTATCTTATGATAATACTTCGCTTACATATAAGCCTCTAAAAGCAAGTTAAACACGATACGCCATTCTCCCAACACTAATACGGCGGTCATATTTTTTTTTACACAGTACTACCATCTAAATATACAGACACTCATCTACCTGATAGCGGAGGTCCATCGAGTCAATAACGGCTGATCTAAAATCAGAACTCTAACAAAAAAAATGCACATTCTACTTAATAAACAATTCCGAGCGTAAGTAAAGTTACTGTCTTTTCTTACTCAAAATACCCAAGTCCACCCCTATATTCGTCATATTATGGTCCATGTCTCTTTTAGTAATTCTATGATTTATCAAATATATAATTCCCCTACTTTATAATTCGCGAAAACCGTAAACGTTGCTTAAATAAGTGCTAATTATATATTGACCATGCGAATTAGTTGTTTGCATATTGGTATATCAGGTGCTCACATAATACCTTTCCAGCAGTATTCACATCTTTCTGGATATAAATTTTTTAGAATATTGAGGAATTCCTTATGCCTCAGATTAAAGCATGTTGTTATACATTTTGTCAATGAAATGTAAATGCAGGTCGAGTGCCTTGCCATACCTCACGTGATCGCAACTAGCGCGTATTTTGGGAATTCCCGTTCCATCGTCTATTGATGAACAATACACTTTTCTTCCAAATGTCTTAAAGTCATATAAGTATTCCTACCTATTTTCAGGGAATAATCTTCCTCATGTCAGAATGTAAGACTTATACACCGACTTCTGTGAGTGCCGAGTGGAATTGATAATACTCAAGAAGCGTCAATTAGCGTAGAGTCTAAACTCCAAAAGTGTCGTATAAAATAAGCTCAGCTCAGTTTACCCCCATAAATACTCTCTCGCTGAGCGTTTGTTATATAATAGCTATTAAACCGTGTGTAATGTTCACTAGCAACAGCTTCTCATTAACACCAAGTATAATTAGGTAATAGATCTATGATCCCATAACTTAATTACAACCAGTGAGATCACGATTATATGTCCCTGTTTAGAATTAATTATCTGCGCATTTAACAACGTTCCACTCAATAAAATCCTCGAATTCATTAAAGTGTGCACTTTAAACTCGCAACTCTCTGTCGTCTTTACATGGAACTATTAACGGGATTGCGATACTGAGGTTCAAGTTTTTAAATGAATGTGGATGGCTATATTCCAGGTTGGTAAAATGTAAGTGAAGTAGAAACCAAAAAATCGCCCCACACAACGATGACCAAGAAATTTGAAACAATATGTGTTTTTTTGTTCACTTGCATTCTGTCACTTTATAAAGTGTATGTCATTAGTGTTTGTATCGATTTGCGCTATTATTGTATTAATAATTTATTATATCGCCGTAGAAAGCGAAAAGTATCTTTAATCGCCATTAAGTATAAATCTAACCCAGTAGTATCCTACATGTCACCTTATTGCATTCGCTATTATTCTTCATTCCCAAATACCCTAATTGCTATTCTAGAGTATTTCCAATGCGGTTTTAATATGCTCGAACACAACAAAGAGGATCCTTTCATTATATACTTAGGTGAGGTCGGACACGTCCTCCGTTTGAGCGAAAGCCCGTCATGAGGATAAGTCCGCTAACGCCATTGGCGCTTAAGCCTATTAGCATTAGATCGGTTTACGCGCTTACTCGAAGTGCAAGAACACTAGTGTAGATATGAAATAAGAGATCATAGCGGATGTGTTAAACTTTCCTACTAATGATAATGATATGAATTAGTTTTCTGGGTGAATAGATCCACTGTATTGTTGATGTCTCAGCTAATAAGAGATTATTAAGTTCCCTCACCGTTTGGCGAAGTAATCCGTACCACCATTACGTCTTAAAGAGAAAATCAAATGAGAGTGTAGATACAACATAGTTCTGATCGAGCACGAACGTAATAAGCTGCCGGGGTCAAAGCAGCGCATAACAAGCGCTTAAGACCGTTTAAAATTGCACCAAATAAATCCTAATAATGGTTAGGAATGTTATATACCGCCTAGTTTCACATCTGCCTTTGTAAGAGACAATCTCGGGTCTTTATATCCTCTATTTCGTATAATAACACACAACGCAATTAAGTTCAGTGGCTGTCAGATGAGTCACCCTGTTTTAGTAGTCCGTACACAGTAACAGAGAATCGTCTTACGCGATAGAGGGACTGTTATTTTATGATATCTCAGAAGTGCGCTTGCAACCTTGGAGCGTAAGTGAACAACAGTGAGACAGAACATCACCGGTTATTTAAAAGAAATCAAGCTCACCTTTCCCATGATTTTACTCATGTGTGAGATGCCTCAGACTCGAGAGCGAACTTCCATGCATGTAATCTCATATTAGCCATGAATGACGTAGCGAAGCGCCCAAGCGAAGCAATTAACATATTCCACTTTTGGGGATGATCGAATTCCTAAATTAAGGCGACCTATACAATAGAGTATTTGCGAAAAATTGTCGTAAACAAGATGGCCGATTTGATAAGCGGTGTCTTAAATGTTGAGGAGCTGGCTATAAGCGATGGCCTTATAGTTTCTTTTCTGGCGGTTATATGTCCATGCCCCGCTATGGCTAAGCAGTACGGTTGTATTGCCATGGGCAGCAGTGGAGCTTACTATGTTAGAGGAGAACGCCCACACGACGGGATTATGTCACAACAAAGCTATGAAGCAATTCCCCGCATATCCAAAGCAGTACACTCAAGAATACGGTTAAAGAGCTAAGCAGTATAATGCCGTCATTGTTCTGTCATATGGGGAAGCCGATAAAACCTTTGTAGTTAGCCAGAAGTAGGGCTTAAATGCGTGCTGAAATTTTTGAAATCCTCCGCATCTCTTTTCTTAGGGAAGCAGAACGAAGATATATATCGGTACGAAACAAAGCGATATCTAGAGGGCGTACACTCGTTGGTATATACTAATCTCAGTAATGAGAGATTCTAAGACTTACTAGAGTTATTTAATTTAAGCTTACTAAAATCACAATAAATGCCATCAATCAATCTGCAGTCACGCGTGAGCGCGAGAGATTGTACAAAAACACCCAAACAGATAATCCTTAATAACGCTCAGCGAGCCAGCCATTAATAGTAGTATGAAAAATATCTATCAAAGTATCTATTGTCAGAAACCATCACGCTGTGTGTACTAAATAGGAGAAACACCAGATCTATAACTATATGTATTGATCATCATTTATCATAGTACCTATCTTTGTAAATCCCCTTATGGGACTTATTCACTATAAAAATTTACTCAATAAAGGATATTTCGAATTTTTGTATTGCTACTAGTGAATAGATATTCCTCACACTCAGAAAAAGGATTGGATCTCACTGTATCACAGACCTTGTCTCTTGATTCACCATGAACAGTATATGTAGTTTCACTTACCATGGACCATATCATTTTCTATAAGCTCCAACCTGTGAAAAGATTCAATTGCGTATTATAAATTACTTCAAACTCTCGCTCGTCATACCTAAGGAGTGAAATATATATCACACTATGGTTCTATCCAATACTCACTTGGACCCTAGCAAGCATATTTATAGACCATACCATTGATTAAAATATTATTTTTGTGTCACCTATTTTATGATCATTATCACGAGGATCTTTTGCTAGCTAACTTTGTCTCTAAAATACACCGTACCTTCTACCCAGCTCTCGGCAATTTTCTATCAGCTCTTTCGCGCGAGAGTTTTAATTCCCCGTATTTATAATTATCAGTGAGTTAATCTAACTCTTTTCCGCGCCATTTTAGACGATAGATCAAAAGACTTACTATCTTTCTTCCTCAGAATTTGTAAATTGTAGATTCTATCACATCAGCTAATTATGTACTAATGTTCTCGCACTGTCCTTTTTTCTACCCATTACATGAATTTGGATGGTATGTTAACGGAAGCAGAACCAACTTGTGCTCAATAGTGTAACCCCGAAATATTTGGAGAAGAAGGTGATATAGGACATCTACAGCTATGACCGTGACCGTGCACACATTAACATCCTCATCATTAGTTATCCTCTAGCTTCTCTAAAAAGGTAAAATCTCCTCGCCATGTAAGAAGAATTATCGCATCATAGAGATAGTCCACCTCTTTAGAAAGACAAGTTGTGACTATTTGTATTCTCTCATTATTAAGGCCAAGTATTAAAATCAAAAATATTCACATAGCAATTATTGCTGGATTCTAATCCATTGCTAAAAACAAATGTAACTTGGCACATGCTCGAACTGCCTCATCTTCATTTAAATACAAGGCCATTCGAAATGCGAGCAGGTGCATTCTAATACGCCAAATGAGTCTTCGCAACAAACGATCTTAAAGTGAACTCCTAAATTTTCACCGAATGGTATTAATGCACTAACCCCATTGTTTGTGCCGTTGCAGCGTCAATTGGTATTTTGTTTTTTTATATCCATCCTCAGGCAACATGCTTGAAATGAATCCCAAAAAAGAAAATAAAAAAAAATGAAATGATATAGTATACGGTGATAAAAATAGACTTAGGATAACCGCATACATCATTTATATCGGACGGAGTCTATCAGAAGGTATTCTAGTTTGGTACTATGCCAGCCCACCACTTCTTGTTGTCTTATACTTTGCCCTACATCTCATTGCCCAATTCATCTACACCACTGGCAAGAAAAAAATAAATTTTATAAATATATCCAAATGGAAGATTATATACGATATCAAAATCTGAGCGATATAGTGGTTAAGATGGTGAACAATGATTTCTGTTCTAATATCGTTTTGAAAATATTTTTTTAAAAAGTATAAACATACTGTTTTGATAGAATTCATGTGTAAATTAATTTCAAAATTAAAAATTCTCAAGTTACTGGGTTATTTCTTTATGCTTTTCAATCAAAGTGATGCTCATATCAATTTGTAGTGATATTTATTAATTTATAGAATTTTGAAGTAGGCTAATACTAAAAAATAAGGTATAAAATTATCTACTACTTTATATGCAAAGTAAAAAAATTATTGCACCTGTTCTCAAGGCGGTGTAAGAGAGAATGATTATTTAAAGAATAAATTTGGAGGATAATAGTGGAAAACTCTGACCAAGAAGAAAACAGAGGAGGCTAGCCAAAAGATGAGATATCAATTAATACCAATACTCAATTAGCAGAGAAAAAAAAAAAAAATTGCAGGACCAAAGTCCTCTTCTTAACAGATCAGTGTTACAAAAATTTTCAAATAGAGTTGTAGATTAATAGATATGGATAATCCACATACCAAAATAAAGAGGCACGCGACTTTCAAAAAAGAAAGGAAAGTAATATATAACCACGAATTCTCCCAAACAAGCTCGCTTTACATTGTTAGAATTAAACCATCGCGATTGGTCGAAACTTTTTAGATAGTCACAATAATTGAACATCTTCTCCCTCGACCATTTGAAAGACTCATGTATGCAATGCCCGAAGAAACACCCTAGATTCAATACATAGGAATGTAACATATTTAAAGTGCAGGAAAAGACTTACCAAATAGATAGAAGATTGAAGCATTACTTGAAGCAGCATCAAGTATTGTTAAACGCCTCATCTGGGGTCACCCAAATCTTCATCCTAATGGAATGAAGTGGAAGAAAATGCCCAAAGTAATAACATATGCATTTTAATCTCGTACTTTCCCGCCGATTTAAAATATTAACACGGGAGAGAAGAGAAGTTTTCCTTGTTCAAGTTAGAGGTTTTCTCGGCACTTAACCTTGTTTAATATAAAATAACTTGAGATAACAATAAAGAATGGCTACTTTTGGACTGTAGGAGGTCACCATATATTTCCAATCATTGCCCGGATTAAAGTTGAAACCTTTTGGACAATTCC
>Ga0163217_1068233_pt1 | contig 10322 bp, 8 predicted proteins | sample SynspAceP_FD_185933 | JGI IMG/M metagenome (GOLD analysis project Ga0163217, IMG submission 185933) | Saline lake microbial communities from Ace Lake in Antarctica - Synechococcus sp. Ace-P (PacBio error correction) | ecosystem: Environmental > Aquatic > Non-marine Saline and Alkaline > Saline ... | reverse complement strand
GAGATTGTGGTGGTTTCTATTTGGTCCCAACGGTTCTCACCCATACCGATATCCTTCATCCCTGTCCAGGAGCAGATTCCCCAAGCACGCTCCCGACGCTTCTAGGCCGTTGCACGCGGCGCGGACGACGTGGCATCCACATATTTTGAAACAGACGCAGAGATTCAAATCTTTGCAGCGTTGCCAAGGAGCCCCGCTAAAAGCTGTTGGCTGACAAAGAGCAACCCAAACTCTTGAATTATGCATTGTGGGCAAGCAGAACACAGCCATCATTCGACCTCAGACAACAACCACTGACGGCCAGACTGTGGTGGTCCGCGAGGCGCTGCAACGCGTATGTGAGATGAGCCTAGGCACATTCGCGTTCTGACAAGTTGTGTATCGACGGGTGACAAAATAGTAAACGTTAACTCGCTCCCCGACGTAGATGGCGGCAATGATGACCGTTTCCACTATTCTGGTCAGAAGAGCTGTTATTATGCCGAAAAACGATTGCTCCCCGCCCCGTGCCGGTCTTGTTCACCACGATGGACTTGACAATGTTTGAACGACCCGCGATTAGCGCGTTCGTTGATCGCTAATATTATTGAAAGAAAAAAAGAGAAGCCTCTTAGAGGTCCATTAGCCCCGAGCTGATCTGGAGTGTCTTGATGTCACTCGGTGTGTCGTCTCCGTGCGCCTTCTGGACAACTGTCATACGTGGAAGCCCCCGGCTTTTCACGCCAGGCCGGTATCAAGTGGCCAGACCGTGGCAGAGCTGGTTAAAACCAAATTTGAAGAATCGAAGCGAAGAGGTGATCTGGATGAGCATCCTTTGTAATTGACTGAACATGAACCAACCAGCAGTCTTACCAGGCGACCCTGAGTGTTACTTGGCGGCCGCCAAGGTTATCGTCAGGCAATACAATTCGTATTTGTCGGTCGCTGCCCTCAAGCTCTCTTGGAACGTGGGCGCAATTTGGGGGGAAGCCCGCTGCAGCAAAACGCTGACGGTTGTTTAATAAGGTGATGTGCTGGCTTGCTGTGATAACGCGGTTCACGGTTTAATGGTCGCCATTTTTTGGGTGAAAACCTAAGCCCAGTATTTGCATTGTTGCCTGGGGCCCCGTTGAGGTTCACCCAACATCCTGGCCAGCTGCCGGCCAGCATCGGGCAAAGACACCATCTGCCCCGCGTAGCTAGGCCACATTGCTGCGATGTGTTGGCCCCACGATCATCGCTATTTCTGACATCATTCCAAGTTTGAAGCCCCGCCCCCAGAATAGAACACCTTGTAGTCCGCCCCGATTTATGCGGCGTGTGGCATTACGGAGAGGGTGTGAGATCGATGTCGCATATGCCCTCACCTACGGAGCCGTGCGTCTCAGTGACTTCTCGACTTTCAATTAACGGTAACCCAACTGCGATTCTAGCGGTATTCGGCGCTTGCCCGATTTGCAACATCGCTGGAAGGCGTGGGGAGGAAATAGGACCTCTGCAAAAGTGCGGGCAAGAAGAAAAGCGGCGCTGGAAAACCAAAAAAGGCAATGATTCTATTTGAAAAAGCTGATTAAAAAGGAAAATCCGGTGGCCCGAAAGTGCTTGACTTCCTGTTATAGCAGCGATCCGCTGACAAACCATCGCTGGCATTGGCCACAACGTGTGTGCGCCGGTCGTAAGCGCGCTGTTCTCGAGATGCTCAATATCTGGCCACATGCACCTTCTCTCTTTCCTCCTGTTCTGTACCGGCTCCCGATTGCTCGAGGAGGTGCGATATACTGTGGCGAGAAAGATCCCGGCCTTTTGCGCATGATCAACTTAAAACAGCTATATAGTGGTGCCGCACCTTGCCTGTGTTACGCCACGCCGATGCCGACCTCAGCGCCTTTGGCAAAGTACTTGCAAGGCCCGCATATCCCGCGCGGATCGCGCGTTGAAAGAGCTGCGTTTGCCGAGCGAAAGCCGGGTATCATGAAAAGACATCAAGCGCATGCGCTCCGTGCAAAATGGACAAAATTTGAAAAGATCAGAAAGTACTTTAGCAGAAAATGCGATCAAGGGAGGCGCCCTGGAGCCGCCGTCTGGCCGCGGCGGCTGAGTGATCAAGGATGCCGACGGCTTACGAGCGGGCTATAATGGCGAGCTGAGGGGGTCAGCATGACCACAACGCGGTGGAGTTGGGCCAGCGGGATGGCATAGCCGCCCGCTTGGACCGTCTGAGAGACCTTGGACCGGGCAAGTTCACAAAAGAGGGACGGTGCGACTATCATGGCGGTTCTGGAGGCGTCAGTGGGCACCGAGCGGCGCATCCGCGCAAAACAAGCGATGCGCGAGCCTGGTGGTTCAACACTTTACCGAACGTCGTATCCGCACCAGGTGCCGAGGAAGGGTAAATTCGGTCGGCGTGTCGATAGCCTTTGCCCGCCTCCGTATCTATGGAGATGCTCCCTCCGACGTCTCAAGCAAGGGAAAAGTCTTTACTGGATTGGCATACAGTTGGAAACATAAGGATCCCAAGAGCACACAATTGCCAGAAAATACATGAACGATTACTTTTACCTAAGGTGACCCGCTGATACGACCCGCGAACAGATCGTGGTGACCAACGGTCTGCGCCGAAGATCTTCGCCGGAATGTCGGGAACACGAGCGTGGTCAGTATTCGTGTGGTTGGGGAGGAATAGTATGCTCGAAGAGCCTCGCGATACAATACTGGCGCATAGCTAACGAGAGACGACTCGAGACTCCACATCCAGGCCTCTCACCGTCTACCCGGAGCGTCGCCGCGGGAGATCGCCCGCGTCCAAGGTGTGGGCAGTGGTGAGTCGTATCGATGTGGTGGCCATAGACAACCTCGGAGGCTTACTAGCTCGCAGCATTAGAAGTAGTGGCCGGATCTGTCGAGGGGTTGCACATATAGCCCTCGGGCGCGACGACCTCAATACGATGCATTATCCTGGGACGCTCGGTGTCTGTCATAGTAGCGTGCGACTGTCACAGCCCCAGCGGCCAAAAATGCCACCGGCTAAACCTGCGGTCTGATCAGCAACCATACTCGACCATTTATTATAGAGATCACTCGAAGTTGCAGCCTATATATAGAGCGACTCGCAATCAACGAGTCTGATAAGACCCCCTTGATTAGTCTGGCGCCACTAAACGCAAAGCCCGCCCTATTCACTTTTCGGTTGCCGCACGCGTTTTCTCCACAAGTAGACCCTCAATATCTTCTCTGAGATGGCCTTTGCTCTCGCGCCCACCGAATATGCACTATGTGCCGCCGACGCCATAAGGACAAGTGAGACAGTCCAGGGCGTCAGATTCCTGCTGTGAAGGTAGCCACTGCGCTTCCGTTGTTATGTCGTGCATAACCGTTTCATTCGTGAGTTTCACTACCGCAATTACTCGCAGAGAGTGATGGTATGCCAGATCGCGTGCATAGAACTCCACTCACTTCTCCACCGCTGTCTTTGCCTTCCCTATAACTATATAGCTCATCGAACTACTCAGCTCAACTGCACACGTCTAGCGCGACCTTTTCAGATGTACCTCTGGATGCTCGCATAGCCGGGTGCTCATTTCCGACGTAGACTCGAGTTGTCAGGCGCCGTGGTGCGGAACGTGGATTGCACCCGCTGAAAGGTTAGCCCAACCTGTTGCGGCGGTGTGAGGGTGACGCCGGGGGAGTGACATTCAACACCCAGTATCTGCGGCCACAGTGCCTGCGAAAAATATAGTGGGACGGTCTACGAGCGGCTTCTATTGTATTGACTTGTGTGCCAATTCTCAGACCTCATCTAGACGGTGTCGACGAGAGACACGACGCGATTCATATATGCAGCGCTCTCTACTATTCGTGTGCCACTATACGTCAACGGGTCCTCCCGTCACTGCTTTGCTCTACCATATAAAGCCCGCGGGCAACGCATGCTCAAAGACGGAAACTCTCCGCCTTGTTCGATGTTCGTCGATCCTTGTCTGCGAAGCGCGTGCTCTCTGTCCTCCTAGCTATAGCACGAGTGACGTTTACTTTGTCACCGTCGATCACAACTTTCGCTCAGCACACAGCAATGTTGCGCTCCGTTCGTATGCCTCACATACACTCTGGGTCCTCAGCGCCGGATCTCACTGTGATCTCGCATTTTGCCGCAAAATGAGCCGGACAGATGCTGGGAAAAGTTGATCGTCGTCTGAGTCGGAGAATCGAAGCGGCGCGGCTGACCTCTGCCACAGCGACACCCCAAATAATCTCGAGACGCGAGAGCAATCCTTTGGAGCCTTGTCCTCAAGGCCGTTTTGGTCGACCCATGGCGGTTCCAGCGTGTTAGTCATGGCTCTATCGTAGTCGATGTGTCAATTCCATGGCTAAAGCATACGTATTCTCTCTGTCATAGTTTCTCCGTACTCTGTAGATAGACCACTCGGATCTCGCGGCCCCGAACACTACGTGAGCCCCGGCAAAGCCACTCGTGCGCGCACAATACTTAGCTGCTCTCCTGACTAGGGCCATATAGCGACTCCACAGCAGCCTCGTGGAAAAATTATTGAGATACGCAATTGGCGAGCGCCGCTAGTCCAGCCTCGCCGAGAATCTTTCCGTTCAATACCACGACACATCCTCGTGTGTACATAGTGCGCTCGCGGAACGGCTTCCTGTGCGATCGTAAGTCAAGGTGTGTGCGGCAGCAAATCTCGGCAACGCAGGTGTCTCTGGTGACACATAGTGCTCTAGACTGCGGACGTGTACGGCACCGTCGAAGACAGCGAAGCCATCACGCGCGGACTTACCTGTATGCTCCTCTGTTAGCAGCCAGGGCTACTGTTGTGATGTACTGCTCTCGTACTCGAGACCGCCTATACGATTTACCTCACGTCGCACACCACAGAACCTTCATTAGATTCTCGTTCTTCTACGATGTGTTTAAAGACACATACCCATAGACTGAAGCACGACAATGTGTCAAAGTCGCGCCAAGACTTTTGCTCAGGAGTGCGTGATTCACTCATGCCGAGTCGTCAAGATTCCCATTTTTGCTCTCTTATGGTGTCTGGATACGGTCCTATTAACGTATTTAACGGTTCTCGTTAATAAAGGCCGTGGGACATACAGACAGCGCGGCCAGGCACCCATTTGTGCAGATATCCACACCGACAAAATGTCGGCTCCGTTCTAGGTTTACATCGCGAGACTTGCCCACGCAGCCGCGTTTAGGTGACCTCCGCACAGCGCAGACGTCTTGAGATCAGGTGAGGAAGCACAAGACTCGCGCCCACCGAAGTCCGCCACTTAAAAACGATAAAGCGCGTTCTCTCTCTAGAGTCGGTTCCTGTATCCAGGACAATAAGAGTTACCATAGATTTGCAACTCGAGCACCCTGAATGCCGTTCCTGATTGTCTACAGTCGCGCGAGATGCGATCTGCTAGATCCGAAGCTTGTCTTTACGACGGACTACTGCCGGATGCTCACAGTTTTGTCAGAGAAGAGCACGCTTCCGTGCCCAGTGTACACGATGTCCTGAACACGACTGTACATCAAAAAAAAATAGCTAATCGTTGTGTTGAGGAGCACTTGTAAATCAGCTGTGTCGATCTTGGTGTGGACCGCCTCCGTAAGAATTGCGTGATGTACGAGTTGACCTTCAGGCCCGGCATGCTGGCTGCTTCTGCCCGAGCTGGTAAATCCGATCGTTGGCCTAGCGCGCTCAGCTGGGCTCCTTGTATGATGCTCGGGCGGCCCTTAGCAACAGTGAGCAGCAGCGCGCCGCTCTCATGATCAACTCGTCCCGCAGGTATCGAGGCCAGAAGACGCCGAGGCGCAAATACATGTGAGTATCTCCTGCTCTCTTTGTGGTGCGCGACGATTGACAACGTCGCGCCGCTACGAGTCGTCGTGACCGAACACAGCTCGCGTGAAATCTCTCTCTGGTCCGACCAACCGAGAGCGCCTCATTATCTTGTCCAGCCGCCCGCGATATCGAGCTGGTTAAGTTCAGCGCGGTCTACTGCGGTTGTTCTGATTTGCCAACCGTACCGTGCCACACCCGACTTGTTGTAGCTCAGGAGCTGGTAATAGGCGGACGTCGCGCGCCAACGGGAGCGACACCGAGGTGCGAGAGTCGTATTCGCCTCACAATGTTGTGAAAACGGACCAGTGGACGTAGCCGCGTCCGACGTTATAGTGCGCAACACCTCGCGCTACTGCCAAGGCATTCTCACCCCATCCGCGTGATATACCCGTTTATGAGTTTTCCGTAGCTTACCAAGACCAGCGCGCTAAGCCGCTACACACTTTTGGTTTCGACACATAGGCGAGACCCCAGCTAGAGGGCAGCCCCCACGATTGTCGAGATTAGTGTGTTCAATCCCACACAAGACCCCTTCCCACTTCTCCGTCTCGTTGATACCACGGAAACTAGACCAGCCTAGCCAAATGCACAAATGCCCCGGTATGCCCGAGGCGTTGCTTGCGCTTTGGCGCGACTGCCACGTGCGGTGCGATAGTCTCGCGGGCATGCATTTGCCATAGCGACGCCCGCGAGATCTGGCTCTACAGCTGTCCTAATACGAAGCCTGTCATAGCAAGGTACTCGGCGAATTCACCATTGACACTCGATGAGCCAAGGAAATTGTGTCTCTTGTCCGCGATTCAATTTCCCCTCTCTCGGATCCCAGATTCTGCCGCCGAATGATTAACCGTTGAGATCAGCAACAGAATGCGATGACCCACAGTGCGGGGGTCGTAGCGGACATCCGAACAGCCCGAAGATGACTGTGTGCGGGCATCAACAGACACAGCAGGCTGCATAGTAGAATGCCCCACATTTACTGTGCGCGCTGATCGCAAATAGGTTGCCAATTCGGAAATAGTTTCATGTTCTCTCCTAGTTTTTCGTAATTGGGATGAGGTTTGTAGGCGCTAATCGCGATCGGTGCGAGCTGATCTTGAGTGCTTGAAATTTGAGAACACGGATGGACACATCCAGCATCTTTGGCAGCGGGCGTTTGCCGGTGAGGCATACCTGCGCAGACGCCACGCGAGGAACGTGGTCACCAGCCTCATCGTCTGGTTCGGCCAATCAGCTCAGAGATTGCATCGACGCCAGATTCCATCGCCGACGCCGATCTTGGCTAACAGGCGCTCGCCATACTGTTTGCGCCCCTGGTCGTATGCGCAGGTCCGAAGGCGGCTTACGGCGAGTTTCTGCGGCAGGCATAGCCTCGCAACAGATGCGATCCCAAAGATCGAGCCTGCCTGGCTCTTGCGCCTCGTTGGTGATTTCACCATTAAATCGCCCATGGCTCAGCGACCGCGACCAGTGACGGCCGGTGGAAAGCCCCCACGGCGGACGGTTGCCGCCTTTCTTGCTGGTCGTTGGTGATCGGTTGGTGGTTGACCCTGATTTGTTGCAGCCATCATTCAGGCGCAGACTGCTTCCGGGGAGGGCCTTGTCTTTTGTTGGCGTTTGCTTGGTCATGGTATCGTTCCTTTTGTTGCTGGTTGATATTCGGCGTGTGTGCCTATCCTCGGGCACTGCCATCCCACGGGCTCGAAGTGCGTCCGTGAGATCGTCGGCCACCTCTTGGCACTACCGTCCGGGGCGAGAAAGCCCAAGGCCCTTCCATGTCCAAATCTTCACGGCGCGCGCAAGCCATGGGTTCGGCCGGTGGTGCAGGTTGTTTGACTGATGTTTGCGGATGCCTTGCCGCCCGACCATGACAGCGCCTTCTTGCGCTTGGCTTGATTGTCATGGCTGGTCTGCCGTCATGCACGTGGGCGCGCATATGGGAGTTGTTCGCGACAAGATTGCATCGTCCGTGCCTGGACGTTCGACCACCGTGCAGACTTGCCGCAATCGCCCTTTTGAACGGGCACATTGCCTTGCCGCGTCGGCGATTTCGCTCGCAACTTTTTTAGGCAAACTTGAGTGCCAAGGGTTTGCAGCTTCATGACCAGCCACTTCGGACCGGCCAAACCCACCGCCACCACCGCCGGGCTTTGCACGGCCATCAGCTTGCGAGTTGCCACGCCCAGGAACAAGTCACCGTTGCCCTCGTCATTGCGCTCCGGCGTCAATACTGATCGACGTGCCGCTGGTCAGATCTTTTGGATCGAGTGCATTTGCGCCAGCACATCGGGATTTCATTGGGGCAACAGCAGGCGGCGCTCTCGGCCAGCTTGAGCACGTTTCAGCGCCAGCTTGTGACTTGCGTTGCGGCCGAGAACCAGACGCCTCGAAAACGCTCGCGGGACTGGCGGTATGCAGTTCCTCGGCAGTTGCATTCCGAGGCCGCTCTTGTCCACTTTTCCAGCTTTCGATATCGAGGCGTTCGTCGATCTGCCTGGATCGTCATTTTCTGGGCATCGAATTTCATACCCTTGTGAGCAGCTCGTGGTGCATAAGTTGCGAAAACGGTCTTTCCACTTTTTGCCTTCAACCTCCTGGCCAATCGGATAGCGATTGCAGTGCGGTCATTGATGCGCCCGACATCGAACACCGCCGCGCAGACGTCCAACTTGTGCGGAAGATTGCGTTCTTTCGGTGAAGCGAGTGCAGCAATTCCCAGGGACAAAACAGCGCGAAGCCATTCTCTGCCCATTGGCACTCATAAAACATCGCCCCCCAGCTTTTCGCTGTTCGAAACAAGCCGATGCGCAAACTCGTCGAGGGCCACCAGCAACGCATGCCCTGACTGATCGCTGTCCCGATTGGTGATGGTCCTGCGCGACCAGTGGCGTGCTTGTTCTTTGTGGTTTGTCCGCGTATTTTCCCAAAAACAACCGATCCGGGCAGGAACGGTGTCGCAGAATACCGTCACGCGTCCGCCCATTTGCCGTGATGGACGGATCACCGTGCCATTAGCATCCGCTGATGCGCACCCATGCAAACTCGTCGAGCCAGACATCAACCCGGCCAGCCCTGAGCTGTTGCGGGAAAGTTGGTGGACAATCTGCCGACGCGGTATCGGTGCCCATTTTGAGACGGAGCTTGTTGGCCTTATCCTTCGTCGATCAGGACACCGAAGCCGACCCCGCATGATGGCGGCACGTCGTAGGCCAGGTATGATTGTGTAGCTTGGCCTCAGTAGCCGAAACCACGATCTCCCGCGGAACGCCCAGCCATCTCAACCAAGGAGCACTGCAAGGCCCACCACGTAGGAGAAACCAATCTGGACCGCCGTTGAGGATGGATGCGAAACCGCCCGTCATCGCTTACAAAACTCGGTCTGATATCCATAGAGGCCATATGTTCTGCGATCAAGGACGCGGGGCGAGGCGCCTCTGACGACATCCGTTGCATACGATGGCGGGGCTTGAGAGAGCGCTCTCTCTCGGGCGCTGATTTCTGTTAGCCCGATCATGTGATTTGGTGAGCAATTGCGAGGCGCTGTGCCTTGTTGCATTTGGTTGGATTTTTTTGACGCGAGCTGAGCCGGTGGATTTGCGCCTCGATGCCGTCCCACGTCTCGCGCCGCTTGCGCAGATCGCTGGACAATCGCCTTTCGATGCCCAGATGGCACTGTCGGTCGGAGCAGCGCCGATCTGGCCGCGATTTCTGATGTGCTGTCACCGCCATATTATCGCAAGAAGCATCCTCTTTTTGCGCTGGCGTGAAAGTTGCAGGGCGTTCCAACCCGCCGGAATAGTGTCTGGGCGAGTCCTGAGCAGGGCGCAGAACCCGTCACAAAGGATGTATTTTCTAGCCAGTGTCGGCCAAGGTCTAGTTGGTGAACAATCATCACCAGAGAGTCTTATTTGTGTTAGAGTCCCCGGTAATTTGTCAGGGACGGCGTGGTTCTTTTTCACTGTGATCAGAGACGCGGCGGCCACAGAGACGTGACTCAGCTCATCCTATGCGCGCGCATGAGGTCGGTGCAGAGCGGTCGCGGAGAATGGCCCATTTAGTCCTGCGCGTTGAACACATTCACGCCGCGAGGTGCCGGCAACATCGGCCATCAGCAGCGCGGGCCTCTGCGGGGGGGTGATGGACAACCGGACCAGTTAGACCAAACGCTGGCCGGCCACTATATCTTCCTCCTATCCGTCGTCCTTTGGCGTTTTGATATGGGGCCGTGTCAGATTCATACCGCCCGGGGTCGGAAACGCACTTCGCCCTTCTCCAGCGCGGCTTCGGGGGTTGCCGGGTGTCAGGTCTAGTTCGCGCAGGATTGGCCGAGCTGATCCAGCATTCTGCGGTTCCGTTTCGCGCTTGGAGGTACAGGTTCTCGAAAATGAACAGCTGTCCCGCGAACCTCGCCGCCACCGCCCCAGTTGACCGGCGGTCACGATGCGAGGATGCGCTGGTGGTGCACCGTGTGCCGACGGGTATACTTCACGCGCAGTG
>Ga0163217_1066330_pt1 | contig 10322 bp, 7 predicted proteins | sample SynspAceP_FD_185933 | JGI IMG/M metagenome (GOLD analysis project Ga0163217, IMG submission 185933) | Saline lake microbial communities from Ace Lake in Antarctica - Synechococcus sp. Ace-P (PacBio error correction) | ecosystem: Environmental > Aquatic > Non-marine Saline and Alkaline > Saline ... | reverse complement strand
CAGCGCGATATTTTCAACCAGGTTGCAACTCGGGACGCCGCGAGCAGGGTCAGCGAATTGCCTCGCCGCGATACATAGTCGAACTCAAGGCGTCTGGACGCTCTGCACCATTGACTGTGTTTTCGGGGTTATCTCCATCGCGTCCCGGGTGTTCCCGGAGGAGGGAATCGCCTGATTAGGAATTTGCCTTGGTATAGGTAGGCTCCGGCGGCCTGTCCGTACGTGTAAAGATGCTGCACATAGGCAGCCGATGGGCATCCGGAGCTCGGGAAGTGGGCGAGATAATTCCGGAGTTTTCCATCCTCGGCGCGGATTTGCGTCGGCATCTGCGCGCGGCGGAAGCGATTTTGCGCTGGCAGCACCCGCATCAGACGGCGAGATCGCAGCGTAGTAGGCGGACGCGCACTTCCAGACACGACCCGCTTGCCCGCGAAATCGATCATGTCGATGATTCATTCGAATGGGCCCAGAGGCTTCGGCAGCGCCGCATTGCGCTGGCGTGCTCCGATTACCCAAACCTTCCGTGCCGGTTCGCCACAAATTGACAGATCGCCAGCACGGTTTCGGTCTTGCCGACCGATTGAGCGTGAGCGCAGCAAGTTCATCCCGACCGGCGCGATGTCCTCTATGCGGAGTCGTTCTGGACGGGGATATCGGATTTCGCCGATACCGACGAGGTACTTATCACATGACGCGGGATCCAAACAGATCGTTCCATGCCTTGGTTTCCGAACTGTGCCTCATACAGGGCCGGAAACGTCAGGTTGGGGGAACGATGTCCAAATTCGTCATGATCCTTTGAACGTCCGCAACATGTCCATCGTGCAAAGTCACCAGGGCCCCTCCCTGACCCGCGGATTGAATCAAACACACGCACATCGGGCAACATCACGGGCCAGCGCGAAGGCCGTGCCAGTTCCATACTGACCGCCGCGATAATCGCGCAGTCAGAATTGGTCGTCCTCGTGATTCCTTGAGGGAACAACGTCCTGAGCCGGGTACGCCATCGCCGACAAGATCATGGGCGAATAAGGTTTTTCGAAGAGGTGTCGAGACCGATCGGTTCAGACATGTTGATGACTTGCTAAGCAACGGACAAGCAGGGGGTGTTTGCAATCGAACATACCAGCCGAAATCGCGGAAAGGCGTAGCCGCGTCGAAACAACTGTTTCTGATACGTTGAGCAGCTTGCACCAAGTGCAGGCAGAGGTCGCGGGCCATTCATCCGTTCCGCCCCACATTATTTGGCGTTTTCGGGCGGGACACACACTTGCAAACGGATGGGGGAGAACCCGAATGACCATTTGCCCATTCCGGACCACCGCAACAGTTTTCACTGGATGCACTGGAATTGATCCACGAGTTGCACTTTGTCAGGGTTATGGCCCGCTGGAGGGATGGCCGTACCATTCGGCCCGCAGGATGCTGAACTGGATCTTTCGCAGGAACGCCGCGCGTTACTATGTTGATGGCGGCTCTACAATTCGTGGAATGACTTGTCGATTCACATCATCGTCAATGACCGGGTTGACCCGTGTCTGGCCTCGGTCGGGGGTCGGAATTGTTCATTGCCGTCGCGCCGCCGCCTGCCACAGACGCGGAAGCCAGTCGGGCCGCGCGCGCAGCTCCAGGGCATTTTCGCGTTCCCGGTTTGATGTTGCGATCAAGCTCATCTCGGGACCTGGCATGCCGGCATTTTTCTCCCCTGATGAGGTAGAGTTCTTCAATCTGGAGCTCGCCGATACAATGTGGTCGATCACCGGAATTGCAAATTCGCGGGCAAACCCATGGCTCCCGCTACGGACATCACGCCGGCCTGCGTCTAAGCATTGTCGTACTGAGATAAATTCGCCAGTCACGGATTCGGGTGATGTCGGGGCATCGTTGACGGCATAGGTTCGCAGAAGAACCGGTGACCTGCTGTGTGGCGAGGCGCCAGGTCCCACGCCCGAGGTGCGCGGGTGCCTGCACGAAAACTCTGGAAGGTTCACTGGGGAGCGCCCAGGACTTCTCCACGCGGAATCGGTGCGCAGTCCTCATAGCGATTCAGCGGCCCCGCTGGTGGCCCGCCGTTCAGTGCAAACAGCCGATAAGAGTGGCGCGGTGACTCGTATCAGGACCAGTTTGCCCCCGCGATTGTCAGCTGTGTGACTTGAACGGGCTGGCAGACAGATGTGCCGCACACGGCGATACGAAAACCATGTCCGGTGTTGTCGGGTTCTGTTCGCAGCGGAGGTGCTCTGCTGCGGGTGCGTGTGGCCCCAGCGGCAGTTCTGTCATGGCATGAAAATGTCCGCAAGGGCGAGAGTCGGATTCGCTTCCGGCCGGTTGGATCAGGGGCGTCACACCGAAGGGATGCGGGTGGCAGTTTGATATGTTGCCGCCGGGCACGGGCGACCGCGCACAGGTCGAGCAGGTTCACGAAATTGGTATAGTTTGCCACAAGCTCGCTGTTTGCGCGGATCGGTCCGCTCGACAGCGGCAATGTGGGAGGGTCGGGGCGGTGGGCAACAGATGATGTCTGTCTCGCGGCCACATTCCGCACCAACGGTGCCGCACAGTTCTTCCAGCGATAGAAGGATCGAAAGTTGTCGGTCGCGCTGTTAGGTGGCGGGCCTTCCAGATTGTCCGGAAATGACCGGCAAACAGCTTTCGGGCTGGTGTTCGGCGATGTCGCGTGCGCAGGAAACCAGTTCGGCCACCACGGCCGCATAGAGCAGGGCGGCGGTTTCGGGCAAGGGTGTAGTCGAAATTTTCAACGCGCACGCCAAGACTTGAACTGGTCGCAGGGCGGCCTCGAAGTTGCCGCATAAGTTCTGCATGTGAAGCAACTCGAGCGCGGCAGGTGCGGGGGACCGCGAAGTGTGAAACTGGCTGTCATCGATACGGCTGCGCGCGGTGTTTCGCGTGACCGGCATGTGCCGGTCAGGGACACCCGCACTCAGAGGAACGCATGCAGCATATGCGCGGTGAAGCGCAAAGACGGAACACCAGTCCAGGTTCTGCAGGCCGGAACCACGCACGGGTGCGAATGCGCTCCAGACTCGGTTTAAGGCCGCGATATTGTTGAAGCTGCATGAACCCTGCCGATCGGCCGTGTCAGGTGCCGAAGGCAAAACTTTGCCATTCCCAGCGCGCGGCGACCGCCGATCCGAAAACTGGAACCACCCGAGAAACATATGGCGGGTCAAAAGGCATATTGCGCATGCGCCTGCGGTTGAAAACCGTGTTGCGGAAATGCCGGTGGGCAAACTGATCGAGGTTTGGTTCTTTTCCGTCAGTATGGCGCCTGCTCCAGCAAGGTGCGGACGGCGGGTGCGAGTTCGGGTGTATGACGAAGGGGCGGGCAGCTGCCGTCGTCGGGCAAAACCCGGCGACACAATGTTGTACTTCACCGCACAGGGGAAATGCTCGTATAGCGAGATCGATCCGTGGCATGGCTCGAGTTCGCGGGCGCGCGCCAGAAGATCTTCGTCGGCGATCGGGTGGGGGCCAGATCGGTTGGTCCCCATGGGCCATGCAGGCGATGATTCGGTGACACGCTGGCGGGGCGGTGGCGCGATCCGGTCGGTAGTCGGACGGAGAGCGTGATGCAGAAGATCGGCGGTGTTGGAGGACACAATGATTTCTTTTTCTGATGACGCACTGTGTTCTGAACTTTGTATTTGCAATCGACGGCAGTCTTCCGTCGCGTCTGCGCCGGGAAAACGGACCGTCTGACAGATCGGGAGAGGCAACCTGCCTAAATATAGGCAATGCGGATCAGTGCCGTCAACAGTGTATACATAATATAAAATACAATTATTACAATTGATTGTTAATTTAAAATATTGTGCATTCAAGGAGAGCAGGCCGCCGGCGGTGTGCGCGGTCGCAAACCGAAGAGCGGCATCACTGACGGTGATGCATATGGCGCGCATCGATTAATAGCCCAGATACCATCGCGGGCAGGATCGCGTGACCAGTCTGCCATGCTCGGCCACCGATTCGCCACCGACGGGAAATGGAATTGGGCGCTTTCGGAACGAGGGCCAGGCGGGCACGAACCGATTTGTGCGGTTTTCCTCGAGGACTTCGTTTCCTGATCGCTGTAGATCGCGGCATGGAAGGGCCGGTTTGTGGCATTCATTAGCTTCGGGGGTCTCGTCTCTCATTGATCCGCGCGCCATTGCGTTGAAGTTGTTGAAGTTGCTGCGCGCGCGGTTCGGTCATGCGCTGGGCGGCAGCGGGCGCAGGCGCCCTCAGCTCGGCCAGCTCGCTCGAAATCCTGGGCGAAGCGATTTCGCGTGTCAACGGTCATTTTACGACACACACGCGGCCTGCGCTGGATCGTATTTCGTCGATCAATCCTGGTGGCGGCAGAGTGGGCAGCGCTTTTCGCGTACCGGGGTCGCGATGTCTTGAAGCGATCGGCGATGGCTTGTCCTCAAGCGTGTGCGGCAGGAGGGGCCAATGATGATCTCTTCGGCCAGACGTCATCGAGAAAATGCGGACGGGTCTGTCCGCGCGCCGTTTGCTTGCCCGCCGTTTTTGCCAAGTACTTGCTCATTTCGTCTGCAGATGTCAGAATACGGACTTATGCCTGCAGACGGGTTCGGCAAAGACTCGGGCAGCCCCAAATAATGGGCAAACCGGTCGGTGGCATTGGGTTGCGTTCGCTTGCGAAAAGCGCGGGTTTCTCGGGCCATTGCGCCTTTCCGGGCTCTTGGCATGGGGACTGCTGAGTGGTGTCATGCCGACCTTGCCGTCCCGCCCGCCGATGCGAACAAAAAAAGAAGACCGTCATGCGATGATACCGTTGCCGCGGCTTTCGATTGACTTCCCACGGGACGTTTGCCCTGATCGTTCATCGCACATGCAGACGCGACGTATTCATTGAAGCGGCAGGCTTTGCGAATCTTTCGGCAATGATGTTTCGCGCCTGCAGGCATTGTGCCGGCCCTGCAAGACGGGAATGGCTGCGTGTGGGATTGCGGGTGTTCGGTCATCAACACGGCGGATGCCAGTCGCCCCGATCCTCTCGATTGCCCGCCGCCAAGCGTGATCGCGGTGGTCTCGGCACTGCGGATCGCGATACCGAGGCCGATGGGCCGGATTCTGATCGCGCGGCCGACCGGGGGCCGAAGAATCATCGCGGCGCTTTCGCGCCCGAACGGAAGAATCGTGATTCGACAACGGGAAAAGGCGCGTTTTTAATCGCGGACACCATTCGCCGACACATTGGACCCGGCTTTGGCTGTGACGCTCTGCTGTGACCGGGGTGACACGGAGTAGGGTCTGTGTCAGACAACCATGGGGCGAAAGCCAAATGATCCGCGGGTTGAATGTCTTTTGGTTGAAGAACTGTCCGAAAGTTACCTTTCCCGAAGTCAAGCCGCGACGCTCGAATGGTGCGAGCCAGGCGGGATTGTTGACTGGAGGCGATGTCGGAGCACAAATTGTTGAAACCCTGGAGAATCATTGAACAAAGAGATTCCGAAGCTGCAATGCCCAACGATTGTCATGACGATATCACATTGGACATGCAGCGCAAGCCGCACGCTTCGACTGGGCAGTCGTTTCGCGACGGGGTCGGTTGTTTTTTTCCAGATCTTATGGTTGTCGATGGGGCGACGGGCGTCATGCCTGCATGCTGCGGTTTCAGCCCGGACGCAAAGTTGCCGCGCCACGCCCATACGGAATATTGAGCACATTCATCGTCTCGCGGGGATCAGACCAGGATGATAGCGGACACCTACAAATCGGAACGTCGCTGATCAGCGCAGGCACCCGATCATCGATTGTCGCGATTGACGGTTTGTATCGTCTTGCGATCTATCAGGCACTGTTTCGTTTTGCGGGGCTGGGAGCTGCAGGCCTCTCCAGTACAAGCAGGTGACAAACACCCTTTGATGCCATGTCGCCGGGGAATCCGATTTGGCAGGAAATGCGCGATTCAGCTACGTCGCGGCTAAGTTCGCGATTCAACCGGGGCTGCGTGGTTTTCGATCGACCCGGCCGGTAAACAATTTGCGAACAGGCAAGACGGATATGGGGCGTTTGACCAAAAACCCGAAGAATTGCACTCGTAAGAACATATAATAGAGATAGAAGAAGATCACGATTATTTTCAAACAACCACAGCCAATCAACATCGCCGCAACTGTTCCGGCAAGGCGCTGGAATGTGCTCCAGGATTTTTGGTGAGCGCGCCATTGAACAATTGGATTCTTATTCGGATCGGAGAAATCGTTCTCTCGCTGCACGGCCCCGGGTGCAGGCCCGAAAGCGAACGATACGCGGTACGCAAAGAGCGCGGAGGTCAATGACGTTCTAAGGCGAGAAGAAGATGGCCACCAATCGGAACCAGGATATGGTGGTCTGGGCAATCGTTGCGCTCAGGATCCCGCCGAAGCCGACGACGAAACTTGAACGTGCATATGCGTTGATTGACATGTCCGGGTGATGATCAACGGCCAGACCAAATAGGCAGCTTTCTTATGATGATCGCTATTCGCCGGTCGGGAAGCGGCGCGGCGATCTGGCGGCGCCGATCTATATCATCCAACAAACGCCCGAACAGGTCCATATGTTATACGAGCCATCCCGAATTGGTTCGGGCGGGGTCTAGGTCCTTGGACCGGGAACCGCACCCACGCCTTGCGGCTGGTTTTTTTCCGGTGCGTGGTCGACCGGTTTCCCCAATGCCAAGCTCAATCTCGGACAATCATTGGGTTGAAACGTCCGTTCACTGCTCTGGCGTTTCGGACAAGCCGCTGGGAAATATTCCAATGGAGGCGATATGGCCTTAGATCTCCAAAACCCCGTCGGAAAATAACCTTCCGGCGCAATGTTGGTTCGACGACGCGTCAGGGGTTGTGCGGTGCATGCGCACCTGATCTGTATCCATCGATTCGGTGGGGCTTTGGACGGGTGATGTTCTCGGTGGAGTACCCTTTGAACGCCCATTGAAGCGGACGCACGGGTGGATCGAGGCGGCGCCCCGACGGACGACCAGCGCCAGAAGAGTTTGCTAATGACAATGCCAAAGGCCGCTCCTCAAATCTCTAGAGGAATTGGCAGTTAATTCAGAATTCCAGTGTGACCGGAGTTACGAGACGTCAAATGACAAACAGGACCGCAATTATCAGCAAGCGCGGAGCGCTGTGAGGTACATTCACTTTCAACAATCCGGAGCGCGACAATTGCGAGTCCTGGCTATGTGGCGCGGTGGTTGAAGCTATTCAATCCGGGAGTTCTGTGGACGCTGCGGGAATGTACGCGTCATCTGCTTACGGAGGCCGGCGAGAAAGCCTTGTGGCGGGTGCGAATCTCGAAATTCGGCGAGGAGCGGGATTCGAAGGCGGCCGTGGATGAATACAAGCCGCTGTAATTCCTTTCAGGGACCGCTTCCACTCTGGCGCCAATTCCCACCCATGCGAAAAATTCGTGTATTGCGGATCGCGAGGTGGCGGTCTGGCCGATCGCGCTGTGCTGCGATATCCGGATTGCGCTCAGGATGATTCACGCTTGCGCAGTGCCCGTGCCAAGTGGCGTCTCGGTTATGTTACTGCCGGGATAGACGGCTGATGCAGATCGTAGGACCGTCCTTGCGATGGAGATTTTCTTACCACGCGCGCCAGTTTGACGGCGGTGAGGCGATCACCATTGGCACCTTGATCAACCCGCTCTGTGCGCGGCGGAACTGGACAGCACTGCGACGACTTACACCCAAAACGTATTTCCGGAAATGGCACCGTTGACCATCCGGGCGGGTGAAACCGCACGTCACGGAAAAACCTGAAGCCACCCGTCGACCGGAATGTCGACCTTTGTGCCGAACAGAGTGCGGGCATGCTTTGCAGCGAGAACTACAAGGAATGCCGACTGGCCTTCATGGAAAAGCCGCCGCCGGCAGTTTCAATAAGGCAAATATGAAAACCGGCATTCTAGTGTGTGGCCGGGTTTTCCGGCCAAAGCGGGTTGAGTTTCGTCACATTGACTGTCGGTGAGGGCCCGTAAGTGGCGGCAAGGGATGGTGTGATCGAGATTGCCCGAGGCAACGTCACTTTTTCACTCGTTTTATTCTTCAGCTCAACTCTGGGAATCCGGGGACATCCCAACGGCTTGGTCTCAATTCTCTCGATGCAGTTCCACGAGGCCGGGTTTCGACCTTCGTATTCGGGAGGGTGCGCCTCGGATGTCACGGGGACGGTCAAGCGGTTTTCTTCAGGTTCTGGTCGGACATCAATGAACAGATGGAGAAACACGGCGACGGCAGCGATGAAATTACGCCCAACGCTGATGAGAATTCCTTTGGATTGCGATTCCATGATGGTTGCCTTTGCGCATGACGGACAATTGATTTCAAGCCCATAAACGAACCGCGTCGGATTTTCGGTTCCGGAGTGCGGGGGGCCATCGCATTTAAAAAAACCCTTACAAAACACTTCAAAGAAACTGATTTATATCGGTTTATTCAGTCGCAATATATTCGCGGAGCGACGTTGTTGTCGGTTCGTTTCGGAATATCGGTGTCTCTCACTATCACGTCGACACGATCCCGATTCAGCTGTTCGTTCAACCACGGCAGGGGTGGCGAATCGGCGATCGGTCATTGTCTCATGAGGTGCGCGGCTATATGTCCGAGCGTCGGCATGTGACCACGGATCGGATCATGCTCTCGGCCACCGGTCGTTCGAGACTGTCCTTTTGGACCCGCCCTGGGGTGTGATGGATGCACCGTCCCGTTCTCGAAAAGATTCTCTCCATCGTAACACGCAGCAGTCACCGGCACTGGACAAACCAGGCGCCCACGACCAGTTCATACCCAGTCCGTGCGCAACCCGGATACGGGCCAGTCGGGCGTTGCCGTTTCGCACGAGCATTCCCTGTATGTTTTGAAGAATGGCCGTCAACGATCATCGGTTTACCTTTCTGTTGGAAGGTTCACCGTGCGGTCCGGAAACATAAGCTTTTGTGCACCGCCCCATCTATTATGGGTGCCATCGTTAGCTGCGTCAGAGTGTCGATATTGGGGCAGGGCTTTGGCCGAGCAGGATCGGTTTGATGTGCCCGAACCATGGCAAGAATTCGGGGAATATGACGTCAAGACAGTGCGCTCTGTCGGGCCCTGTTTTCCTTTTTTTGGGTCACCGGGCTCTTGCGATCTTGAACGGCCAGCAGATTTCGTCTAGAAGCGCCATACGTTGTACGTTCCGTCAGGATCCAGGTGGCAATGCTTGTGCGATAAGCACAGGAGTCGACGCACGCGCGCGGTTTTCTCGGCCGTCATAGGGACGTGTGGCGGTTGGCGCGTCTTCGCGAAAATTGATGACGCTGCTGGCCGCGCAACAGAACGTGTCTCCGGCTGGGATACATTCAACGCCCACCGGTGCGCAGCGAAATGAGGGGCCAGAGATGCAGAAAAGAATGGCGCCAAGGACCGACGATTGAGCTTGCGTCTTGTCCGAGCCTTGGGAAGCGCCATCGCAATCCGCGATAAGATGGCCAAGAGGATTGGCCCTGTCGAGAACCGCTCGAAATTAATTCGTGTCAGGCTTATGGAGAGATTCAGGGGGCTGGGGCATGCCATACTATATTGATTTGGGGGTGCTTGCAGATTTGCGGCATCCAAGCCGTTGCGATGGCCTGGTTGACCATGGCGGGAAACCCTCGCTATGCGGCGGGCACCAGTGAGCGGCAGGCCGGGACAAAAACGCGCGCGCGCGCGCCCCGCGGTGGTGTACGGGCTCGGCTGCCGCAAGCGCGCCGCGCAAAAAAAGTGTCTCGTTGGGTGATCGGGTCCAGAGCAAAGGCACTGTCCATAGGCATGGCCGGCCGCGCCCTCCGGGTCGCGGAGGCACGCCGCGGTGAACGGGGCAAAGCTTGTCGCCAGCCCTTCCACGAATCACCGGGCTTCATCTTCGGAGGGGACGCCGCAGCCGAGGAACGGTCGACCATGCCGGGATCCATCTCCTTGGCGTTCCTCAGGGCGTTTCATAATCCCTGAAAGCTTTGCCGCCATCGTTCATTCGCCCGTTGGGCCCGCGGACAGACGAATGGGCCCCGTGGGGGCTTGCGACAAAAAACCTAGGCGGGGGAGCCAGTTCGGGAGGCGTCTTCCGCGAGGATTGGAGCTGAAGGTTTCGCGAAAAGTTCGGGCTTTTTCGAACGGGCGGGGAAGGCCTAGGGGCACGGGGGCGGGTGCCAATTTTTTGCGGGGCGAGGGCGCCCAGGGCCGCCCCGGGCCCAGGGGGGGTTTTTTTTTTCTTTTTTTTTTTCCACCCCGCCCCCTTAATCTTGTTTTTTCCCCCTTTTTCCCCCTTTTTTTTTTTTTTCCG
>Ga0163217_1032221_pt1 | contig 10322 bp, 13 predicted proteins | sample SynspAceP_FD_185933 | JGI IMG/M metagenome (GOLD analysis project Ga0163217, IMG submission 185933) | Saline lake microbial communities from Ace Lake in Antarctica - Synechococcus sp. Ace-P (PacBio error correction) | ecosystem: Environmental > Aquatic > Non-marine Saline and Alkaline > Saline ... | reverse complement strand
GGCACCAGTTGCCGCCGGTTTTGTCATAGCGGCCCAAGTGGTTCGAGCACGAGGCTCGCGGCCTCGGAGGTCCTTGGTGGCCGCCCGACAAGAATAGGGGTTCATGATCGGGGCGCTGCCAGAAGATCATCTTACCCGCCGTTTCCGTCCACGCTCGCCTTCAAATGCGGCGGCCAAATTGCGGCACAGTCGGGGGCAATCGTACGTGAAGCAGCACGCCCCCCAGGTAACAGGGTTTTCATGTTCATAGCTTTACTCCTTGTTGGACACCCGAGTGATTTATATTTTGGTTGACCTTTTTATGGTCCGTCTTTTCGTGCACTGCAAAACCGTCACTCTTTAGATCGACGCAGGGTTAGGGACGGCATCGCTGGCTGGCAAAGTGCCCGCTACAATTGCCGTTTTTCCGGCCACGCCAATTACGTTTGGAAACATTTCGAAAAACAGGTTTGAAAAAAAGCAGCCTCCAAAGCTGTTGGATGTTAGCGGTTCGCGCTGACGAGATTTGACACAGAGGTGATTGCCTTAGCGTGTCGGTGATTGATTAAACGAGAAGCGCTGGAATGAATACCATGCGAGACGAGGCAAAGCCGACACCAATCGCGCAATTCAAGAAGCTTAGTCGAATTTCAAAATCATGGACGGACCCGTCTTGGGGTGGAGAACGTCAGCTTTACATTAATGCGAGGTGAAAGCCGTTGCGTTGTGGGGCGAATCCGGCTCGGCGTAAATCGGTCTTCTTTTCGTTATGCGTGCTGGTCGAGTTCGCGGCGGAAAATTGCTTGGGCGGACTCTATTATCTGAGCGACAGAACGCACCCCGGCTGTCATTTAGCGCGCACAGATCAAGATGTGATGCGCGGAAATTCGCGGCATGAGATCGGCATGATCTTGCAGGAACCGATACCGCGCTTAACCCGGGTCTTTACGTGCGTCCCGCCAGCCTGACCGAAGGGGCTGCGCCTGCACAAAACATGTCCAAGTCGCAAGCGAGCGCGTTGGCGCTCGACGTTTGACCCAAGACCGCATTCCCGAGCCCCGCCCGCCGATTCAAGCAATACCCGCTATGAACTGTCAGGCGGGATGCGCCAGCGGGGTTGTCGATCGCCTGGCGCTTGCCTGTTCGCCACGGATTGCTGATCGCGTTGAACCCCACCACCGCACTTGACTGTGACATTCAGCCGACATCTTGCGTTGATAGACCGGCTTTAAACGCCGAGAACCGGCACCGCGGGTGATGTTTATACCCATGGGGGATATAGGCGGTTGTGGCCCAGATGGCTGACCGCGTCGTCGTCATGTCCGCGGCAAGAAGTCGAAGAGGGCACGGTCGAGGAAATCTTCGAGAACCCGCAGCACCTATTACCAAAGCTGCTGCGCTGTGACCGAAGCTGGGCGAATGCGCGGCAAGCCTACCCGAACGATTGAGCTGATCGGCACGAAGACAAGGAAATCGTGCCCATCAAAGGACCGAGGAAACGCTGCTGACGGTCAAGACCTGACACGCGCTTTCCGTCCAGGGCGGCATTCTTGGCGTCCGCACGGATCTAATGTCCATGCGGTCGAAGACCTGTCGTTCCACCATCAACAAGGGCCAGACGGCTGAGGCTGTTGGGCGACGATCCGGCCAGGGTAAAATACCACGCAGGGCGGTCTATTCTGCGGCGGTCGAACCCAGTCGGGAGGTCAACCTTGACGGCAAACATCATGGACTGATTCGCGTGGCCTTGCACCAAGCGCGGAATGAGAACATGCAGATGATTCTTTCAGACCCGTTTGCCTCGCTCATTCCGCAAGATGCAGCTGTCGGAATCAAGTGGCCGAACCGATCCATAACTATGCAGCTCAAGGGCCGAGCTGACCAAAACGCATCGAGATGCTATGACTCGTCGTGGAACTACCGCAGCAGCTTTAGCGCGTTCCCCCATGGATTTCAGCGCGGGCAACGCCAACGGTGCGATCGCACGCGCCTTTGGGCCCTGAACCCTTAAGCTGTTTTTTTTGTTTTTTTTTTTTTTTTTTTTTTTCAGGCAGGACGAGGCCGTGGCGGCGCTGGATGTGTCGGTGCAGGCGCAGGTGGTCAAACTGATGCTTGAGCTGCAGCAGGATTGGGATGTACCTTCCTTTTCATAAGCCACGACATGGCCGGTGGTCGAACGCGGTCAGCCACTATGTCGGCTTCATGTATCTGGGACGGATTCGTAAGAGATGGGCACCCGGCGCAGGTGTTCGAAAACCCGCAGGCACTTATACCCAAAGCCTTGATGATGCCGTTCCCATCGCTGATCCGCTCGCCGCAAAAAGGAAAGCGAACTGGAACTTTAAACCGATCCCGTCGCCGAATCATCGAACAACCTATGGTCGCGAACCTCTGTTTACAAAACCCGTATCAGGCGGGCCCAAGGTGCTAGAATTCACCGATAGCGATACTAAGGACCTCATTGAGGACTGCGCGCATGAACCCGTTTAAGTGATGAAAAATTGTCAGCTTCACCGTCTCACGGACACAAATATCCCCTTGATCGACTGGTGGCGGGAGTATCTCGAAAGCCACGGCATCGCTCACACCGCTATATTCACCCCGACTCAGCCCAAGCACGCGCTTTTTGCGCATGCCGGCCCGTGGGAGAAGGCGCGTTGATCCCTCTCTGGTCATTACGATGTCGGTGCCTGTCGACGGCAGCCCTGGGACATGGATCCGTTCACCGTCGGTCTCGAAGCGGGACAGGGCGCTATTATGCCTGTGCTGCTGCGATATGAAGGTTTCACGCGCTGGCGATCTGGCCTTGGAATAGAGGCACATCATAGCTTGGCGTGCAACGCCGAACTGCAAATCGCGCTAGCTTTGACGAGGAAAATCGCTAGCAAACCGTGCGCTCCGATGATCGAAGCGATGCACGTTCTGCCAAGGGCCGCGTTATGATCGTGGGCGAACCCTCCACGATGCAGCGTGTACAGGCACAAGGCGGGACGGGGTTCAACAACCCATGTCGTTGGCTTCGAGGTCATTCGTCGCTGCTGCCACACCGGCCCGCACGCTATCATTGGCAGGGGCAAGCTGATCGAGGGCCAATGAGGGTGAACACCGAAAACATGGCGCCGCAAAACCCAGCGACCTTGCCGCGATGATTCCAACCGCTTTCACACCGCACATGTGGGCGTGATCTCTGGCGGGGACGGCCATAATATCACGCCAAGATTGCCATTTTGGCAATGGATTTCCGGGTTGTCCCCGGCGAAGACCAAGACGCCTGGCGGCACCCCTATCTTTGGAAAAAAGTGCGCGAAGATCGCAACAGCAGATGCAAGAGGTCGTGCCCCGAAACCAATATGCGAGATCACCCCGCGTTTTGACCGGCCAGCGTCAAACCCGAGAAAGACGGCTGGCCAAACCTTGTGCGCCAGATAACGGGCGCGGCTACAACCACCAGTCACAAAGTCAGCTACGGCACCGAGCAGGCGCAGGTTTCAGGGACAGCAGAGCTACAGCGCGGTGTCTGCGCCCCGGCGACCATTGCGCAGCGCACAGCCAACGAAACGAATACATCGAAGTCACCCAATTTGATGCCGCCATCAATTCATGCTGCGACCTGCTTGAACGTTGAAATGACCCAGCGCAGCGGCCCTTCTTCTTCCAAATTTGTACAAAACCCGGGGAGGGCCGCCCTGCGGCGGCCGAGGGGCTGGCCCGACCAGGCCTGCGCCGCCCGCGGACGCCAACGCAGAACAGAGCCTGACCATGCAGCCTTTTCCCGATTCAATGCCACCACCCCCATCACCTATTCCCGGCCCGCCCTCCGCGGCCTCGGATATCATATTGATCGGGCGGGTATCATCGGGGTCTCACTCGCTCTTTCTTGCCCGCGACCGGGCTTCTTGAACCCTTGCTGGAACAAAGCCGCATTCGCTGCCGAACAATACAGCCGCAAATGGGTGCTGGATCCGGCAACAGTGCGGGACCTGACGAGAAGATGCCTATCCATGCCGAGGCGCAGACGATCTGGCGTTTGTGATCTGCCAGTGGCAAACAGGGGGACGTCGAACTAGCTGTCTACGCAGGGCGGGCAAATTGCCATTTGCGCAGAAACCGGCGCAGCTTGCCGGCTACGAAGACTGCTGCCCATGCGCGGGCCAATGGCCGGATAGCAAGATGTTGACGGCTGCCGAGGTGACGCGCTTTTCCACCCTACGCCACACCGGCAGATTCGGCGCGTTGATCCACGCCGTCCGGACATGCGCGTGACGGAGCCTTGGTCGGCCGGCCCCGGCACTGGCCGATCATCGCCGCCCGCGAGGGCGTGCAGATCATCGAAAATTGCGCCGTACGTGCACTCGACATTGCTCGGGCGTGTTATTCAGGGGTTTGATCACAAAAGGGCCCGTATCAAATCCTCGCAAGGTGGTTTTGCTGGCAGGCGGTGCCTGCGGTCGCGCTAGTTTCTACGAACCACGCGGTATTTCGATGCCGCCAACTCTCTGTGCAGACGAAACAATGGGGCACCGACAAGCCCTTGCCAAGTCTATCGGATGCGGTATCAGACGGAGCGCGAGGTCGCATCCCGTCGCCCGGAGCGATGCGGCTATACCCTTTGCCCCACTCGGTGCGCCGAGCTGTTCGTCGTGCCGATGCGTTACGCGCGTTGCCTCACTTTAATGACGCATTGCTTGCGCATCCCCTTTGGGCCACACGGCCTCCATTCCGTTTTGCACCAAAGGCTTCCCACGATGCATGGGAACCAAACGGCGCTGCAGCCGACCGCCCCCATCCCCAGTTCGAAGGCGATGCGCATCCTGGATCACGCCCCAATTATGGCAAGATCCGCCGCCTAGCTGCGTGATTTTTCGGACCGATGTTTCCGAATTTGTCCGATAAAGCTGAAACTCCGCATGGGCAGGTTATGATCGACACCATGCCCGATATTGTCCATGTCGTACGATACCGCTGTAGCACTGCCGTGGCTGACGATTCGCACCGCATGCAGGCCACAGGGCTTCGGCATACGGCCGGGTACTGGGGCCGCGTTTTGGCTCGTTGTAACCGGAAGAGGGTGCTGGCCATGATCTTAGCGGTTCGCACTTGCCGCGTTTTCCGATGGACAGTCCCAGTGATTATTGGGCGCCCAACGGTTTAGTCATAATAAAAGAGAACGCGCGCCGGATGCCGACAAGACACCGCCCTTGCGATAACACACGCCGAATAATCAACCGCATGCGGCGCCACCTTGCACACCATATTCCCGAACCTGCAATTCGATCTGTCCACAGACGCGAGGTTTGTCCGAGAGAAGCTCGCGCCAGTTTACATTCACGATCTATCACCGAAGGCGTGGCGCAAACCGGTATTGTCGCGGTGACTCGAGGGAAAGACCAAACTTCGTGGGCGCAGATTCGGGTTGCGGGGCGGATATGGGACGCGCTACGATCACAGAGGCGACGGGGCTTAAATATGCGTCAAAAACAGCGGGGCAGATGCAGCCTGCGGCCACGGCGGCAGACGCATTGCTGATTAGTGGCGGCGCGCAATACTTGGGCCGGAAACACGCAATTTTGACGGGCGCGCAGTGCTGATCTTTCAACCCGCGAAAGAGGGCGCAGGTTCGGCGCAATGTCATGTCGAGGAAGGTCTGATGGAGCGTTGATATTCGACGCAAGTTGTACGCATTGCACAATATGCCTGATTCAGCTGCGTCGCACATTCGCGATCCGGTGGTGGGCGTTGCTGGCGGAGCGGCGGAGAATTCGAAATATTAACAACACACGGGCAGCGTGCATGGCCGCTGCCCCCCATTAAGCGAATTGATACCAACCCTTTGCTGCCGGCCATGTCGTCGTGCACTGCAATATCCATTCTGCGCGCGCAATGTCGACCCGATCAAGAATGCGGTCGTTCGGTCTGCACCATGCGATCCGACAACCGACAGCCACAACGTCTTGCCGCAGACAGTGCGTTATGCGCGGGCACGGTCGCCAACATGAGCAAGCATCCGCGATCTGCGTGCAAGACCGCTTGCCATCGGTCGTGGACCCATACACTGCGCGCCATCAATTGACCACCAACATTCACTATTGTACGCGGATACCAAATTCACGGTGAATGCTGAGGACCAAACAACCGGCTATTGCCGCCGACTGTGCGGAAACATCACGCCCGGGTGGACCGTGAACGCCCCGATCATGGCGGGCAGGCATTTCTCGTATATGCTGACACCAGCGCCCCGTGCCTTAATATTATGTTGGCAATGAGCGACGGGCCCACCGTCACCACTATGTATAATTTCAACGATAGACGCATTCCCGCAGGTTGTAGCTGGTACGCGGAAATGATTGAACAAGATTGCCAGCCTAGCCAGCGGCTTGCCCTGAAAAGGGGCACGCCGCATGCTTTTATCCCCCAGACTTCGAGACTTCGGGAAAATGCCAGTTAAAAACCGGATTTGCGAATTGCAACACCGACATCACCTGCGATGGCGAGTTGATCTCGCCATGAACACCACCGAAATCTTGTTGAGACACACCGCCCTCTGCAACGGTTGCTGAAAAGCGCGCCTTTGGCTGCGACGAGAGTCGTCGAAACGGCATGGGCCGTACGGCGTTGTCGGGATTTCGCGGCGCGTGATCAAGGGCACTCTACCGCGTCGGGCAAGGTCATGGGCTGCGCGCAGATTATGGACGCGCGCACGTATCCCGAAGCAAACCGGTTGGACTATGCCTCCAAGAACGCCACAAACGCAGATGGCCACGCCTGCGCCACGGACGGCACACGCGATGCTTTTGGGGGCGGCGCATATCTGGCCGAAACAGCGGAACTTACGGACGGTTCGTGGTGATCTTTCAGCCCTTTTCCGAAGGAACGTGGCGCGGCGGGGCGCGAGATAGGCGAAGATGCATGATGACCGCTGGGGCATTCAAGAAGTCTTATGCATTGCACAACTTGGACCGCCGTTTCCGCAGGTCAGATTCAGCATTCGCCCCGGCCCGTTCTTCCGGCCACCGCATCTGCTCGAGATTCGAGGTCGAAGGCTGCGGCCATCGCTGCCAACCGCCATTGAGACCATCCGATACAGGTCCGTGTGTGACCGCGCATTATCACTGCGCTTGCCAAACATTCGTCAGCCCGTGAATGCGGACCTGTGGCAATATCGTGGTGTCCATTACTCGATTGAATCCTTCCTCACAAGGCAGGCAATCGTCATTCCCGCAGCGTCTGTGAAACCTGCTGGCACCGTGCCACTTTGTCAATAAACGACCGCGGATCTGCAGAAAAACACGCGTGACAGAAGATTTTGCGAGGCATCGCCACCACCTTATGCGCGACGGCACGGGTCAAATTACGTGCGCACACACTATCCGTGATGCTGACACCACGCGCCGCAGACCGAATTCCGCGGCGGATGTCGCTTTCGCGGCTATTTTAAGCACGCAATGTTTAGACAGAAAGCCGACCCTTGGTCATGCGGCGGCGAGGATTTCGCCTTTCCCATGCTCGGAAGAGCGCCCCGGCTGCTTCATATTTCTATGTCGGCCCACCATGCGACACGCGTGATGCACCACCAGATTGTAATAACTTAACGCACGACGCATATCCCTGCCGACCTGCAGCTGGTGCGCAGGTATCGCCGAACAGCGTATGCAATCGCTAAGGCTCTATCGATGGGGCGATGGGGCAAACCCGCGCCCTATTAGCAGCCGCAGCCAGTTACTACCGCGGAAATCTTGACAGATGCCGCGGCACCTTCGGCGCGCACATCCCGAAACAATCTCACGACCCGACTAGCTGCGCCCGGACCATACTGCAACGGCCGCCCAGACGCGTCCGGTCAGACCAGCATCGCGCTGTCGCCACCGCCCATCAGCCGCAGGGGACTCTATGTCTGCGGTCCACCAGCAACGGCCGTTAGTGCCTCTGCACCACAAACGACTTCATCTACAACCGCGCCCACCACGGGTAGCGAACAACCTCCGCAACCGCAGGCCATACGCTCCTCGACTCGCCCCCCGGTCGTCCGGAAAACCCCTTCCCAGCGCCATGCGCGCGACTACAAGATCAAGCACACCGGTTAGTAATCAACGCCATACTCGCTACGGCGACACCATCCTCCGCAGAAAGAGACGCATTCGGCTTCCACGACAGGCCCTCGGCCACGGAGCGCAGGTCTTCAGCCTTTTTCCGGAAGATTCGTATTTTCTCAGTCGCGCGGGGCCCCAATCACAAGGGGGCCCACGAACATCGCGCCCATCGATCCGCAGACTGGGCAGCATGCCCTCGACAAAGGCATCAGTTGCCCTTTGCGCTGCGTGGAATACGCCATAGCAAGCCACCAGCGTCGCATTCACCCGCAAGTTAAGCTCGCGCGCAAGCGGCGCGGTCGGCAGAGGGCAAAACCTTCGGTGTGATGCATGCATGACATCACATGCGCCGGGGTTTTCAGAACCCCCATCAGGGCGTTGGATCCAGGTCCGAGGCGCACCACGGTATCCCACCTCGCGGAATCAGCCAGCGTCAGCCGTCTGCTCGCGTTTGCCGAGGTGAACATCAGCCTGAAGCCGTCTGCCCAGCAGATAGCGCAGCGCAGCCCGTTCAGGCCTCTCTACGTTACGCGGCGCGTGCAGCGACCCGCCAAAACCAGAGGCGATGGCCCCGCCCAGCGACATGTGACTCACGCGAAAACAAAGCACCTGTGGCACCGTCCTCCGGGCGACAGGAACCCCGGAGTTCGCCCCCCACTACATCGATATGTCACGTGATTGCACCCGGCCCAGCCGCATCACCCAGCCTCCCGCCCCGCTGACGCCGCTCAGCCGGACGCTTGAAGGTTCGGGGCGATCACATGTGCGCAAGAGGGTGCGTCATGGGTATCCAACTTGAAGAGTGTAGATTCAGAACGGCTGGCATATCGCACTCCAGCTGGTTCGTTCAATGCGCGGCGATGAAACGACCATTGCGGCTCGCGGTCATCGTCCGCGAGCTCTATGCGGATTGGTTTCAAAGCACAGAACACGGCGCGGCGTTCAGGTCTCGCCGTCCGCCACAATCCGCGCGCCCCTCGGTTCAAGCCTGCGCATAGGTCTCTGCACAAAGCACCGACCATGAGTTGCCTGAAAGCACGCAGCGCCCGAGTGCTGCCACTCGAACGGGTTGTGCCGCCAATGGGCCAAAAGAGAGCCGCCAGAAAAAACCCTCAGACAGCACTGTTTACCACAACCCCAAATTCACCCAGCGTATCCGCCATGATAGACTTGCCACGCCGGCGCTCGCCCGCAGGCTTGCGCCGCATATGGACAGGTCCAGAGCCAGCATCATGGGCCGTACCTCGAACCGCGTTTCGCCGCGTTCGGGAATGCGGGCCCCGGCATAGTAAAGTTCAGACAGAATCGACGGCAGTCGCTAACAGAGCTTGCGGTGCGTGCAATACCGTTCCTTCTCGCCTTCATGCAGACGAGAGAAGCAACCCATACGGGCGCCCGTCAAAGCGCCGCGCGTTCACCCGTGCAAGGCCTTGTCGTCGACCGGCAGAGGCCGGCCATAGATTTTAGAGTGTCACCCGCACGCGCAACACGCGAACTCGCAGGGCGTGCCATGCGGATCTATTGCCGTGCCATCGCGTCTCATTCGGTCAGGTATCAGCGTTACAACAACATCAAAAACGGATAGGCAGGCTCGATGCGATGGCATTTCTCCATTAAATCACGGTCTTGAGACATCGTGCACCTTGACCAAGGCCATCGGCCGCACCTGTCGCATGGGTCCGGCAGCATCTGGGGCCAAATCTCGCTTTCGACAATAAAATCGCAGGGAGCATCGGGGCGCCAGGTGGACAAAAACAGCGCTAAGGGGCCGGAACGCGTTCAAGCCGGGAGCGAATGGTGCACGCTTGCGGCGCGGCAGGACGCTGCGCCCACCAGCATTGGCCGGACACGGTCCCGGGTTGCCCCGATGTTGATCAGGGGAATTGCGCGTCGGGCAGGCATGATGCCCATGCGGGTGATCCAACGCCAGCCACCGAGCATGCTTTCCTTACGAACCGATGCTTGGCATGGACCAGACCAGCTTGCCATTCGTCTGGCGCGCAGGGCGGTCGCCAAATTACCGCGTTTTCCGCCCGGCGCGGGCAGCGGCAACAATCATGGCCCGTGGTTGCAGGTTTGCGGGGCCTTCTGCGGCTGGCGGCCCAAAAAAAGGGATTTTTCCAGGCAGCGGGCTTTTGGCAAGGAACCCAGGGGCGCGTAAACAAGGAATAAAGGGCGCGGGGGGGAACCCACGCGTTCGGGTTCAGGCGGCCTGTTGTGGGCCTCATGTTGGCGGGCTTGCCAACTCTCTCTGTG
>Ga0163217_1025409_pt1 | contig 10322 bp, 5 predicted proteins | sample SynspAceP_FD_185933 | JGI IMG/M metagenome (GOLD analysis project Ga0163217, IMG submission 185933) | Saline lake microbial communities from Ace Lake in Antarctica - Synechococcus sp. Ace-P (PacBio error correction) | ecosystem: Environmental > Aquatic > Non-marine Saline and Alkaline > Saline ... | reverse complement strand
TGTCAGGGATTGACCAAGCTACTCATCCTGAAAAGGTGATTTGTTCAAATTCCTTGTACCTGCCTCTTTCACTAGTAAGTCAATGTACTGATCGACGACTTACAGAGTTTAAGTAATTAACGCAACATATTCCTAATCGATATAATCGATGGTATTCAGTATAAAGTGGTGGATCCGATTTGAAGAAAACTACCCGATTTCTAAGTTTTGCCATTTTATGTATTCCATCATACTCTGCCAGTAGGACACTTCTCGTCCTTCAACAGGATTTTCGGTACTTCAATCCGTACATTTCCAAAAAGCCGTTAGCTCGATTTTCTCCCTAAAAAAATGAGCAGAATCACAGTAAATCAACGAATTTTAGGATTTTTCATCTTGAACAGAGCCGATGGTCCTTTTCTCGAAAACCGTTTGCACTTTGAAGCACTTCGGCCTGCATGATTTTCCAAAGTCGAAGGGAACCCTGACAATAATTGCTATTCGAACAGATGCAATAGGGCCGAATGGAAAATAGAGGCGGTGGAATAGAAGCTTCGAGTACCTATGTGATTAGTGAATGTGGGCCAAAATTAGCAGAAAATGATTATTTATTGATAATGGAAACGACTTCTTATCCAGCATATTGAAGAAATCTTGATTAAACTCTTCCAAACCTACTTGCTAGCCTTGCAGTGGGGGGGTTAGACCGTATATCTGTTTGGAGAGAATTCTTGCTTCAGCCTTCGATTCCTTTTGACGTAGCTGTCCATGGAACTTTAAGCTGGTCGCGGTCAAGCAGATGACGAAGACGAGGGCAATTTGTCCATCAATGGAGCAAATTCAAAAGGCAAGCTATAATCCACAAAAGCATACAGATGCAAAGGCTTAATTTCTTGGAATTTGGAATCTCTACGCAAATGGCTGCCAAGGGAACTTCGATACAGATGGGTTTGAAGAAATTCCGGGTTTTACTCGAAATTTGGAGGGATTCTTTTTAGAGCACATCCACCAAGCGGGACCAGGATCGAGAATTATTCTCTCATCTTCTCCGTGGTCGGTATCGAGGACTTTATGGAATGGACTGATCGAAGAGGGAGATTGATTCGTCCATTTGCCTTTTTCCAGAAAGAACTTGGGAAGATTTGCAAAAAAATGAAGTTTGACCTGGCGGAGACAGCAGTAATGCCAAGCTGGAACTTACAAAAAGAAATAACTTAGACATCAGTCTTTACCTGCAGTTTATGAATTTTTGCACAGATGCTAATCTAATTTACAAACCAGTCTAGGTGAGATGGACCGACACTGGAAAAAGGCTATACAAGTCTGTAGCCCAGGCTTTCGTCCAAATTACCGATAAAGATGGAGGTTTCAATCCATTTCGATTAAGCTTTTGATGCAAAATGCAAGAACGGTGCAGTATCATTTATTTTTGGCTTCAGATCTTATGGTTTTAATCGAACCAGGCTTTCAGGGCATTTTATGAGGTATGCTCACCGGCGAGGCGGGAAGCTGTTTGAATCCGCAGCATATAGTGTAAACGTTTAGGACCGAGAAAAATCTCTTGCTCCAGTTTTTCGAGAAATTTAATTCGGATCCAGCTCTCGGGCAGGACATCCAATTTCACCTTACCAGAGGGTAGCTTTGGACATCGTTGAATTAGAATAGGCCGGTACACTTGACAGAAGAAAGAAAATTGCCATCGCTTTGACCTCGAGCAACTTAGCTATCCACTGCTATCCGGAGCTTGGGAGCTTGGTTGATCGATTTTACTCACACTAGGATGAAAAGCACAAGAAAAATTCTCCGACTTTTTAATAGATTTGAAAAGGTCCATTTGTATGAAAAAACAAGAAGATTCACAGTTCCTTAGTCTCGATCAAACTATTGCTGGGTGATTGAGTTTATTAACCGAATCGCTGATTGGGCCGAAGACCCGCGCTGCCACACGGAAAGTACTTTACTTCAAAAAAAACTAATCATATGGTGAATCCATTCTCAAAAAACTTACTCCGAAAAGCACAACAAATGTATTGACTTTCTTGCATTGACCAAGGTTTTCTGAGCGTTTGAGAATAAAGAAATGGGCAAGTTCCTTCCCGCCATGCACCAGAGGAAGTATGTGAGAGACGAAGTGGTTTTGTTTTAGTAAAGACCAAGTCAGGCAACTTTATCTATGTGAAAAAAGGGGAGTCTGCCTGGACCGATTGATATCAAATAATTTATGAAACGATCCTCGAAATCCAAAAAAAGGGGGAAGCTGTTGGGGAAAAACTCCTTGTTGGAAAATGCCAAAAAACCTATTTACCGCGATTATACGTCTGAGGAGGCAGAGTTGATCGTCATCCCTTCCTTTGCATATTCAGGAAGTTTTGAAAGTAATTCCAAAATCAAAGCAAAAATGCGATGACCTCACTTTCGGAATCACTATAATGATAACATCAGCGACTGTTTAGATCCTATCGAGAGTCAGTTGGATTTTTCAGGGCTTCGTCAAATGTTTGAAATAAACCGATCATATCCCCAGGTTTTCTTTTAGATAATTAAGGAAGCCCATTTCACAAAGTATTCTCGCTGTATGTTTCTATTCTTAGGCATGCTTTAATAACTTAGCCTTCGCTTATTAGCACGAAATTAATTCAATTAAAATTACGAGACAAATATGAGGCAACAAGTAAACCGTAGTAGGAGCTGGCAACGTAGGCGCAAAACCTGTTTGCGAATGTCTTTAGCTTATCGTGAAATCGCTGCAGGGAAATTGTCCTTAACTCGATCAAGAGGGAATCGCCGAGGGCAAAAGTTTGGATATTTTCCAGAAAGCATCCGATCAATCAATACGACAAGCAGAATGTTAGGCAGCACAAACGATTACTCCAAACAGCAAATTCGGGATGTAGTAGTAATCTTCAGGTCTTTCCAGGAAGCCAGGATGACCCGTGCATGACATGATCGGACCAACAGCACGGCATCGTGAAGTCTGTCACTGAAAATGTGGTAAAGCATTCTCACAAATGCGTCATCATTTGTCGTATCAATCCACTTGATGAATGACTTACAAGTCATTTAACTTCGGGATTTGATAGAATTAAGGTGATTAGTATGGCTGGCATCATAGACACTGCTCATTACAGGCATTTTTGGCTTGAAGAATTAAAATATCGCAAAGGGAATCCAAGCAATCCATGGGGTGGACATGGTGACACCATGGTACGCTTTCCTTAGATTATACGGACACGTAGCAGGTATTCCAGTTACTGAAATTTGGTATCAAAGGAAAAGTTAGATGCATCATGTTGAGCGAACCAAATTTGGTGGTTGTGTGAATTAGTGAACATTGTAAATAACGGGGACATCTGCTTGGTATGCACCGGGATCTGCTGCTGCCACAATGGTAGAAGCATATTCTTAAAAATCAGCGTATCGTGTATTCACCTGTTTGTACAAACATGACGGAGGATACGGGAGATCGATGAACTGCTTACCTTGGAGTTTCCAGTATTCTGGGTAAACGGGGTTGAGGAAGTGCGTAGAACTCGATCTAAACGCCGAGAAAAAGCCTTCTGGAGACTTCCAGAGGGACATGTGAAGAAGAAGTTAATGAGCGTACTGACAAATTTGGTAAGTAAGGTTTCAACTTTTATAAAATCGACCTTTGATGTTTATTTGGCTTTCCAGGTTCATTCCTAGGGTCTGATTTTTATGTATTTTATCAAAAGCACTGAATTAATTTCCTACCTTACTGTCTGAAAAATCTGGAAAAGCTTTAGTCATTTTTATTGTTTTTATCTATAGCAGCGTGCACTACAGCTACATGGATTTACGAGACTTACTTTTCCAGGTAAAAAAACTTTTCAAAACCTTGAGACTGATTAGTGACAATGCGAGTTTCGTGTTTGAAACAACAAATAGGAAACACTGGAAAATACACCTTATCGCCAAGAATACCAGTTTGGAGAAATTCTGAAAGCCTTTTCCCGCTTTTCGAAAAAATTAAATAGTCAGTATCGAATTAGATAGTTTGATTGGATGGAGCAGGAGATAACTTAACTGCCTTTCAGGAAAGAAACACGATAGTTACATCTACGGGATCAAGAAACTTCGATTATTAATCCACAAGCGGGGACCTCTCCGAAAGAACGTTCTTTTCCCGATGTTGTTGGAGGAATGAAGAAGGCGGTAGTTCAACGTTTGGCTAAATTCCAAATCAGAGACAACTATTATGGACTTGAGGTATATTTGATACTTCGATTTCCTACCAATAATCGACAATGGAGAGCATGTGCCGCAGTGGGGAAAGTTCACCGTAGTTTCAGCTTCCTTTCTTTCTTGATCGGAGAGGTATTCGTTTTATTACAATGGAATATTGGAAAGCTTCTATGGTTGCGCCGTCATTTTTTCCCTCTCGGCGATTCTTCCAAATAGGGTAAGCTCTTACTTTCCCGGTTAAGGGGCATCGCAACCTTTGCTCAAAGGAATCAGTGACTACATCGAGACGAGTAACTTTTTGAGGTGCGCTCTGAAATGATTCTATAGGAGCTGTTGCTTTAGACTGACTTTGAAAGAAGTGAAGAGTACCAAGTTTACGGGCCTGTCTTTTAATTGGATAGCAAGTCACGTTTAACCCTCAATCCAGGCAAATCTTTGGCAGCTGATTTTTGGCCTAATTCCCAATGAAATAGGGGACGTGACCATCAATCTGGGGAATATTTTTGAAAAAACACAGAAATTTGGGAATCGAGCATTTACAGGTAGATCTACGCTGAGCGGCGAGATCCAGCGGAAATTGGTTGACAGAGATATTTCTCTCGCCGATTCATTTTAACGGGGAACTCTACCTCTTAGGATTTGACCGATTAGGGTATAGGATTACCAAATTTTAAAGTCTTACTAGCCCGGACACCACTGCGGGAGTTTCTTTTGTCAATAATTATTGACTTTCTTAATCGTAGTATAAACCTGAAAGCCAAAAAGAACTATTACCAAGAATAATGTGATCACTCTTAATTCTCTGAAGTAGAATTTCCTGCCCACTTTTTGAAGGGAAGTTTCAAGTGATTTCATTCAATAAGCTATTCATCACCAGCATCGAGCGTATACCTGTCTTTTACCAATTCTCAACAGCGCTGAAATCACGCAATTTGTGATGCATCCGAAAGGGTGAAACTGGTGGGACTTTTCTTTCTAATCCCCAGTAGCTTCTGAAATCATTGCTTACCAACTGGCAAGACATAGGTTTTGGGAAACAGATTAATAAGAGTGTGAATGGTTGTTGTGGATGTATTGGAAAGCAAAAACAATTTTTTTTTTTTTTTTTCCATCTTGGAGCTCTTTTCTTCAGAAGCCTGCTGCACGCTTTCAGGTTCATTCAGCTTATGATTTCGAAATCAATTCAGATCCAAAGGGGAAGGCAATAGCAACCCTAAGCCTTGAAGTACGATGGTGGAAGTCGACAGAAGTGAAAACTCAGAAGCATCAGCCTTCAACTAGCAATCTTACCACTTTTTTGAAATACGCTGACCTCGGCCAAAAGTAATCACCAACTATCAGGATAACACGACGAATATCGGTGTCCAGGATGAGCAACGATGTGCTCATTCTGATCAATGCGCAAGGTGAAGAGAGGTCTATTCGGATTCAATTATTCAGGAACCAGTAATCTCAGAGCCTTTATGATGATTATTACAAATAACACTCGGGAAGCTTCAAATTACTAATCGCTACAATCAGAAAAAAATTCTTACGGCATAGATCGATGGGAGTTTCTTGCCAGCTTATCCAATCTGATCAACGGGGCTCATTGACACATTTGGATTTTGGTGGATTTACAGTAATGCCAAAGATATCCGATATTTTCCTTGCTACTAATTTTGGACAAGGAAGAATTCTGGTATACTCTTGGATAAAAGTAGGGGAATATTCTCTTGAAGGCTGGGACTCAACTCTTTCGAAAGTGCATAGGTCGTCGGGGCTCCTTCTGTTTACAGAGTTCCAGGAAAGGAGAGCATGATTGGTGCCTTTACCGAAAATGGCCGAACATCATAGTTTAAATATAAACACTACGAGGGGAACTTCTAAACCAAATAGGTAATTCCATTGGTGCCGGATTTATAGCGCAAAACTTGGCGTATTCTTCACCAACACGATTCGAATCTGGCAGTGAACCAGCGTTGTTGGAGTTTCCACCAGAATGGCGAGATTCGTGCGAATCCAATTCAAAGGGATGTAGTGATTGCACGAATTTCAATTTAGGTCATCAAAGAACGATCGAGACGAATGTGAGTTTTAACTAATCCCCAGTCTCAAGCACAGAGTCAGACTATCGTGTTAATATCTCGCGACTATTTACCCAATGTGGCTGTATGGGATGGACCTCTGAGGTCTGCTACTTTTCGGAAACCGTGCATCAGCAGAAGGGTTAATTTATCAATATTTCAATTTGCTGGAGCTCGAACAGAAAGTTAATAGTGGTAATTACTGATCTAATTCAAAACTTTTTGCTATCTCTATGATTTTCAGGGCAATTTTTGACTACGTGCCGCTTGGAAAGCTCATCGGGCCCATATTCACAGATTACCACACCAATCCTGCGAAAGGTCAATACCTGAATCTGACAACATCATATTGAGTAAGAAATATGACCGAATTACCTTCTAGCGACTAAAGCCCGTCACATTTTGGCCTGCTTTTGAAATCCCTAACTTCGAAAAATCAACTCCTATGCTTAAGCGTAACTCTTTGTCTATTTTTTTTCTTATTCTCTTCTAAGGTGTTGATGTCATTGGGGTCAAGCTAATTACAGACCACTAACCAGCCTAATTGATGCGGTGCTACTTGACGAACCTTAGCTCACATTAATACATACTACCTTGACTTTTATTTTATAATTTGTAAGAAGGTCACTATTTCCCCGAAAGCAGCCCGTGCGCTAGACAAGGCAAAAATCTCGGAGAGTAAATACCAAAACCATTGCGGTGCTCAAATTGAAGCAACAATCTTTGAGGGCACGGGGGATGGTAGAATTATTCGGACATTTCTCAATCCGCCATAATCGAAAGCAAACTATCATTGGACATACTGTCAGAGGATTGCCATATTTTCTATCTTTGATAAAAAATTCTTCCGGAATATTTTTAAGAGAAATCCGGTAGAATATGGAAATTTTAATTCCTTCAGTAAGTCAGACGAAGCACTTTCACTTTCAGAAACTTATCCTTTACGGGACAGCGAAATTGCTCAAATATTTTTTACCGAAAAATTGGGGACTCAGAATACTTCGTGTACAACTTTGGCAGTTATCGGGATTTTTTTCTCATCCTTTTGGTCTTCTTGGCGCACTGGGTTTTCACGATGATTGGGGACAGATCCTGCTCATATTTCAGTGTGTGAAAACGAATTTGTGATTATGGACGGTGCGCAAGGAGGCTCAGAAACTGACTTATACCTGCCTAGTTTACGCCCGTGACGTGGTCGACTACTTTTGTGTAACCTTCTCTGTTCTCTTACTGTAATTTTCATCCGGAGTTGCTTCAGCTCTTCCAGCGGAGGATTTGGACATTGGGGTTTTGGGTGATTATTCAGAACGCTTTAACATTGTGATACCTTGATTTTTTTTGACAAATTGGGTCAATGGTCCTCGCGAGCGTTATTTTGCTCGATTAGCGACAAACAGAATCTACGCTCGATGATCACTCGTGATGATCCCTGTTGATGGCAGCATGACTTAAAGCTTTTGTGATCATCATCGGTACACTTTTTATTACTTTCGGGATGGATGAACTGGACCTCCCCTATTTCCATTTCTGACTGGCTGTCTATTGGTGGTGTTGCTATTGCTTTGGCAGCACGAGGGATTACATCAAAAACTTCTTGGGCTCGGTGATGATCTTCATTGACAAGCCCTTCCAAGTCGGAGATTGGATTACCTCCGGAGATATAGACGGTTTACTGAGAGACAGTTGGATTTTCGCTTCTACTCCGGAAGTTCGGGACTTTTCGAACACTCACCTTGATGTATAGTCCTAATGGAAAATGCAGCATGTCAATTGCGACAATCATGGACTTCGGCATTCAATACCGACCTATTTATACAACTCTTACTGTTACCATATTGATATCACCGTCCACTTTTAACTCAGAGAGTTTGTCAAGGAGACTTCGTGAGATTGTCTTGGCTCATCCAGAATACACGAAAAGATCTTTTACCATATTTCTTCAAACATCTGTTCTTCTTTAGTCAAGGGCATATGTTCGTATTATTTTTCGAGTACCCAGCTGGGGCGAAGGAGTTTGGCTGGTTGCAGGCATGAGGATATTTTTCCCGGTGATACAGACTGTGAAGCTACCGCACAATTTCGCTTTGGATGTTAGGGTTTGCCTTCGCCCTACCCAACACTTCATATGGGGTCTTTTTGCTTGAGAAAAAAGGTTTGGTGCCCGATTATCCTGCTGATTCAGCTTTTTACCAAAATGAAGCTTTGGGAGTTATGAAGACTACTTGAATAAAAAGTCCTATCAATGGCCGCATTTATCATCTCGTTTGTTGAGCACAGATTTGAAAGCGTGTTACTTTTTGGGAATAGGTTGTACAAAATCAAAATAGAGTTTGTACAAATTCAAAATAAAACTTGAATACAATTCAAAATTATACGTTCCATTATGTAACAAAATGAATAATAATTTATCGGAACGGATAATTACAGCGCCAAACGGGAATATCAAAGCAATACCCATTTACTGGCTATCACTGGGCGAGGCAGTCAGGGAGACTTACGCTTTTGAGGACTCTTTTTCAGCTGTATCGCTATGTCAGCTTGGAGGAATCAGATAATCGGGAGATTTTGCGCTGAAAGATGCCAAAATGGCTTTCTGGCAGAATTACAATGATCAAGGTCATACTTTGGACGAAAGTCAGTGCAAGACGCCCGCTATATTTTCCTAGCTACAACGCTCGTTGGACAGCTCGTGTCTGATCGTATTGCGGTTGGAATTCATTTCCTTTCTGGAATTCGCAAAACTTTCAACTTAATTGGATGGAAAGTACCCACAAGTTTGTAGCGTAGAAGTGGCTATTTTCAAAACTCTCCACTCGGACACAAGAGAGCTCTCAGCTGCGGATTTACTGCAGGACGATCCTTTATGAGAATTGAATCCATGGGTTTTACCTTACTGCTTATGTTATGATCGAAGATTGTGCTCCCAGGTAGTTTTAACTAAATTACGTTCCAAACGTACGTCAGTAGAGAGATGTGACAGAATTGGTATTGGCGTCAGAGATTTGAGACATTGTCAACTTCTTAGGGCTCTGCGCCAGCACGGGCAGGTTCAGCTAACTGAATCTAAGTGAGCTTTAGTCATATGAAGCTGTGCATCACTCAGATCCGACTGCGGAAATCCTGGCTTTCGGCTTTGGAGTCCAGTTAATCACCTTTCAGCTGTATCCATTTCATAAGAATTTCAGCAAAGGGTGGTAAAGACTCCAAAGCTATATTTCTATGACACGAGGGCTTTTGTGCCAACTGCTAAAGATCACAACGGAGAAATGTTCTTTACCAACCCTTAATAAAAGGAGCGTTAATTCGGAAAAATATGATGGTGGCTGATTCTTCAGCAGAATGCATCATCAGTATCAAGAATCAAAGTCCATGTTTTTGGAGGGACCATCATGGAGATGAAGTAGATCTGTTGCTAGATCAAGGGACTACGCTTGATCATTTTGAATCAAAAGCAGTGAAACTGTCATGACCGAAACTTCAAGGGAATGGAAAAATTCGAAGTCCATTTCTACGATTCCTATGCCTCAAAAGGATTAGTGAATACAGGGAATTTGACCCAAAAAAAGATCCTATGGAAGGTAATTATATGGAAGATTTTGCCTGATTTCGGTCTGATTTTCATTTCTTACAGAAATCTAATCATCCACGCGGGCCACCAGTAATATTAGAATTGACATCGCAAGTCAAAATGGAAGGCATCCATTCACAGTTCTGCTCTTGAAAAGTTGTCTTTCCCAAGGATTTATTCATTCGGGAAATGAATTAGCGTACTAAAATATCATAGTTAATCACACTCCGTTGTAGGGTAAAAAGAAAACAACCAATCACGATATAGGATATCGTCTCGATCATCTTGATCCGGTACGGAGTAATCTGCACCTCACCATGGGATGTCAGGGATTTTCCACTGATTTGATTCTTCAATGTCCGTTCTCTGATAGTATAGGAGATTGCTAGCTTAGATTCAGGCAGTAATCAGCAATCTATCTGTTGACTCGAAACCAATACCCAAAAAAAAGGCGCAAGCCTTGAAACGGTTTCGCCAATCCAACATGCCTCTCATTCTTTGGGTTG
>Ga0163217_1002721_pt1 | contig 10322 bp, 11 predicted proteins | sample SynspAceP_FD_185933 | JGI IMG/M metagenome (GOLD analysis project Ga0163217, IMG submission 185933) | Saline lake microbial communities from Ace Lake in Antarctica - Synechococcus sp. Ace-P (PacBio error correction) | ecosystem: Environmental > Aquatic > Non-marine Saline and Alkaline > Saline ... | reverse complement strand
TCAGGCTCATTCGCATGTTCAGTGACGTCATGCCAGATCTAAATGTGATGGCTGGTGACAGTTGCTTGTTGCCTCCCACTTGAACGCTCTCGTCCCAGCCCCGGCATTTCGTGTCCTCACCAGGAATATTCCCGGCTTTGCGTGGGCGCTGCTATTCCGCAAGGTACTCGAACGCTGCCGTGCCGCTTTCGGTACCTGATAGGCAATATTTCTTGCATCAGCACAATCGCCAGAGCTGTTGCGCGCCACCCGTGAAATTCACTTACCAGCAGATCGACATGTGCGTAGGGTTCCTATCTCCATATCATCAGCAGCACGTCCTGACTGTTCAAAGACTCCGGGTTACCTTAAGCCAGCAGCCAATTTCCAGATCTCTAGCAGTCATTGCAATCCAGGAGCGCCATCAAGGGTTAGCAAACGTAATAAACCGCGTTTGTACCCAGTGGCTTGGGGGCCGGCAGCACACCTTGTTATTCCAACTCGCTTTCAACGATGCTGTTGGCACGCTGCGCACCATAACCGATTTCTGACGCTGCACGTCTGGTCACGTATAATGGAGGCTTCGGCGCGCTCTTCCGCGCTTAACCGCGCCAGTAACCAATTAGCCGCGGGCATATCGATTTACCGCCACCGCCGCGTTTCGAAAAGGTTGGCCCGTGGCAAACAATGGCGTGGTGGCTACTTGGGCAGCGCACCTTTAGACGCCTGAACGGCATGCATTTCGCGGATTTCAGAAGTGCCCAGGCCAAACTGCCGGTGAATCTGTCAGCTTGAAACCAGCAGGCAGTTTTTGCACGCTGTTGTTGGCTACACATAAGCGCAACCTGTTCAAACGGAAAATGTGACCCAGTATACGGTAAAGCTAATACAGCATAACGTTATGAGGGTAAAAAAACAGCGTTACTGACACATTTGGCGAGTACTTATTTAGCATGTTATCGTCTGATTTTGAGTGATGGTCCATTTGCTGTTGCCGAAACCGCAAACGTCAGGATGAACGAGATGCGCCCGTCCCAATATCCATTGCTGTTGTGGTGATGTTAGCAGCCTGTCTGCGGCGGCAAAAGCCGATTACTATCGCTGGCGACGCTTATACGGCGTTACCACTTCACCGATAAGCCAAAGCCTGGTCAGCCAGGCAATCAATTTCCGCCAGGCCCACTGTATTCCTATCGGCGGACAATAACCGAACGCCGTGTGACCGCTCTGCAGGGCCTTTCAGCCTGACACACCGAAAAGAACGGTTTCAGATTAAAGCTCAAAACCCGCACAAAGCCCAATGCGGCCCAGATTTGCCAGCAAAAATCTGTGAGAATTTGCAGACCGCATTTCGGCAATATAGAAAGCCGATGCGCGGCGGGGCTATTCAGCCTCTCGAGGAAACGGCTGAGACGCGACAGGCGGATGATTCAGCAAGGCGGCCTGGGGAAGTTTGCGGCGAATAGTGAGCGTATTTGCGTCATTATAAAAAATCGAGCCAAAATTGAGACGGTTCCAAAAACCCATCGCACACGGACCCCTATGGCCTTAGCGGCCATATCGTGGAGCTTTATTGCGCTCTCGCAAAATCAGCAGCAGAATACATTGAACGGCCTTGCGGACATCAGGATTTGGAAAGTAGTTTTTGAAGACTTCCACCATGTTCTTGTTCTCTCTCTCATTAAACAGCTCCGAAAATTCAAAGGTGTGGGAACGTATTTATAGGAGACGCGAGATAAAACGTCTTCCGGCCCGTTGGACTTTTGTGCAAACACCCCACAAGTAGGCCTTTTTCGAGAAATGTCTCTCGACCAACTCGCGGTTAGGGCGAAGGGGGGCCCCTCACCGACCACTGGGGTGGGGCCCCTCCCCCCCCCCCCCGGTTTGCTGTTTTGGGGGTGGAGGGGGGGCCACCTCTAGCCGCGAGAAGAATCAAGGTAATCAAACTGATTTCATGGGGAAAAACCGTGATATCAGACAAGAACCAGCCGCTGATCGGCAATGGGCCCAGGCCTTCTCGTAACCGAATAACTGCAGCAGCGTCTGTTATAATCCGCTGTTCCATGGCCCACCTAGGTACTGCTTGGCTGATCGACCAGGGCTGCTCGCCAGACGCGGGACTGCAGACAAGGAAAATAGCTCGTCCGCACCAGGTCCTGTATCGAAAGCCGGGCCAATCTGCCGTAGCGATTCCATTATCGGAATTTTGGGTGTGTATGCTCCTGGTGCCAGCTCCAGATATTGCTGGTGGAACGGCATTACCAATCCGGAATAATATGCTGGTAGAAATGCTCGGCAGCCGAGGGGCAATCAATAAAAAAACACCAGTTCACTTTGACATTTAACATCGATTTTTGCTCTGGACGAAGATTTACTTCGGTTGCTGTGGTAAGCGCCTTATGCATCATGCCTGCAGATACGCCTCTCGCTTCTGATACAATTCCAAGCCGCCGGGTAATCGACGAACAGGACCGCTTGGATGAGAGCTGGGACTCAAGCCCCTTATGATGGCTAGACTGGTTGCCGCTGGGTCAAATTCAAGTTCAACCGAAGCCTGGCTCTCTCAGGATGGGGTTGTCTGCTGCTTCGAAAGTCCGCAGCCAATTTAACGGTGCGGAAGTCTCTTTTTTCCGTCAACTCTATTTTTGTTGTTGAGCGCACCGTAGTGTGTTTTGTTCTTGATTGAATGCCACGCCATCCTCGCCAGCATGAAAAAGCGGTGGCTTCACCCTCTGTGGTACCACGCCAAGATCAACTATACAACCAAACAGGCGACTCACACTCAGTACCGTTCTACTTCATCTTGGCATGAGCAATACGGCGGCCCTCGCGGAGACCTCCGGGCGGAAGGGCCAGACGCTGACGTAATAGCCTTGCGACGCGTTTGTAGAGCGCACGCCATCGAGGGGCAGTAGCGTTGCACGCTCGCCAATAACAAGTCGCTCTCCAGCATACCAAAGCTGTGTACGGTAACGTGTAAGGCAGTTATACGACATGCCAACCATGGACTATGTCACTTACAAGAGCGTGGCGCCCTCGCCTCCGTGTTAAAGTGCACGTGCTGTTACCTATCGTGAACGCTTGATCACATCCAGGCCTCCCCTGCCATGTTTATTAAACGCGCACTCACTTGACAAGCGCACCCGGTTTCCAAAAATTTCTTCCTTGTAGGCCTTATCACCCTCAGGTAACCCGATCAATGAAGGTGCCACCCCACGAACAAAGCCGACCTCCACGCCACGTTTTCGTGCCCGTTAACGACCTAGTTACGACCGTCTACGACAATGGCGCCTGCGCCCTGTTTCTCTGCGCTGTCGATTAAAACCACGATCTTGTCGCGGGTTGTGAGCGTCGATCACGGGCCAAAGTCATTGCTAGGGTCGTTGTACGCACCCGCACTTTCAGCGCTTTCATGGCTTCGGCCATCTTGGCGGACCAAGGCATCAGCCGGGCAGCGTCACCCACATGGGCAAACGCAACACCAGCGCCATCGCAGCGTTCCCCGAAAGACCAAATGCGGCGCCTAGCAGGTGTTCACGTATTGTTCATTTCAGCACTCGGCGATGACGATTGACGTCTGTTTTTGCAGCACGCCCAAACGCTGACAACGCTTGCGTGAGCGCTGGCGTGGCTGTAAATGCTATCGGCAAAATGTGGTGTGAGCCGACGAAGCTATCCGCATTTGAACGCGGAGGTCTCGTAACAAGGTATCCCGACCGCTTCTTTATCGCCATTTGACCACGTTCATAACGCCGTCAGCAAGCCTAGCTTGTCAGCACGATTTGAGCATATAACAGCGGTGAGCTAGGTTCCCGCTCTGAAGCGCCTTCAGGATAAAAGACAGTTTACCGCAAACCAATCCGCCATCGGGTTACATCCACAGCGGAACCATTGGCCGGAAGTTTAAACAGGTAATGTTAATACCCGCAACCACGCCACGCGGTTGAATTCGGCTCCAGGGCCGTCAATGCCGGGGGCCAACGTTTGGCGGCGTGCTCGGGCCTTTAAAAGTTCGGAGCACCGCAGGCGTTACTCCACATTTCGATCCCGCGTGCAGCCTCTCGAAGAGCATCGTGTTGAATTTGCCGTGCTCTTCCCGATCAACTGGGCAATGTGGCTCAGCGTTTGTCAGCCCAATCCTTTGAGGGAAACATTGAATGCGTGCGCGCTAAGGGGAGAGATGTCGCCGGCCATGCAGATAAGCTGCTTCCGCAGCGGCGATCGCTTTTTCTACCCGTGGTTTTTGAAGCAGTGGCAACTGCTCGTGTGAGTCACCGCGTAGAGGCATTAAAAAAGTAGCTGGTCACGGTTTCGTCGTTACAATCTGCCGTTAATCAATGTCCTACGGTGCTCATATTCTTGTCTCAAAGTGAGTTCCGCTGCGCGTATAAGGTGTCGCTGTCTAAGCAAAAGAGTTGTTCGGGGTTTACCAGCTCACCAGAAGCTTTTGTAAGCTCCATATCTCATCCCCGGCACCTGCCGGTACACAGTGGGCGTTGATTGCCGCGGGAACCAGGGCACTGCATAGGCGCTGCTCAGCCATCTGCGTGTGGCGCAGCCGGAAAAAATTCGTCGCGAGTCGGATACCGAAGAGTTTCTGGATCGGCCAACTTTCCAGTTCGTCAGTCTCAGCGCTAACGCTCGGCCATCTAGCTTTGCGCTCTGGGCAAGCCCCGGTCGGACCATATGCTCAGAAGCACACGCCAATTAGCCCGGAGCACAGTCGAGCATACCGCTCGCAGCGTCAATTTAGGAATGGAAAATCTCCGGTTGCCGCGCGGGTACGTTAACGCAGTGCTCAGTAACCACACTGGCGGTTGGACATCCTGCGGCACGTGGAATAGCGGCGCCAATCGGTCGGTTCATTGCGCCTCGTACTCAAGCCACGAGGCCTGTTTGGCGAAAGGCGCTCAATGCCGGCCAGATGTGCTCGATCCCGGCCATGACTCGCTCGCGTAGCTGTTTATCGCCCGTGTCCATCGGTGAACGCTTGCGGCGCAAATTCGGACCGATTAAGGCGATTGCTGCAGATGGCTGGGTCGTTATACCGAAGACGCGCCCTTTCCTGTGCATACCGTATGGCTTCCAGGTTGCGTTCAGGGGCATCAATTACCGTACTCGGCCGGTGGTTTGACGCCCTTGCAGGCTTATAGGTAGGTTAAAAATCAACCAAGCCATAAAAACCAACGCCCAACACATCTGCATTTTTCTCGTTGGACGTCGTCCGTTGTATGATCGTCACTTTTGGTCACTTCGAGCCCATGTGCCGGCCTGGTGGGGTATGCCAATGATGGGAAACCCAACTCTGTTAACAATGCGGCGGACAACCTGTAATCCCCATTAGGCGTCCAAATTTGCCATGGGAATAGCTCTCGTCTTTTCTCGCTGTCGATGGGGCTAGGCCGCCGCCGAAGGCGACTAATGCGTGTCGTTATCACCGTCGCGGTACCTTTGGCAACGCCCGCTGTATTGGACGCTACCGTAGGTTCCGGCACGGGTCATCGAAAACAATGTCGTCGACAGTCCACTCCGCCGCCAGCAGTCTTGATTTGGTGTACGAGTTATAACCATGGCATCTTTATCGGTGTGATTAATGGGCGGGACTGCAACCCGCTCAGCCCAGACCTCTCGTAATTTGACTGCTGAGGGCTCCTTCACCAATTTCATGCTGGAATGCGCAGCGCGGAGAATGAATGAGTAACCGATATTGTTTTATTAAATGACTTCGCACGTTCGTTTTCTAAACTCGTGTTGCCGGTCGTGCCTTTCACTCCACCATGGATCTCGAGGCCGGCTGACATGGTGGTCTGAAGTGTCAGAGCAGAAAACCGGAGCCACAGGCTACGATCACGGTTCGCCTCCCTTGGTCTAGCAATTCATCGTTGCTTACCACGGAGCAGCCTTTAAGCAGCTTGTCCCTAGGTAGCTGGCTCTTCATCTAGCAGGATTTAAAAGACCGTAGATGGCCATTGAGTCAGCTATGAATGAGAAGACGGTAACGCTAGAGCACGATTGTGTAAACGGTTTGCAAAGCAGCAGGCCGCCATTCAGACAGCAAGGGTTAAGCCACTGCACCAATCGCTACGCTCCAGAACAGCGAGATAACGGGCCAAAGCTCACTAATCACCATTCGAAATTAATAGGCTACACACGACATAGGGTTGCGGAGTCTGCAAAGAGGTCCCACGACAGTAAGTCCACCAGCATAAAGGTGTGCACAATACTGCCATCCCCAGGTAAGACTGACACGTTGGTATTCATCAGTTCGATTGTTTTGAACAGCGGCCAGACGGTGGTATCCGCATTTGCCGCAGCAACCACTCCGCCAATTGCCGACAATTCGATAAAACATGCGGATTGCCAAAGATTATAATCAGGCAACCGCTAACAGAGTTGGCGCGATCAATACTCCCAAGTATAAACTCGCCGAATGGTATTCGCCCTTGGATATGCGGCGATTGAAAATACCACAGAAACGTGACCGGGAAAGCACCAGCCCCTCTCTGTACAACAGTTAATACCATATAATATCACAAATCGTGGCATTGGAGTACTCACTGATCGCAACTATCGACGCACTCCTCACTGATCTCAGCCCCTATCCAGCGATGATATCCGCTCGGCATCTACATCTCGTCCCAGACTTTCATGTCATATTGCGTATGCCACAAACATCTAAGCGCCTATAGCTCACCCTCTAGGCGCAATTAAGCTCACTTCAATATACGTATACCGCGTCACACCCAATGACGATATCATCGCAATGACTGAAATCACACGGCATCAAAATATGAATCGACGTGGAAAACTCAAACATCTAGCAGGTAATCAACCCGTTATTCATTTTGCTGCGCGCCCATCCCCAGAGACGAGTGGCGATGCCGAGACGGGTACCACACACGGCCACACAAATCAGCATTGGCCAATCGGCATAAATGCGCTCACCAAAATAGTAGAACTGAGAACGAATAGAAACAGGTAAGCCTTCGGGTAGCTAAAAATAAGGCCAAGATCAATCCGATCATTGTGCAAACAAAGCCCCAACCATGCAGCCCCCAATGGAATGATAGAACACGCATGGCGAATTTGCGCTGCTCCACCGTCAGTTGTGTTTTCTTGCGATAACAGGGATTGGCCTTGGAAATACGAAATTAGGTCGGCAATTACTTCCAACAGGATGCAATACGATACCCCGCTCCAAATAGCATGGAAAACCAGGAAAGAATTACTGAACTCTGGCCGCGATCAGTGTCTCTATACCCAGTCGTATGCTGCCGAAAACGGTTTAAACACAAACAATTACCAGAAACCAAATAAAACGCTACCAAACCCCACGTAATACCACGCCAGTTCTTTAGCAATAAAATTCTTTGGCCGCGCCGTACCACGCATTCCGGCCATTATTCGGGGTCCACTTGACGGTAACCAAAAAACAAACGCAAGCACAAATACCCGCGCCCCACCGACATGCACTGGATGGTCCCAGGCCAGCAGCCGATCGAGCAATATTTAGTCTTTTTTGTTGTTCATTACATTGCTACCTCTTCTGGAGTTTTTAATTATTTTTTGTTCGCTCTGATCTGACTGATCCTGATATGTCTCGGCATCCTCCAAATCGAAAGTGCCGCCATTTTCGTTGGGTTGTTGTTAGATTGAACAATTAAAAACCGCCCCTAAGGTGCTGTTTTTTTTATGGCCTTGCCCACCAACCACGTCAAAGCACTACCTATAAATACATCGGGCTCCAGAGCTCTTTTTTTTCGTTGTTCCAGCGTTAGTTTGCTCCTAACATGATCCAACCGATCATCGTCCGGTTCTTTCATAAAGCTCAACAAACGTTGAGAAGCGAAAAGATTAAGAGGCAATGACAAAAAAAGACCCCCTGCCGTTAGAAGCGTGCGCGTTGTTATTTGGCAGGCAGATTAGCCGCCCTGCTGTGCCAATGGTGTTGCGGACTTCGTTGCCACTGTTGGCACGTCGATCCCCCCAATGGCCCCCCAATGGACCACCCAGCTATGCAGTGTTGAACCGTTTAACAAGACGCTTCTGGAAGCTGGATTGAAAAAGTCCAGTTCCGGGTTGGCTCGGGCCAAAAAAACTGATATGAAAAGCCGATATCCTTATCGAAAGCTTACGCCCGGGTGTCATAAAAAGTTTGGGTTTGTAGTACACTTCGCAGAACTGCGTTGCTTAATCGTCCCCGCGCTGATCACCCTGTCAGTGCCAGGTTTTGCCGCAACGATGATCTGCGCCGTTGGAATGGAAAGCTGACTGAATCTTGGTTCGCCGCCACCGCGGTGCTTCACTCATGGGCTTATAACGGTCTGATGGGCGCTTAACCCTAGTTCTTTCCCTCTTCCGCTCGGCTCAGCTTCGCCCATCTCACTCGCTCAAGTGCCGCCGTACTCGCCGTTAATGGAGCGGGGGAAAAAAACAGCCGGGGTGACACGTGAAGTACATTTGCCGCTGCTCTTGATGGAAGCCTGTCTACAAACTCCTACGTTATCGACGGCGCACTGCCACGCACAAGACATGGGAAGATGAAATCGCAATACCGCAAGGCCAAAACATCGAGTTTATCTAAGCTACGAAGCACCTGCAGGAATATCTCGAACCCGTTTTATCCGCACCTATGAGTTGCTGACGGGTCGCATGTTCTACTGCGTTTAGTCCGTTCGCATCGCAATCATGCCAAAACGTGCATTGAAATGCTGGGTGTTTATGACGAGCTGAAAGCTGCGTGGGTTACCGAAGTTGAAGATTGCACGCGCCCCTTGCACAGTGGGATGGCGAGACCGTCTATTAGGCGTTTATCCACTAACCCCAAACAGTGGTGCGACTCATCTCCGAGAAGATTGAAAAGCGGTTCCACATGGCTAAGACATCCACAGAGTGGGTGTGCTGTTTGGCGTAGGTCAGATTCCGGAGCGCCGCATCGCACCACTCAAGGGGGTGAAATGTGAACACACCAACGCTGCTGCTTATTGTTAGGTTAACGATTCTGAGTATGGCTTGATGAACAGCCGGGCCAATTGCCGGTGGAAGAGTTTCCCCGAGACATAGCTCGCGCCGCGTCCTCGCAAATGTTTCGTTTGAATGAGCACGTTGAGTGTCTTCAGTTGCAGCGAGGAAACCGTAACCCGGCCTTACTGCAAAAGGCCAATTCGCCTGCTAGCGGCAACGCTTTGCGGAAGTCTGCGTATTCTGACTTACCCAACGTGATTCGCACGGCCGCATTCAACGCTTTTTTAAGCCGTTTGGGGACCAGTGATTCAGCTGGATACGGTCAAAGCCGATGTGACGATCCTTGATTGGCGTATTTGTTCACTTTCCCAGACCAACGTCAACAAAAAAAGTGCGTCTTGGGATATACCACAGCCGAGGTCGCGACGGGGGTTAAATCCCGCCTTGGCCTCGTGGACCAGGGTTGTTGCGATTACGTCGCCCGAATCGCCATGAAGCTTTGGATTGGATAACGCCAGCCTGCAATTCTGGTCTGATCTCATCTCTATCTCAGTCTCGTGAGTGATACTCTCTCTCTGCTCCTCGTCCGAGTTTCGTGTGGGTGTGCAATCTCTGTCGCGTGGTGCGATGTGCCTCTCGTCACTGTGTGCAGATCCAGTCTGCCTCATGGTCTCGCTTCGGTGGCCCGGCTACCGCAGAGAAGAGGCACGCTATCTGTTATCTAAAGTGATCGCTTAGTCACGATTTCTGTTGGAGTTACTTCTGCTCTAGCGTGTATGGCGTTGTTTTTCCTCCTCTCTATCACAAGTTGGATCACCAAGCATTTCGCTTCATCGGCGCCCTACACTCTCCCTGTCTCGCGGTGACCAATATTGCCCAAATTCCGTTATTGTCCCTTCTGGTACTCCTACATGGGCCGCTGCTCCTTCGAATGAAGCAATCGGTACGGGAGGTCCAATGGGGGCTCACACGAGTTTGGGATCGCAACTTTTATAAAAAAACCAGTATGTTTGGGTTTTCCTCGGACCAAATCCGCTTCGGAACTGGATCAAGCTCAGAAGCATCAATGGTTTTACAAGGCATCAGTTTCAGCGGCCAGTATCTCGGCGTGTTCTTTTAACGCGCCTAGTGTTCTTTCAAAACAGCGCGAGGCCCCAATTTTACTGGGGGCAGGACATTCGCAGACGCGGGCATTGCAAGCAAGGGCCAACCGAAAGCATTGGAGACTTGCGCGAAAAAGTAACACCCGCGAGCGATGGGGTTTACGCAGGAAAACGGGGCCTTTGGGCAGCTTCTCGTTTTCAAATACCTCCTACTCCACCAAAAACCCCCCCATTTTTCCCATTCTCTTTTCCCCTTTTCCCCTTTCGGTATATTTG
>Ga0163217_1043520_pt1 | contig 10323 bp, 8 predicted proteins | sample SynspAceP_FD_185933 | JGI IMG/M metagenome (GOLD analysis project Ga0163217, IMG submission 185933) | Saline lake microbial communities from Ace Lake in Antarctica - Synechococcus sp. Ace-P (PacBio error correction) | ecosystem: Environmental > Aquatic > Non-marine Saline and Alkaline > Saline ... | reverse complement strand
GCGGGGCTACGGTGGTCCAGCACTTCTCTCTAAAGCTCGCTTGCTGCTTTATCGGCCGAATGCGTATAGCGACTGGGCCGGCTTATGCTGACTTCCGTCAAGGTGCCGCCCGAGCTTGATTAAGACAATAATATGTGATATATTGTTGCACGGCTATTGCGCAGATCGGTGTACACAGAGCAGTCATTCAGCGCAGCGCTTGAATTCTGATCAGCTAAGGATCGCCAATGCGTGACCGGTGGCTGAGTAAGAGAAACCATGCCACCGCGTCTGGTGCACGCTAAGACGGCGCATGCCACAATCATTGCGCAGCGAGTGGTTTTACGCGCGATTCACAGTATCGGCCCGGCAAGGTGAACTTTGATCGGTCGGCAGAGCATGAACGTTCTTGTCCTCGCGCGCCTTGTCCGACGTGGATAACAAAAACGGCGTTTTGCATAGCTCCGTCAGTATTCCACCTGGGATATGCTCTAGCGACTTCCCACTCACTCTTCGCGCATCGCCTCTCGCACTCGCCGCCGCTCTTTTGGCGTCCGCGTGCTCTATGACAATGATACTCGCGCAATAATGGGGGCATAGGCGTTACAAAACTTTCGCGCGCTGCGCTTCAGGTTAATGAGACTGGCGTCAGAAATATACCCATGCCCTCTCGCGCAAGTAGATATCCCTGATTTTGCCTGTCCACCGTCTGGGCCAACAAACGGCAACCCAGTACTGAACGCCGACGCCGCCCTGTCCTTCTCAGCTGCGGTACGCACACGACTCTTAGACCTCTGTCCTCGCTCATGTATCGTGTGAACACTGCTGGTGCTGGAGAGTGTTAAGAGTGACAGAACTCAGACGTTTGGGACTGAGGTGTCGCAATGGTCACTTATTCTCGGCCGCTTGTACCATTGGCCACCCGATGCTATGGCGCGGAAGAGGTTCAGACAAGCTGGGTGACAGCCTTGCGACTTTGTCCTCGCAGTGGCGTGTTTAGTGGTTAAGAAAGTACATTGACCGACCCCTCTGGTCCGGTCGCCGAAATTTTGCGCGTTTCTGAGAGGGCGGGCCCCAATCAGCGCCCGGCGGTAATTGTCGGGCACGGGTGCCGATTTTTGCGCGCGAGTCGTCGCCAAGCGCAAAATGGGTCTGGACAGGGTGAGACTATTTTCTGCCGTCAGTCTAACCTGGGGCGGATGATTTGGACAAACTTGAAGAATATAATTGTCAGGAAAGTCGCTGTAAAGCCTGGAAAAAAATCCCCGTTGGTCAACCGCTCGGGATCAACGGCCAGGAACGTCGGCGGATCTCTCGCTGCGTGGATCCGTCGGCCTTTCTCGTTCAGATTACGCTGCGCTTGACCCTGTGCACTATCCAATTCTCTGATGCGCGACGACTTTTAGAAATCGACCGCGATCCCTTCTTTTCCCATCACCGTAGCGGACGGTTTCTGGCCCGTCGCCGGCCACCAAGGCTCCGTCGGAAGTCTCCAGCGCCTTGCTGCCTTCCGGCGTTTGCGGCCTCCGCCAGCGCGCGTTGCGCGGCGGCGGGAAAGGCTCTTGGTTTACCCATTAGGCATTCGGATCGGGCGTGGGTTGCGGCGGAATATCGGCCCGGGTCCGGATGGGGGCGGATCATGGGTGGCTTGGCCAATGGGGTCGTTTTGACGGCTTTTTCGGTTCATTCTCTCATCCTCTTGAGGCCACTGTCACCTTGATATACGCCGGAACAAGCCCAGACAAACCCGGGCACCCTAAAGAAGAAAGCGTATCGCATGTCAGGACACCGGCGTTCAGGCCGCAAGAAGTGCGGTGTACCTTTTGGATATGATCCTGGGGGTAAGAACGTTTGATGTCAGAGCTCTTGCCGGCGGGTGTGCTGGACAGCTGCCCCCGATGATCTGCGCGGGCCCAGCGGGACTAGCCCACTCGGATACCTTTTCTTGCGTGGGATGGAAGGGCGGATCGCCTGCTTCAGAAAACACCTCCGAAATATCGCGCTGACCGTGCGCAATGCGGTTGCGGTTCGCACGGATCGAGCTTGTTCAGAGGCGGGCGGCGCATGGGCGTTGGTGAATGCGATGGTTCTGAACTGTCGCGACGCATAAAAAACTGGGGGACCTCAAAGGTGGCTGGACCAACGCAGTGCATGCGCAGATTGGCCGCGAAGGGCCTGAAGCCTGGGGCGGCCTCTGCGCCTTTCCGCGTTTGGCCCCAGTGCTGCGTGGCCCGCTTGCGAGGCGTGGGGGCCCGAGGCAATAACCCCGGGCATCGAAGCCGCGCATTTCGCAGGGCACCGCTTGATTTGACCGCCAAAACGCGGACCCGCCGCACTGGCAGAGGCCGTGGGGCGGTTGTCGTCTGCCAACCGGCTCGGTGCGCGTTGTGGATTGCAGGGCAGGTGCACCATGCCCGGTTTCGCCGAAGGTATTGAGTGGGTTCAAGGAGCGGCTGCCGGCATTGCGGTTTAAAATTCTTGCGCGCAAAAAGGGCGAGGCCGTTTTGGATCTTTGCGCGCGCCTGGTGGCAAAACCATGCAGCTTGCTATGCTGCGGCGTGCACAGGTCACGCCGTGACAGCTTCGAAGCAACGGATTTGCAGGGGTCAAGGGAAAACTCGCGGGGTTACACCTGCGGCCAAAATCGGTTGTCGTTGATGCGCGGGCGTTTCGAAGGGACTTGGTTCGATGCGATTTTGTCTGGGATGCGCCCTTGCTTCTGCGCGACGGCACGATCCGTCGGCACCCTGATCTGCCCCCATTGCCAAAGATGGTTCGGAATTCGGCGACCTGATCGAACTGCAATCGTGGAATTTTGATCGAACCATGCCTGGTTCGCATTGCTAAAACCCTTGGCGGTCGCTTGTGTTTTCTGTACTGCTCGCTTGCCGCCGATGAGGGGCGACGGTACAGGTCGAGAGGCGTTAGAGCGTCACAGTGACAATGCGTGTGACCCGATCTCTTGGCCGTGCCCGGCGTAGATTCGGCATGACCACAGGAAGAGAGGGGGCTGCCCGCCTTGCGTCCAGATTACTGGCCTGATTTGGGTGTATGGACGGGTTCTACAATCGTCTGCCTGCGCAAGACGATTTAAACTTCCCCGAATGTGCGGCGGGATTTTCGTCGCCGCGGCCAGGGCCTGTCAAAATTGCGGTGGGGTGACCTCAGTCGGCAACAGCGGCCTACCATCCGCGAAAAAACGCCAGCAGGAGCGTACAAAGGGCAGCCGCATGACAATTACAGCTTCAATGCGCGAAAACCGGTTTTTTAAATCAGTGGCACGCCCTGCCGCGACCAAGACGCGTACCAAAGCACGGGATTCGTAATCCTTCGCCCGAACCCGCACGATCGGGTCGATTCGACGCGGGCGCAGCTAATCGCGGGCAACCTTGTTTTCAGGCAGCCTGCATTCGAAGCGCCGGACGCTTCGAGCCTGTGGGAAGTCGCCACGGCCGGATCAGATTTTGCCCGTGAATCTGCACGGCTTTGCCTGGAGGATGATCTGGCTGCGGTCGCGACGTGCGACGCCCGCGCCACCGCGCAACGTTTGGCTTTGGGGGTGGTCGATCACTACGGCAAGGGCGGGCATCCGGGTTGACGCCTGATTTGACCGGTCGCCGGCTGATCCGCTGGAATTAAACGCCATGCGCTGTTTGTCTTGCGTTGGCACGTCTCGAACCAAAGCGATGTTTTCTTACCGTTCGCTGGTGGAACAGGCAGATTTCTTGTCGCGCGTTGGGCACGCTTGCCGCACCCGCCTGCCCGGTCGAGGCCGCTGACAGGCTGATTTACCGCAGGGTTAATCGCCGAAGGGCAAGAGGGCGCGTGCCGATCTGCAATCAAGGGGCGCTGGCTCCGAGTGCGAGGCGCAGATCGATGCGCAGTGGCGGTTGGCCACCCGTAACCCCGAAAAAGAATATTGCACGTTTCACCCTTTTGGACGTGGGCCGCCGCCGCGGCTTAGCGATGCAGGGACGCGGCACGCCGGCTGCGCATATAGGAAGCGATCGAAAAAACCGCATCGCCCCGACGTTAAGACGCTGCGCCATGCAGACGGTGGCTTGGAGCGGTTCATGGCGGCGGTCGCGGAGCCGCAAGGATGGCTCGATCCATGCCTTGGCACGGCCAAAATCAAGACACCGGCAGCCGGACGGGTTATATGAGCGCGCTGTTTCGTCAGACAGGGGCGGCTCCGGACACCACGGTGACTATGTGTGACGCTCAGCCACGCCTCCGGGTGGGGCGGCGTTCGTTTCAATGCGCACGCCTTCTACGCTTGCGTTTGAACTGACCAGCGGGCGTCGTCCCTTCATGGGTCGCTGAACTGCGGACCAGAGTGATTCATTTGGTGCGATTGCGGCCGGGCGGGGCGCGCGACGCCGTCGCATTCGGGCTTGTCGCTGGGGGATATTCCAAGCGCGCGCTGCAGAGCCGCGACCGGTACACAGCGCCGAAAGGCCCTTATTTGAATGCCCGATTAATTTGGGCCACGTGGAAATTGGGTGCGGTCGGGGGGATGGTACCCCCAGTTTTCAGGGCGGCATAACGGATAAATGTCGCGGGCTTTGGTCTGACCATGCGCGCAGTCTTGAACTGGCCCAATGACCCCTCGGTCGCGGTCTCGCAGGGCGAGGATATGCTGTGGCCATAGAGGACGCCGAAAAGCGCGCCTTTGACCGCGAAATGGACGCGAGTGGAAACTGGGGGTATTCCCGTCGAGATTCGTTTTCACTTGGCACCCGAAGTGGATGCCCACTGTGATCTGGCGTGGGCGGCGGATCTCTATGGCGCAAGAAAAAGCGGTGAAATGGGTCTTCGCCACGACGGGGACCCATAACTGTCTTTGGAACCAAGTGTTACCTCGAAGGCGCAACCGCCTTAAGCCCCCGTGGTCCGTGCAGATTCTAACTCAGCGGGCGGGTCGTTTGGACTATGCCAGCAGGGTCAGGCTGGTCCCTTGTCAAAGCGGGCAGGAAACTGCGATTGGCGTGCGAGATTATCGCTCGGACGATCCATATGATGACCAAGATTGACCAAAGGAACCTCCATGATGCCTTGATCTCTTACCCCGTTTCCCGCGCGTTCTTTCCGTATTGACAAGACCGGTCTGTCGAACTGGGGAGGGCGCTCGCGGCGCATGGGGTTGGCGAATGTGCTGAGCACCGGCGGCAACCGCCAGGCGCTGCGCGACGCAGGTCTGACGGTCAAGGACGGTATCCGAGGTTACCGGATTTCCCGAGGATTATTGGACGGACGAGTCAAAAACACTTCACCCCGTTGTGCACGGCGGCTTGCTGGCGCTGCGGGAACAATGACGAACATGTCGCAGCGATGGACAAAACATGAACATTGGCGCGATCGATCTGGTGGTCGTGAAACCTTTATCCATGTTGAAGAGACCGTCGCCAAAGGGTGGCCGGATATGACGAGTGATCAGAATATCGAATGGGTGCCCCCGCGATGATCCGCTCTGCCGGCCAAGAACCATGGTTTGTAATGTGATCGTCGACGTTGAAGATTACGCGGACAGTGATGACAGAGCTTACCGAGAATACGGCCAGGACCACCTATGCACTGCGCAGGTTTGGCGCAGACGGCTATGCCCGCACACCGGCGTTAGTGACACCGCTGTCAGCACATGGTGGCTGCCAGCAGGTGCGGGGGGTCACACCGCGTCGGCGCACTGTCGGCGGCACGCTGGACACAGACCCTTCGCTAGGGTTGAAACCCCCACCAGCAAGCGGCGTTCTACACCAGATGGGTCGGCCCGGCCCCGGTGTTGCAACAGCCAACCCAGCATCAGGGTAAAGAGCTGGTCGTATACAACATTTAACGACAACCGATGCGGCGTTCGAAATAACTGGTCAGCGGAATTGATCCGGCCCAACGGGCCTGCCTGTGCGATCAATCCAAAGCACGCCAACCCCTGCGGCGTGCGAAAGGCACATCAATGTCGATGCCGTATTACCGCGCGTTCGACTGCCGGACCGCACCAGCGCTTTTGCGGATTATCGCCTTGAACAGGACGCTTGACCGCTAGAACCGCCGACGCAATCAGCACGATTTTTACCGAGGTCAGTGATCGCCCCGAAACGCAACCCGAAGCGATGGAGATTTTCGGCAGGGGAAAAAGAACCTTGCGCTTGCTGACCACCAACGTCTGGCCAATCCGGCACAGGACGGCCGCTGTCGTTGCGTCAGGTACGGGTGGCTATCTGTGCAGACAAAGACGTTGGCGCATCACTATGGATGATTCTGAAGGTCGTTGACAAAGCGTCAGCCATCCGAAAACCAGGAGCTGTCGGACTTGATGTTCGCTTGGACCGTCGCGAAGCACTGTGAAATCCAAACGCAACATTACGTTAAGGATTTGCGCGACCGTGGGCGGTCGGTGCCGGCCAGATGAGCCGCGTCGAACAGCAACGTATCGCCGCACGCAAGGCACAGGGACATTGGCCGAAGCCATGGGCTTCCTGCACCGTGACCCAAGGCTCTGTTGTGGCGTCCGACGCGTTTTTCCCTTGCTTGACGGGCTGATTCAACCGCCGCGAAGCAGGGGCGACAGCACTCATTTCAGCCAGGTGGGTCAGCGAGCGACGGGTATCGCAGCAGCGGGACGAGGCCGGCCTTGCCCATGGTCTTTACAGGCATGCGCCACTTTTCCGCCACTAACCACAAGAAAGCGTCGGTATATTGCGTATTATTTTTCTGGGCTCGATTTCGCGGCGTTTTTGGCGGATCAACTGAGCAAGTTACATTTGTTGTGCACGCGATGGAGCTTGAGAGCCGCAATCCGGTCTATCGACCAGTATTGCCCGCCGCTGATTCAATTCTCTCGCTACGGCGGAGAACCGCGGGGATCAACTTTGGCCTTTTCGGTGACGGGTCCGACGCAAGTCGTTTGATCCTCATGCGGTGCTGGCCTGTGCCATCTGCGTGGGTGTGGTCGTCTGGGCCAAAACCGCCAACCTTGACCTTTTGGGCCAATATTCCAGCGCAGGCATGCTGGATCGTTGGCGCACTGGGCAAATGTCGTTGACCGGCTTTGATCTGATTGGTAGTACTGATTTCATTGAAAACAGTGTTCTTGCTTGTGGAGTCAATATCCTTTTTCGTCTTTAACATCGCCGGATAATCTATTTATTTTTTCGCGGGCGCGTTTGGGCTGATTTATTTCACGGGCGAACCCCAAGAAACGGCAAAAGCCACCCCGAAAAAGAGCCGAAAAAAGGCCAGTGAAATTACGCGTGACTCGATATGGACAAAGACCTTTAACAAGTCCTTAAGGAGATCCCGTCATGCGGCTTTGTCGCCGCTCTTGTCTGCTACCGCTGCACTCGGTGCCTGCGGCAACATGGCCTGCGGGAATCGCAGCTCTGCGAAAAGGGCCTGACGAATTTATGACCAGCCCGCCAAGTCGCTGCAGGCAGCCTGACAGCTATTACCACGCTGCCGTGCCGACGGCCGGGGCAGGGGCGAACCTGACCGAATGGTAATGCGATTGCCGAAGGGGTCTTGCGCCTTTGGCGCACCCCGCAAAGCCAATGCAGAAGGCATTCCGGCGTCCGACGTGGCGTCTGGTGCAAACAGGCCAGCGCATGGGTTAACAAATAACTATCCGTCAGGGAACTGGCCGAACCGAAACGCCGCCTTCCGCAAACTGCCAAGGCACGGTTCACGCAAATCAAGATTGTACGACGGATCGTTACGATTCAAGCTATAAACGTTCAGATTTCTAAGACGCCCCCCGCGAGGCCGCGCGTTGGCGTTCGTGCCGGTGCGCGACACCCTTCTGCGCCTCCGGCAGGAGTGACGCTGGCTGAATACAATTCTGTAGGTCCCTTGACGCCCCCCGCGAGGTGGTCGTAGAGTAAGCAGTCTTAGGACCACTGCGTCAAAAGGACGACCCATGATCAGGAATTACCGGCCCTCGGGGGCTTTATTCCCGCGCTTGCCTTTGCCCACCCACAGTGGCGCGCTGGCGCGAGACAACGAGACGTCACACATTTTTCACGTCTGAACAACGGGATGGAGGTCGTGCGTCGTAACGAAGACCACGTGCCCCCGTCGTGCAAGCAGATGGTGTGGTAACCCGCGCCGCGTTCCGCGGATGAACCCAAAAGGGTCTTCCGGGCGTGGCGGCACTTCCTCGAACACCTGTTCAAGTGGCCACCGACAAGATGGAAGCCGGTTGAATTTTCCGCCACGGTTGCCAAGAACGGCGGGCGCGAACAATGCCTTTACCGTTATGATTAACCGCCTATTTCCAACGGCTGTTGCGCGGATCGTTCTTCGAATTGATGATGGCAATGGAATCGGAGCGGATGAGAAACATCGTCTGACGCCGGGAAAACATCGGAATTGAACGCGAGTGATTTATCGGAAGAAGCAAACCAGCGCACGAGAATGACCCGAGCGCGCTATTCGCGAACAGGAGATATATCCTCCGGCGGCGCCAGTACCTTAACCACCGCTACGGCACGCCGTCATCGGCTGGATGCATTGAAATGCGCGAGCTGAGAAGCCTGCAGGATGGCGTTGGGATTTTCTATAAGCACTACTAATTTCGCCCAACAATTCGCTATTCTCGTCGTCCTCTGGCGATGTGAGAGACCTGACAATGTGCGACAGTTGGCTGGCAATATTACGGTAAAATCCCGCCAATCCCGAGCTGCCTGAACGTTTGCGCACCCAAGAAACCGCCCCAAACCGCTGAACGCCGTCTGACTTTCCGCGATGACCGCGTCGCGCAGGAATACGTGAGCCGGATCGTATCTTGCCCAGGAACGTGGACTCCCGTGTGATCAACAAACCGGCAGCGGCCGCTTCACGATATTGCGGAGCTTTTGGCGGCGGCACGACGTCTATTTCTCGAAAAAGCTGCAGTTCGATACCGTCATAGCAACCTATTCTGCTGCATTCTACAGTGGCCCATCGCTGGATGATACGACCTTTAAACATTGTGTGGTCCGCAGCCGGCGTCTCCCTACAGGGACGCCGAAGATGCAATGGACGCGGGGCCGTTTGCGGTTTCATGAAGACGGTGTGGATGCCGGAACAGCTGAAACGCATCAAGCAACAGCGTCCGCGCCGAACAAATCTATGCGCGCGACAATGCGATAGCTCCGCCAATCGCTTATGGCAGCGCAATTGGCGATTCGGGCTGAAGGCGCTTGCAAGGGACGTGCAGACTTGGCCGGGATGTGCTCGAGCCGGACAGCCGATGACATCATGGCAAGGCCGCAAGGATTGTGTTTAACGCGAGGGCTTGCTGTCACAAAGGGGTGGCTGATGCGCGAAGAGTGACAGAATGAGGACTGTTTTACGCTGTAGTTCTGGACGGTTTTAGCCGCTCACTATTGCCCGCCCGCGGCGAGGTTGGATATCCAAGAGGTCCACAATCCCCGGTGGCATCACCGCTGGCTGCGATAGAGGAAATTCGATCCCCTCGTGGCGCTGACCTTCGTTTCGGCCCAGTGGCGGGCGCGTCGCTGGATGCGCCCGAAAGGACGCCGGTGCTACCAACCTGATGACGGCTTAACTCGAAGAAGGGGCCGGTTGACATGGATGCCGCGATTTGCGCGCGCCGCCGAAGGGTCTCGCCAGCAAGTTTCCGGTCAGTGTGGATGATGACGCACTGCAATTTCACAACGCGCTTTTCTGACCGAAAATCAGCACGCTCTATCGCGCTGCTGAAAAACAGGCGTGCAGTCCCCTCGTTTTAATCCCGACGCGATTGAACGTTGTGCGCGGTCAGGTTCTGTTCTGGATCCGTTTCCAAGTGCAAGGACCCAACGATATTCGCGCGCAGAAGATGGATGAAATGCTCTATGGCGATCACCCCTACAGGCTCGCCTCTCAGCGGGACGAAGGACACCGTGAACCGCCCTGGGACCCGTGACGACCTTGATCGCGGCGCATAGGCGGTTCGGCCCGGCGACCGCATCTTCATTGGCGCGGTCGGGGATATTACGCACCGAAGCGCTTGGCCTTGATTGCGGGACGACCTGGCTGGGAGATTACCTTAAGACGGCGCGGCCGCTGGCCCCTCGTTGGCCGAGGGGACCCATCCCCTCGGGCACGACGTCGTTGGAATTTCCCGACGCCGCAAATCGGTCGCCGCTCTTTGCGCAGAAACGGTATTTCTGCAGAAAGGGACGATTGGATTTTCTTTGCTGCAACGGTACTGAACCAGGGTTTTGGGGGCGGGTCTTTTGAAAGCCGTCTCATGACCCGAAGCCGCGGAGAAAGCGGCGGGCCTGACCTTATGCGTGTATTTTCCTCCTTGGTTCCTATGGAATATTCTGGCCAGAGGACGATCCAAGGCTCTCAGTCAAGCTCGAG
>Ga0163217_1042846_pt1 | contig 10323 bp, 8 predicted proteins | sample SynspAceP_FD_185933 | JGI IMG/M metagenome (GOLD analysis project Ga0163217, IMG submission 185933) | Saline lake microbial communities from Ace Lake in Antarctica - Synechococcus sp. Ace-P (PacBio error correction) | ecosystem: Environmental > Aquatic > Non-marine Saline and Alkaline > Saline ... | reverse complement strand
CGGCGGCTGAATCCGCTTTGCGCTGTTTCTTTGACATTGAAAACCCACTCCCAAAGGGAGGGAGGATGAGGATGGGTAGGAAAATGGCGGGCCAGGGCGAGCCAAACGCGGCCACACTCAAAGGGAGCATGCTTGCCAACTCCCAAACAACTTTCTGGCCGGAGTGGAGGAGATAACAGAGGTTCAACCCGGATAAGGGACTCTCTGCAACCAGGCCAACAGTGACGCGATGGCCTGAAAAAACAGGCCATCAAACAACAGTAGGGGACCGTGGTCTGGCCTCTTGCTGTGAAACCTCTGCTGCAAGGGATGCAACCGAAGGCGCCTCTGCTTCGCTTGTGATCGGCTCCCGGAGTGCGATAGTATTGGTCGATACTTTCAAATATTACGCCTTTTTTACTGGTTCCCAACATCCGACGCGCAAATTCCCACGGTTTCAGCGGTCAAGCCCAGTCACGATGGAGATCTTCGCCGCTTCCTGACCTTGCTGCTGCCATCAGCTGACCCAGTTCTCCGACCGTCCCGACCTTCGCTCTCTGGTGGGTTTACCTCGCCTTGCCAGGCGGCGATTGGCAAACCCGCCTATTCCCGTCGGCCACTGGCCCCGCGGACGATCGGATTCTGCCGGCCGCTTGACGAGGGACCGGCAGGCCTGCAACTGCCCAGCGCCGAAGCGGCGTTGGCTGCCCTTGACGTCAGGACCGGACTGCTGCTGGGAGCCCTGCGGGGTGGAAAACAGCCCAACTTTCCTGGCCACCGAGCCTGAAGGTCCGTCTTCCAGCGGTTGGCGCACTTGCCCTGACCGAAGCCCGCTTGCTTTTGACCTCGACAATCAGCGCCTGCAGGGTCAGCTTGGAGGGCCAGGACCGGATCTGATTGCGTTGCCTCGTGCACCAGCTCGCCGCAATCCGCTGGCTGCCTTGCGCACCTTCGCCAACTGTTGAACGGGCGACTGGAAACGTGATCCGAGAACCGTTCCCTCGTCGAACGGCCTGCTGGAGGAAGAACGCCAGCTGAATCGTACGTCGACGCCATCCGAACAGCCTGGGGAGCCGCCTGGAGGGATCGGTGAGCGCCGAGCCCCACCCCCTGCCCGGCTGCCCCCCTCGCTGAGCTCCGGGCAAGCGTCAGCCTCTGTCAGGAGCGCCTGGACCCTTGCTGCAGCGGGCGCGGCCACCGCGTCCTTTGCAGGGACCGCGAACTGGTTCGGGCCCGGGTGGCGGTCCCGGACTGGAGCGGCGACAGCGGAGCCGTGGCTGAAAATCTGCGAAATCTTGCTTGAAAATGCCTTCCGCTACCAGCCCGGAAAGCCAGCGCCGTTGGACTCCACTGCAGCACACCAGTCAAGCCAGAACGACAGCCAGCCAGCGCCAGCTTCCGTCTCACGGTCTGGGATGGGGCCGCGATCAGCCTCAAACGGAGCGAGAGGCGATCTTGACGCCCGTCGCCGGGCGGCCCCCAACGGCGGAAGGGGCTCTCGGGAACGGGGTGGGCCTGGCCTTGGCCAAGGCAGTGTGCCTCGCAAGCTTGGGGTGGTGAGCTGCAGCTGATCCAGCCCCCCCAGGCGTTGCTGCGGACCTTGCCGGCGAAGGAATGCCCTTCTGCCTCAGCCTGCCCTCAGATCAGCCAGCCCGCTGAGAGAGATCACCAGGGCCATCAGCAGCAGGGCGCCAGGCTGTCGGTTCCACTCAACGCAGGCCCCATAGCTGTCGCCGTCTTCGTGGGCCGCCCAGTCGCCGAGCCAGCAGAGCGCACCAGCAGCGCCGGCAGCAGCCCCAGCCAGCCCGGCATCAGAAACCAGCCTGCCCCCAAGCGGGCCCTGCCCCCTGGAGCGCCAGTTGCGGCAGCAGCCAGTAACGAGGACGCAACTTCCCGGCGATTGCCCGAGCCAGTGCGCGATGAAAGCCAGCGTGCCGTCCTGGCGCAGATAGGAAGCCCCAATCGGCCAGCCAAGGGCGCCATCGTCCCCAGGACCTGACCAGATCAACAACCTGCGCCACCACTGCCGCGAGAGACGCCGCCGCCAGGCTCAGCAGGCGCGGCCCGCGCAGTAAGCAGCACGCGTGGAAGGCCAGCACACCACTGGCCCCCCACCCGGCTTGTCGTCCATCCGCCTCAAGCGAGCGCTCACCGGCAGCAGACCATCGGCGGTGTCCATCACCCCATCCGACATGAAGGCCGCGCTGAGCCAGAACCCAGGCAGCACCAGGGCCACGGCGGGCCTCCGGCGGGCAGCCAGAGGGCGGTGCCCCCCCCAGAGCAGGGCCTGCAAAAGCCACCAGCCACCAGCCCGATTCCAGGCGCAAAACGGGCGATGCGCGCTCGAAGGCGGCTGGAGCCTGGGGCCAGGGCGGCAGCCACGCTGTAGAAGACCCAGGCTCCAGCAAGATCCCGCAGCCAATCCAGGGGCGCGTGCACGGCCGGGAAGATGGAGCGTCACGGGCGGGAGCGGGGAACTTCACCGGCGGCGGCAGGCGGAGGGCACCCCGTTAAGTTCACCACCGTTGATTCGGAAACCAGCCTTGACCCCCCTGTGGGCAGGGCCCAGTCGATCGACTCCGGCGCTTCCTTTTCATTACGAGCGCCACCGCCTCTGCCGTCACACCGCAGGCACGCTGCGGGCAGGTTTTCACACCCCCCACGGGTTGATCACGACGCCACGCTTCATAGCCGGTGGGGACGGCGCGCCACCCGTCAAGGGGGTCAGCCGCCTGATCAATTAGCCACCACCCGGCGCCCAGATGGTGCTGGCCAACACTATCACCTGCACCTCCAGCCCGGCGAAGCGGTGGTGGCGGAAGGAGCCGGCGGACCTGCACCGTTTTCATTGGGCTGGCCGGGCCCCTGCTCACCGACTCGGGCGGTTTATCAGGTGTTCAGCCTTGGGGCGCTCAATCGCATCGACGACCACGGGCGTTGTCTTCCGCTCCCCCCGCGACGGCGCTCGGATCACCTGACGCCGGAGCGCTCCATGGGGATTCAGATGCCCTGGGGCCGATGTGGTGATGGCCTTGGACCAGTGCCCTCCCTATGAGGGCCAGCGACAGCCGAAAGTGGCCGTGGCCTGCCGGCGGCCACCCAGGACTGGCTGGAGCGCTGGCGGTCGTCCAACAACCGTGCCGACCAGGCCCTTGTCGGCATCGTCCAGGGGCGGTCTCTATCCCCAAGTTGCGGGACCAATCCGGCAGGGGCCGTGGCGCCATGGACCTGCCGGGCATCGCGTATCGGCGGCCTCAGCGTCGGTGAACCGGTGGAGGAGATGCACAGAATCGGTTCGCCAAGGTCACCCCGTTGCTGCCGGAAGCCACAAAACCTCGCTACCTGATGGGCATCGGCAGCCTGCGCGAAATGGCGATCGCCGTGGCCCAGGGGATCGAGCAATCCCTGTTCGACTGCGTTCTGCCGACCCACTGGACGCCACGGTGCACCGCCTTAGCTCCTGGGGGCGCGTACGGCTGGAACCTGCGCAATGCCCGCTTTTCGCACGACCACCCACCCCCCTTTGATGCCAGACTGCCCCGCCTGGCTGCAGGACGCCACAGCTCGCGCCTACCTCAGCCACCCTGATTCGCGAGCGATGAAATGCTGGGACGCACCCTGCTGAGCTCTTGCACAACCTCAACCCAACTGATCCGCCTTCACCACGGCGATGGCCGCGCCATTGCCGCGTTGTTTTGCAAGGATTTTCGCTCCCTGTGAGCCGGGCTTCTGCGGCGGCCCACACGTCTTGGTAGCGTCCCATTTGATCTTTTCTAAGCACCAGGAATGGCAGTTATTCACTGCATGCTGTGTTGACGCTGCGCCAGCTTCCTGAGGCGTACCAGGCCTATCGCCCGCTGGATCGACCATTCCTTGCCGATCATTCACTCTCTTCCTTCCATGCTTGTTGGCCTTCGTCTGGCAAAGGCCTTCCGTCGGCTTCCGCTGAATCGCGAATAACAACGGCAGGCTCCATTGTCATACACCATAGTAGCTCAACGCAAGCTAGGGCCAGGCCACGGCGCCGGAGCACCCGCCCAGGGCAAACTCGGGCAGGGACAACATCCGCGCCAGCGAGTGGGTTCCTGATAGACGCCGGCTACAACCATTCGATCTGCAGAGCTCCCCTTCCAGCGGGCGCGGCTCTTTTTCTTTGTGCCCCTCGCCCAGACATCGTGCGAATATACACTGCTCCGCGCCCACCCCTGCTATACCACAGGCCAAGGTGCTGGTCGCCGTAATGCATAGGCGTTCGAAGTCCTGACCGATTTGACATATGATGATCGTATTCAAGCTCATGAGTCTCGGGTCTTCCACTAGCCTCAGCGACCGCTGACCTGCTCGTGTCTCACCCAGCCCGATGGTTTGCTTCTGTCACACACAGAGTCACCATGAAACTCGGCCGTCTCGTCACCATGCAGGCCAGCAGGCCCTGCTCCATAATGCCGGGTTAAACTACCCGTCCTCGTGCCTCGACATCCTGTGCCAGTCTTGAACCGTGCGCGTACGCGAGGCTATCCCACAATCGCTCGGTGCTATATGCTTATGGAATGAACACCCAGATAGTGTCGCGTACGCTGCCTCGGGTGACCAGCTTCGAAGCTGCGCGTGCCTTCGTCGAGCTGCATAGCCGCTCCGCCGGGCCAGCCCATCATCCGACCGGGCTGGACCCCGACAAGGGCGACGCGCCACGTGTCGCAGCAAGCCGGCATGGCGTAGCAAACGTTGGGCACAGCTCGCGATCTGCCGGTGGCTGCGTATGCCCGCTCACCCGATCGCCAGCTTGCCGTCTGAACCCCAACGCCCAGGACCACGCCAACGCTCCGATTCGGGGATCACCAGCTCGGCGCTCGATCACGCGCGCGGAGCTGGACGGGGTCTCCAACGCCGACCTGCACCCTAGCCCGCACGCTTCTTTCAGCCATCCTCCGCAGTGGCACTCGCATCATCTGCTGTACCGACATTCTCTATGAGTAGTATATCGTGACGATCTGAACCGCGCCCCTGGCTTGCAGGGCGAGGGCAAGCTCTTAACACATCGGGGCAGTACATTGCACTGAACGCCCAAGGCACCCGGCTTTCTAGGTGCCCGTAGCCTGAAACGATTCCGTCGCCATCCGCTGCTGAGGGCTCGCGTTTTACGGCAGGGAGAATCTCGGAGTTACGTACCGGCGACAGCCGCGCCGGCGCCACCATCGATCCAGGAGTTCAAGCGGCAGGATGGCAAGAGCCCAGGCAGCGGCAACGATCAAGCCCAGGGTTCTGGGCCGACTGCCGAAGCCCAGGCGATGCTTCAGCTCCCGATGGCCAGATCGAGCGGGCCGTTGCTGGGTGCGTCAACACCGATCAGCGGCCTGCTGCCGGCCAGCACCGCCAAAACACCGCCAGGCAACTACGGCGATGCCTGGGTCCCGCACTGCGTGACTCCATTCAATGCGTCTGGGGCGGCGCTGGCGCACCGCCGCCTCAACGGAGCAGCCAGCGGGTGTTTGAGCTGGGAGCAGGGGGTCTTGATGCTGGATGCGCGGCCTGCTGGCTGGCGATGCTGCGCCAGGGCGACAAGGTGGAGCGCTTCAAAACAGCCTTCAACCGCTGGCGATGCGACCACGCCAAATTCGACCACGTTCGCGGTGAGGCCGGTGGTGGCCGATGACGCTGGGACGGCATCTGCAGCTCGGATGCCACGGCGCGCTATTCTGCCTCAGCTCGCCCAGCTCACCAAAGGGCGCCTTGGTCTGGTTCAGAGCCACCACGAACGGGGATTTTCTGGCAGAACCTGGTGTTTTACGTGGCCCGGGCCTTACCGGGTGGCCGATTTACTGGCATCTCGGGAGCGGGGTGCACAAGGGGCAACCATGGCGAGCCGGAGCGCAACCGCCAGCTCGATCGGCCGCTGTGTCAAGGAGCGGCCCTTGGAGGCCCATCGATGGGCTCGACGCTCTTATGGCCCCCACGTCGACGGCAGCTGCTGTCTGCCACATCCCCCAGCCGCCGGTGATGCGCCTGCGCCGCGCCCTTCCAGGCCCTGCTGCGCCCCCGGGCGTCGGCGAGCAAGGAGGGTGGACCTAGTGCCTGCCTATCGGTGATCGGCTACCCCGCCTGGGCGTGGGAAGATTCCCCTGCTGGTCAAACGCACCAGGGACAAGATCCGGCGATGAGCTCGGCGGCCGGTACGGCTTACAAACGCTTCGTCGCGATGGCCAGCCAGAACGGTGGTGGGAAGGACCACCATCGCCCTCCACTACGAAAGCGCGAAAGAACTGGCCAGTTCGAAGCAATCGAGTGCGAATGGCCGGCTGTTCTTCGCTATGAGCTGGTCACAGCCTGCTGGAAGCGCGCTGGAGGAAGCCTCGGGGCTGGCGGCGACGCGGCTGGAGGCGGTGAGCCTGGAAGTGGACGGCCCTTGCCGCTCCTTCCCGGCTCTACCTGGGCTGCCGGCAGGAGGCGATCGAGGCGGAACGGCTCCAGCCCGCAGCCAGGCGCGGATCGCCAATTGCCAACAGGTATCCCCTGCTCTGGAACCTAGAGCCGTCACCCGACCTGGCTGGGCGTCACTGCTGCTCAATGGGCTGATCAAAACCCGAAAGACATCGATCCATGGCCGTCGCCACCCGAGCCAGCCGGGGCGCGAGCAGTGTTGTCGCCCTGGCACCGCGCCAATGCCTCGATCGCCGCAGCACTGGAAGCGGCGGGCCTGCCGCGTGAGCGCGCAGACAGGTGACGGAGGATTGACTGGGACTGGTGGGGCCAGGCCGGTTGCGGCTGCGGGCTCCCGGGAATCTGCCGCCCGCCATGGCCCGAGGTGGGCGCCAACGCAAAGCTCGGCACTCAGCGGCCTCCGCCTGGTGCGCATTGGAGACCATGGCCCACCGCCCGGGTCTACCGAGACACGCCGGCCTGATCGCTTCCTGCCGGCGGTGCTGGAGGAAGGACCTTCATACCTCTGTCGATGACCGAACAGCTCGGTGACACCGTGATCGGTGAAACTGCGCCTGCTCAGCGCCACTGCCGCGATTCGGCCAGCCGCTGCTGGTCATCCCGGTGGCGGCCGGGCCGTTCCAGCGCGATCCAGACGCCATCCTTCGCCTCGGCCACGCCCTGGCCAGCGGCTGCCTCGAGGGGTGCCGGTGCGGGCTGATCGGCTCGAAGCGCTTCAGCGCCTGGGCCTGCTGGGTGGACCTACCGGCCCAGCGATTCGGGCAGCTCCGCAGCCTCGAATCGCCGCCACCCCGATTTGCTTGCCGCAGCAGCATCCACACCCGCTCACCACTCGAGCAGGCAGCAGGAGCCTCGAAGAGATCCGATCGCCGACCTGCGCCGGAGCGGGCTCTGGGGAAGCACCTCCTTGAGGCGAGCAGGCGGAGCTGCTCGAACAGCCTGGTTAGCGACGCTCGGTCAGAACGCGGATCTGCAGGGACCATCGCAGGGAGGAGACCGGTGCGGTTGCAGCCCTGTGGAGGAGATCTACCCGCCGCAAGCCTGGGCGAATCCGACTGTCGGCTGGTGCGCCCGCTGCGCCGGCCTGATCGACCTGGTCCACCCCCAGCTCGGAAAGATGCCATGACCGACCGCTGGTGCGCCAGAAACAATTCGGTGGTGGGCCGCAACTACACCCACGACTCGCTGATCACCCCAGCCCAGGGCCAGCGCGACGATCGCCGCCATGATGCGCCGCTTCAGCGGCGAAGAACGGGCGCGGAATGAGATGCTGCAACAGGAAGCTGCTGCTGGCCTTGGACGGGCCCTGCGCTCGGCTGGAACCTGCCGCCTGCTTCAGCGCAGCCTCACCCTGCAGCTGGGTCAGTTTCTACTGCTGCTCACCGGTGGGTGAATTGGCCGCGAGCAGGACCTCAAGCCCGGCGACGCCTTCGAAAGCGCTGTGCAGCCTGCCACCCGCACGCGATTCCGTCGCCGGCCTTCCGGGCCGTTGCTGGCCGATGTGGACCATGCCCGCGAATGCCCTGCGGCGCAAGGGAACAGCTCCCACCTCAGCGGGCCGGGTCCGCTGGACGTTACGGTGGCACTCGAAACCCTTGCCAAGCGGGGAAACCGCTGGCTGCAGCACCGCCAGCGGGCTCGGGGGCCCTGCAACGGTCCCCCGCTGATTTCTATTTGCCGGTGTCTCGGGGATCTTGCTCACCACTGCCGCGGCCTGGTGATCGGCGAACAAACTGGACGCCGGTAATCGGCTAGAGAGCGCCCCTCTGATCTCCGAGAAAACCCCGGTGGAGGCGCAACTTCGCCGCCCTTGGGTGGAAGCATCTGCCTCAGCAAGATCGAAAGTCCCCGAATATCGGCGCGCTCTGCTGCGAGACCTTGCTTTCCCTGGTGGCCCTTCGGTGGGGGCCAATCTGAGGTTCGCTTCGATTGACTAACCTGGCCCTTGAACGTGGTGATCGGGCCACGCCGGTCCGCGTCGGTTGGCAGCAGGACCACGGCGACCAGCAGCGCCCGAAGCCTACGGAACTTGCACCAAAGTCGGAGGCCTGGGACAGCTTCACTCGCGCCTCACCTGCCAGCTGCCGCCGCTGGCAGATCTGGCCCTGCGTTGAATCTCCACCAAGGGAATCGAAATTCAGGCCCCGTTTTCAGATCGGGCGTCAAGCGTCATGCAGAGCGAGGGCTGATCGACGGCCTGCTCGATCAGTTGGCCAGAACAGCGGCCCTGGAGGCCTGCTGCCATTCACCGCCGGTGAATCTCGCAGGACCGCGCACGCATTGCAGGAAAGTGCTCCAGCTCGGCAATAGAGGGGTTCGTATGAGGTGGTGCTCACCTCTTCCGATGAGCCGTCGTTGCGGTTAGAGGAGATCGCCGTGGTCGGCAGACACCGTTTCGTGGGGCGGCGATGAATATGGAGGCGCCGGGGTTTGAGGAAAATCGGTTTCCACCAGGTGGCCAGGCAGTGGCGCTGAGGCTGCGGATCTGCGGTTGAGCCATCTTTGCTGGCCCGTCAGGGTGGCACCACCACCGTTGTCGAAACCTATGAGAGGCATTGACGTAGTCGATCGGCCCCTCCGGCGCTGCGACCACCGGACCCGCCGCCAGCCGCAACCACCGAAGCCTGGGCCGAGCTCGAAGCACCAGACTCCGATGTCACTGGATCATCAAGATCCAGCACCACCGACACATCGTTGCGCGGAATCGGCATGGGGGCTTTGGCCGGCGTGCTTCGAGCACACCCCTCCCTCATCGGCACCACTTGAGCAAACTCCCCGAGGAAGGCGGGATTGAAGCGCCCGGATGATGGCCCACCTGCAGCTGGCCGCTGGGCGGACCTCGGCAGCCTAGGATCAGCTCGGTGGCCTCCCCATCCTGGTTGGCGGCGATCGGCTTTTCGATCATCAACGTGCACGCCGGCCCGCAGGCAGGCCATGCCGACCCGATGGTGCAACAGGTCGGGAAACAGCGCGATGCACACCGCCTCGACATGGGGCAGAAGGGCTCGGAAGTCGGAAAACCAGCGCAGCCGAAATGCTCGGACCGCCAGTTGGCCCGCGACGCTCGTTGAGGTCGGCAACCACCGAACCAGTTTCGCCATCGCGCAACAGGCTCAGGACGCGGGGTGGTGCCAGGCCCATGTTGGCCGATGCCGATGACGGCCACCTTTGACCGGTTTCGATCGGAAAACGGTGGGTCATCGCATCCCCAGCACTCGCGTTTCAAACGGCGGACCCATCCTTTCGACCTTGAAAGAGAATCAATTTATCCAATGATCAGGGAATTGGGCTCGTGGGCCGTCTCTTTCGGGGCAGCCCGGGCGGTTGTAATCAGCATCGTCTCTACCCACACACATCGAACTCCGGGGACCGATCCCTACTGGGAGCTGATCTCTCGGAAGATGAATCGCCCTTCCAGCGCATGGGGCTCTCGCCCGACACGGAATAGTGCTGCAAGCGCTCCGAAGCAGCGAAAGGCCCAGCCCAGCGGCTGTGGGTGCGCCCTTTCGGCTTCGGGGCAGGCGCCTCAAAGACAAGTGACGGTTGAAGCTCGCACTTGATCCTCGAGATCCCCAGGCCAACAAGGCCAAGCTGTCTCGGCAATCCGGATCTGCTGCGAGATGCCGGCTCACGCGCCTGACCCTGGGACTTTTGTCTCGCCTCCAATCCGCCGAACGTATCTCCACCGTGAGATCGGGCCACCCCGTTTGACCAGGCCCTCGGGTGCCCTTCCCATGTGTTTCATCCACCTGACCAGCAAGCAGCGGCTGACTCCGCTGCGGATTCAGTGGGCCAGCGCTCCAGGCCAAGGAGGTCGTTTTCCTGCCACGCTCGCATCCCACCGGTGAGATGGCGATGGAAGGGCCAGCCGGTTGTGGTTGCCCTGGCAGATCTCTCTCTCTTTTT
>Ga0163217_1118297_pt1 | contig 10324 bp, 5 predicted proteins | sample SynspAceP_FD_185933 | JGI IMG/M metagenome (GOLD analysis project Ga0163217, IMG submission 185933) | Saline lake microbial communities from Ace Lake in Antarctica - Synechococcus sp. Ace-P (PacBio error correction) | ecosystem: Environmental > Aquatic > Non-marine Saline and Alkaline > Saline ... | reverse complement strand
ATGGCGGGCCTTCGCGTAATGGATAAGTTCCGTGAAAAAAGGACGACGGGGGGCGGAAATTACGCTTCAGATGCTCGAAGCGGCAACGGGGGACCGGAGATGCTAGCCCGCTTGCGGGGAACCGGAGCCAACCGGTTCCCAGCCCAAAGGGAGTTCGGACTGGGGGCCGGGGTGGGCACAGGTGGAAACTGGGGGGGCAACCCGCTTGCCTGATGAGTCCTGGAAAAAAACTGGGGTGGAGGACCGGTTTGCAGTATTTGCGTTTGTTCGGATTACCCCAAAGGCCGGGACGTGGGCGTTGGAAAATTCCGTTCGCCCACCGGGGAGGATCCGCGAACAAACCCAGCCCACCGGGACACCGAAACCGGTCAAGAAAAACCCCAGGGGTTCGTCGGCCCCCAAAGCCTTGTCGCGAATTGCCACGCGGATAAAATTTCGGATCGTTTCATCCCACACGCCCCCATTTTCCACCCCCAGTCGGCCGGCAAAGTGCACGGGAAAACCCGTTTTCATGGGGGTTCGTTCCGCAGAAGGGCGGAAACGAAATGTTGGGACGCCCAAGAAACCCGAATGGGGACTTTCGACATGAAATTGCCGTGCGGGATTGAAGAATTTCGGGCTTCCAGCGGAGTTGACCTTTTTACGGGGATGGCCCAGTTTGAGGTTGCCCAATTGGCAAAAATCGCATTCGTTTCCCGCCCCAAAAAATGGGGAGAGTGTCTACCTTTCTACTGGCACGGCGATCCAACTATCAACAACAACGTTGACAACCTATCTTCACCGGCCGGCGATTGGCCTGGGTCAATAGTCCGGGCTTCGTCGGGACCGGGGACCGCCCGGCCACGCGCCGGCCCGGATTCCTTTTCTCGCTTTTGGCGGTTGGAATGTTTCCACCACCCTTACCTTTACGCGACTTCCGTAAAGAACGGAAATCAACTTTAACTCCGGGAATCGATGATTTTTCGGTTGTTTTCCTGCGGAAGCGTTTGTTCACGGTCCTTTGCCCGCGACCACGTTTCTTTCCATTTCGGGCGAATCCGGAAAATTCGGGCAAGGGAGGGCCCAATCCGGCAGCCAATTCCACCAACCCCCAAGATTTAAACACGGGGGCACCAGCAATTGGGATTAATTGCGGGGCAATTGGCCATTCCGGGGAAACACCGCCCCTCCCGTAAAGAAAACAAAACCGCCTTTTTCCCCGCGTTTCGGGGCCCGGCGGACCGAGTTTCAGCGATCATTTTCGAAAATGACCAAAGGGCCTTAACCTCGGACGGAAAAACAGCGTGCATTTTACCAGCCAATACAAGCCTTCCAATCCCGATTGTCTCAACAAGCAAGTGTTTTCCGAAAGAATCCGAGATTTGACGTGTTGCGGATCTGTCATAAATCCCCATCAAATTTGGAGCGAGGCCCAACATTGGGGCTGTTCTCGCAGGCGATAGCCTTTCCAGTTCGCATCTGTGATGTGGGACCCAATGGTGGAATGGTCCGGGCCAGATTGCGGGGGGATAAACGAATTGTTTTGGATACAACTTGCGGTCCGGACTTTTTGGCCCATCTTGCCCACTTCCCGCGACACAGGGGACAAAATTTTTGAGGTTTCGGAGATACCCAAAAGAACGGAACTGTTTTCCCCCCCCACTCCGCGATCATTTCACCGTCCGTATTCGGGACGAGGAGGCCAAGGCGATTTATTTATGAATGGTGCTTCAAATCGGCTCCACCCTTCCGCAGTCAAGTAATACGAGCTCGTCCGGTGATGAAGGTAGCCATTATAAACCCGGCTTTTGGGCGGAAAACCCGCACCAACTATTACTTTTCGCCATGGTTTACTGCAAACTTGAATCGCTCAGGAACTGACCCCCGGTAAATCTCAAGAACGAGCATAGGAGAACAGAGGTATGGTTGATCTTACCATGGTTTATGTATGGCTCTGAAGTGCAAACAGGTATTAAAATATATGTGAGTGAGCAACGTGTAAAAAACGGATCTACTCCCCGTCTTTATCATCATCTCAATTTCTCCTAAATCGCGCCTTTGCAAACAGCCAACAAATCACGTTTTCATCGAGGTATGCTGCCAAGAAACTACAAAGAGGAAAACATAAAAGAAACCATGCCATAATGCGAGTACTGCAAAATTACGGTAGAGATTAAGCGAATTGGAAAACGGTATGCAATATATATAGCGGTCAAAAAAAAATGGTTGCCACAAGAATTTTCTAGAGCAGAAAACACTTTTAAAAAGCCACATTATTATACTTCTCACTCCCCGAAGCTGGGCCGAGAGCATAAAAGCATAAGACATAAAATCCAATCCTTGTGTGTGAAGGAGAAAAATTCAAGTGTTTGCCCACCAGTCCCTAGACTGTTTTATCAGATTGCTCCAAAGACCTGAAACCGCCCAAAGGGAACCCCAATATTCTCTGGATAGGGGAATGTATGAGCCCCAGGTAGAAAGTGCCCCGGAAAACCCCTAGAAGAGTGTTTTGCTCCTTTTTCCCGGTCGCGGTAAAAACCGGTTTATTCCCACCATTGATATTTCAAAGAACCTCCGACTTGGGGCCTGGCAAAAATGTTGGTTATGACAGAGAAATCCCCTTACCCGCAAGAGTGCTGTAAATACTGGGTTGACTTTTAATTTTGGACAGGGTGATTACGCTTAGACATAGAAAGATTTTTGCCTATCGGTAGTCCCCTAATGCTCCCCCACCATCCTGGATACTCTTGGTTATATTAGCCGGCGACATTTTGTAAGGTATCGGGCCTGGACAGCTGTGAAAAAATAGAATCTTCCACAAACATACCTCATTTGTCCCGCACCTTCGTCCAATCTTCTGATAACTGAACCAAAAGCGGCTATTGGATCCGAAAACCTGTGTTGTTAGACGGGCACCAATCTGATAAGATTGCAGGGCCGAGGTAACACACGTTGACTTTGCAACTGCAGCCCCAGCCCATGCCCTTTTGGTTTGCACCCGCCGGATGCCCGGCAGCAGAACGTAGAGAGCCCCTTATCAACCATCTAGGATGTAGTGGAAGGAGATTACCGCGCGGCGTATTTCCGCAAGTCATATTGACCGATATTTATAGGACATAAGAACTCTGGAGAGAGCAACTTTATCGCAGGTCGATTCATTACCTTCTCCACCCGCTCGCCTACCATGTATTTTTTGATTGCCGTCCCTCTCTTCGTTATTATGTGTGATTGTTTAGAAGAACAGGTTAACAAATTTACCGCCATTGTTGCAAGCCCGCCTGGCCCATTTTGTTGACACCTCGAGATCCATCCAATTGTTGCGCTGACCCGGGTCTTTATGGGGGCTTTCCGAGAGGGTCCCTATTAGGTGAAAAAATTCCCGACCCTGTAAATGAATCCAAATCCTCCCCTGGACGTACAGCGCTATTACAGCACAAAACCCGGCTCCCCAAGACAGTGATTGCAACCCTTTTGGCAGTAGGCCCAAATTATTAGAACCAAGAGAAAGCCACTTTAGTCACCAACCCGGAACTTTGCAACCCGAGGGTTATTGCTATCTGTGATGAGCGGGTGGTTGTTTTAGAGTGGGGCGCTCACACCTTTTGAGGTACTCCGCAATGCCGGTGGGCATTTCAACAATATTATGAATTTTGATTTCGGAGTACCCGTTGTGACGAAGATAAAGAAGATGAGGGACCTATGAAGTTTTCGGACTTTAAATCCGCGCGCCGACCATACCACAAATCATCCGCAATTAAAAACAGAATTGTGTAAATCAATAGACCAATTTTCTTCTCAAAGCTGGTTTTCGGTTACCTGCGGTGCATTATGGCCTGACAGCCATTACCCTATCCTTCGAGATTATTGGGAAAAAACCCTCCAGCTACACTTCATGCAAAATGAACTCTGGCCAAACACTTAGGTGCCACTCATTCTTGGCTCAAGACAAAAGGAATCAATTTCTTTTTCGAAGAACGGGTGTGCCTTCGCCAACATGATTTGCTTCGACTACTTAGCCTTATTATCTTGAAAAAGAATGCGGCAGGAGCCCGTTCACAATGTTGAAAGTGCCGAGTGTGCAAAGGTATGTTGTACCAGACAGAGCAGAGATCCCATTCCCCTTGGTGCGAGCCCCACGTGTTTTAATTATATTATCAAGTGATGGTGAGAGAGTCAAGTCATGGATAAGTGAATTATGCCCCATTACGTCAAAAATAGGATGATTTGTGCATTATTAAGAGAGTATGCATACCCTATGCCATTAATCATGATCCGTGGACAATTACTTTTTCAGACAGGTCCCATCAAATACAACCCAGAGGGAACGATGTATGCTCTGCGCATATTATCAAGCGGTCCAATACAACAACCACCCAGTTTTGCGTTCTACTTTACGAGATGCGTCGGGAAATCCTAGCTTCCGCAGACCTTTAATTCACGTCTTCTCGGTGGTAGCGCTTTCTTGTCCACTCATTAACACCAACGGGTATTGAGTTTAGACCGGCCAGGTAAGAACCCAGTCCTATTCTTAAAACAACCCGAATGGACCTGTGGTATTACTCCGCGATCTTAGCGGTGTGATCTCAGTGCTTTGATTATTACAAAGAGGGAATACAGGAATATGCAAATAACTCCTCGATAACAAGGGAAGTCTGAGATCCTAAGTCGCAAGCACAATATGAAATCCTTATCGCATGCAGACTTCGGTACCTTGGAGTTCATGGATGTAGCCCCCCAGGAGCCCGGATTATATATCATGGATTATGTATGCCACCAGAGATTCGAGAGTTTGATACCCAGGCACCCTACCTGTCCCAATTGTTTCCAGACGGTTCGAACAGATGTAAATGGGTTTAGGTCAAGCTTTTACAAGAAACATCCGCCCATCTCGACGATGTGTTCATCAACACCGGACAAATCATACCCAAATCAAATAGCGGCCACATGTCAAAGATCTCACGGCGGAACCAACCGTCCGCTCTGTGTCCAAACCTGTATCCCAAACAGGGTGCTCCAAATTGAGCACACGCTTACACGGTGTTCTGGTGAGATTGGCAGAACCAACTATTCCAAAGGAAACCCCTATACGGACCAAACCCAAATTACCCCCGGGAGAGATCCACCCAACCCCAAGGATATCTTACTATATGAGATGGCAGGGTGCACGGAAGTAAAATAAACTCCCCACGTATGCGTATGAAAACCCGACCCGAGTTTGAGCCTATAAATTATCAGCAAATCCACAGCTTACATGTAACCCGGATGATGCTTTCAGCCCGACCACCTATTGCAAATTGGTGACCGATATTTTGCTGATTCCGCCGAACGAACGTCCTTATTTACCAAACATTCCAGGCAGAAGTTTAGGTTACAGATGTTCATATGAACGCTCAGTGCGGGATATTCTAACGTGGAGAAATTATGTCGCCTTTATCCGCCAAAAACAAAAAACCCGACCCGAAGTGTTATCAGGGTCCTTTTTTCTCAATTGTACCCGAGCACAATGCTTGATCCCGGCCCCTTCGAAGCGCATATATAAAAAGGACTTGTCCTTTGCAGGCGTACTCTTTTTTTTTTCCTTGCTATTCTCAAAATTTGGCAAAAATGAAGGTACAAAAAAACCAAAGCTTTCACTTTGCGTCTTTCTTATTTGTACTCGAGCGGCTTGCCGCACGACTTAATGTCCCATTGGATTTTAAGTCCAACTACTATGCGTCCATTTGGCCTATGTGGTGGTCTCATAATCAAGTTGTTTATGAGTTATTTATTAATTTTCAGAAATCATTAAAAACGAGCAAAACCGCAATTTGTGTACCTATTTGTACCAATTTTGTATTCTTTAGAGTAGTTGAAAAAACTATTATGGCATCAAGTTGTAAAAGTAACTTTACGAAAAAACCAAACAAAACCAGGACTGTATCCTCTTGCGTCCGAATTACCAAAAAGATAGGCGAACTTCATATCTCTTACACAGGTCAATTTATCGTTTAAAACATTGGGATGCTTACAGAAGGTGCGTCTGTAAGGCAAAACATCCCCCAATGCCCGTTAGATCCTCCAATTAATCTGTCACAGTCTTGTCGGTTGTTGGCTAATACGACGTGTATCGGGTGCTCAAAGACAACCAAAGGATGGATATGTCCCATCAAACCAGATAAAAATTAAAGAATCCCGCTTCCAAGTGAAAACTACCTTCAAACAGAGTTGTGAGAGGCCTATCTTCAAGAAATCCAAGGCCGCCCGGACTATGGGAAATTAAACCCCGTATGCCTTCCGATAAAGTGGCGTGTAGGGACCCCATTCCATGTGCGTCTTTGCCCAAAATAGTTATTTAAACCCCTTTAAAGAAAGTGACGAGGCCCTTTTCCCTGAGGACCGGTTTTGATGAGTTATTTTTGGAAGTCCGAAGTAAAAGCCGAGTCGAAGATATGGACAAAAATAACTTGTGTTACATTGAACTTACTACACAATAGAGCCCAATCAAACAAGGGCGGACTGGGTTTGTACGGGGATTTCTTCTATGGGACAGATAAACACATCCCATTCTCAATATTCTTAAGACAAGGTTGGCGTTTGAGGAGATAAAGAGATTAAGGAGAATAGAAATCCGGGAGAAAAGAAATTTAATTCTAAAACAGAAAACTATTGTCCGTGTCCTGGGTTTGTTTGAGTTCTAATTGTTTTACCAAGGGTAGGTTCGCGAGTAAGTCCAGTGACGTTCTGGGTTTCGTGGATAGAAAAACGAGCCATAAGTATGTGTTACCGGTTAGATGGCCCGACATTTATGCGCTATGATCCGCCCCTCGCTATATATCGTAGAACCAATGAATTGGATACCTTACACACCTTACATTGCCCGACGACTTATTGCCCATTTTGAACAATAAGCCTAAGGTTAGAAGGCGCTTACATGGATATTATTCCTTCCGCGACAATGAAAAAATCGAAGAAAGAAAATATCTACCAGGACGTTTTTCCCACAACCAAGTCGCGGACAAAAAAATTTCTATTTTTCAACAACCCACATATATGAAGCAGTTAAATTGCGAAGAAGGCAAAGATTGACAAGAGACATAACTATGACTACCGGCCATAGAGTTTCAAGTGGTACTCGTGGGATAGAATAGAATTCACGACTTTCAGTGCTTCTCAAAAATTGTATCCGACACCATACGACAACATAAAGTGTATCCAAGCCTAACATTCTTATGGCATAGGAAAAAACTCGATGCGCGTATGGGTATAGGAGTCCGCGTGTGAAGCTTTGCTCTCTTCTCAACTTTCACTAACGGGTGACGTTGGAATAGTGTATTTCCACCACCAGCCGGTTTAATGGCAAAAAGGCGCAATTTGCCCCCTAAACGATGACTCGATACTCTCCTCTTGATGCTTAATCCCGTAAGGGTTAATCCCTTTTTCATGTTTGTTCCTCCACAATCAATTGTTAACATATGGCTAAGGTTAAAGTGATTTGTGTGTGCGTTAGGACGTGATTAGTGGTGCTAGCACGTTTTAGTGTATATGTATGCAAGTTAAAAAATCAAAGTTTAAAAGAGACGACCTCACGAAACTATGTGACATCATAGAAGAAGGGAAGCCCAATAGGCTCTTCCCATTGTTCCTTTTGCACTTAAGACTAACCACACTACTTCATAATTATTATAAACCGTTTACTGCCAATAAATATCTATTCGACGGCACCTTAGACTTATTAAAAATCTTTTTTTGTCAGCCTATTGTTTGTCGTGACCACCAAACAGCCCAACTTATTTGAAATGATATTAGGACCACATGTGTTTTTTTAAGCATATATATTTTTCACTTTTGAGAGAGTTGACGAAATATCTCTCCTAGTTCCTGAATTGTTTCAAAAGATTATCTGTGTGGTAAATAAGTAAATGAAATTACCTCCCCTCCCTTAGGAGGTCTATCGTGGTGCCGTCGATTACTTCCTTTACACTATGAAGAAACAACCAGCGGTACATACTCAAGCTGCAAGCTTCCCTCCAAGTGCCTCAAACAACTGCGATATCGCCATCACTTTTATAATTCTAACATATGTTTCTACGTAGCCAAAACAATTCTGTTCTTACAGCGTCGATCGACAACTTTCCCCCACACCTCGGGGCAAGGTTTCATTTTGGTTTTGGCAAAGAAAAGGTTCGCATGTCTGATTTTAAATTTCCTTCCTCAAAAGGATCCGGTTATGCCCTACCTATCAGTCTCATTCCCTAAAGAACCTATCGCTTATGTCCCAATTCCAGTCCCTCAACAAAATTGGATAGAATCAATGCCCACCGTCCCTATCCCGCCAATTTGCTTGCTCGCCGCCCCTGATTGCTTTCTTTAACGTGATAAAAACCTTTTTTTTTAGCGGGGGGAAGTCAACCCGTTATCATTTCTCTCCGAGCCAGTATTTACAATACGTATGGCGTTCTTCCTCCTGTTTTCCGATACAATGCCCCAATTCACGCAACGTCGGCCAGGAACTCTTGGCTTACAATTTAGCCTTTGCACTTCATATTTTTAAGACAAGTGATATTCTTCTTAGCAACCTCATTAGAATGTTGCGTGAGTGTGTGAAAAGAATATAGTTCACTACTCTTCTTAATTTTTACTGTACTTTTAAAATTTGTATGTCCGTTTAGTGTCCATTACTGTAATGCTTGCGAATAAAACCCTAAGGCCCTATCAACAGATATCTTTCCACAATATATCTGTCCCGTTCTGCTTATATTACCGACCTCCCGTTCCAGTACCCATGATAGCTGCAAGACATTTTTCGATTTTATATTTTCTTGTGATATTTCCCACTACAAGTTCTTTTTTCGCTGTGTGTTATTGCCAATATGCCCGTCATTTCGTTCCTTGGTGGTCTTGTCTCGGTAATCTCTTTTCCGCTGATCATAATTTCTCACACATAATCCGGCCCAATCTTTATACTATTACTCTGCTACTTCTGTGTCTCGTAAGAACATGGTCCTCTCACCATCGATGGCCTTGCCCAAGGTATCGTCGGTTCCCCCCGCCATTCATGGTCTTCCAATGACTGTGCCTCCTAAACTAACTAGCACATTGCGTTTCTACGTGTTTTCCCGGTGTCAGACTCTTCAAGTATCGCACCTTGTCTCTTGCCATTACCTACATTTCACTTAGGTACTTGCTGCCCGCCCCGCTTTCTGTGTTTTTATGCCGCACTTCTGCTTTGCGAGACTTCTTGGAAGCTAGCACCTCACCATCTCTTATCCACTTCCAAAGTATACCTGTCATCACGTTGTCCCATTGCCTTACGGAAGCTTGGGGACCCATCCAGACACCCGCTCGTATCTTGTTTAACCCCCCAAGCCTGTCGCTTGAAATCTCCGTTTACTGGGCGAAAAAGCCCACCTTATTTTAAGTACTTAACCCCCAGGAATCATTCTCGACCACCATGTCAGTAATTAGTTTTACGTTCCACGTGATATGATTACTCCGCCGCGCGAGGTGGTGCGCCGATTTTTACATTGAGTAGCTCCCATTTTGTTCTGTAGCCAATAGTGCTACCGCCTACGGCCACCGCATATGCAATAACAACCACCTTACCTATCACTTGTTCCTATAAAATGTGCACCTCCACTCATTCTCGTCCGTAAAATTCGAAACCCCTCCAAAAGAATATAAATATAATTTCCATGATCCAAAACTACATTAAAAACCAGATTATAAATATCTACCAAACTTTCATGTCGATTTTAGGACTTGTTCTTCCCTTCGCTAATAATCAATGGTTAACTTATCAAGAATCTGTGCGACCCAATCACCAGAAAACCATAATGCAAGTAATCTATTTTCATTCACCAATTTTAATATTTTGGTTTTGTTACTCGATCGCAAAGGCCATGTCCCTCAAGTCCATATAAGATTGTTTAGCAAGTTACAGCCAATAGCCAAAATGGGAATTGTCTCCTCTCTATTCGATCATTAGTTGTTTAAACATTTGGAAAATACCAAACTATGTGATTCAACTGTGTAGGATTTGCCCCAAGTTTACCGTCATCATTGCGGCTTTCCATGAAATTTGTGCCCTACCCTTATACAAGTAACAGTATAATAATACCTCAAAATATTCCACTTTGTTCCGTGCCCAACTTAAAAACCGAGCTGTGAATCCGTCATACCCTAATGGCTATATTAGTCCCTATTTATGTCCCAAAATGTGATCCCCCCATTGAAGGTCATATTAGCATAAATCAAAAAGCCCCGTCCCATAATCACTGTTACACCCCGAAACTAGATCCGGAATTTTTTACTTCATTTTTATTGAGTTCTGTAAATCGCCAAACCGTTCCAGCCCAGGTTACCGTTA
>Ga0163217_1031216_pt1 | contig 10324 bp, 14 predicted proteins | sample SynspAceP_FD_185933 | JGI IMG/M metagenome (GOLD analysis project Ga0163217, IMG submission 185933) | Saline lake microbial communities from Ace Lake in Antarctica - Synechococcus sp. Ace-P (PacBio error correction) | ecosystem: Environmental > Aquatic > Non-marine Saline and Alkaline > Saline ... | reverse complement strand
GGAGGCCGCCCAGCCTGCCACTTTGATGCTGTTCGCCCCAAGCATTGCCGATAATCGTCGACGGACTTATCTTGGCAGACCTTCCGAAGCCAGTGTGGCCACTGTCTGCCGGCGGCCTCGCCGACCAAAGGGTTGAGGCCGCGCTATAGCTGACGCGAGGCCAGCGACCGAAACCATGACGACGAAAGAATCGATATCTTGCTGCGGTCGCACATTTGGCTCTATTCTCCGGTGGAGCATCCGCCGAAAGTTTTCCAGACATGATTTTCGACCGGGTGAAATCGCTCGACGCCATCCTGGCCACGGCTGAGAAACAAATTCACTTACAAATCGTTCATTAGGCGCTTCCAGACTGACCATGCTGGGCATTCGGGGCGATTATCGGCACGGGCATATCGTGTTGACGGCTGCTGCCGCGCAGTAAGGCCGGGCCCGGGATGATGTTCTCGTTCAGATTTTGCCGGTTCGTCTTTGCGCCGTTGCCGCGCTCTTTGCTATTCCGAAACTGCGCTCCATGGTTCGGTTTCGCGGCTCGCGCTACACTATACCTACGCCGGTTCATGGGCGAACTGCTCGCCTGGATGGTCGGCTTGGGCCCTGATCCTTCGAATACGCCGTCGGCCGGCCTCGGCTGTCTGCGTTGGCTGGTCGGGCTACGTTGATGGGATGATCGCGCATTACCGACAGGGCTCGGATTACCCGAGGTCCCTGACACAGCGGCCCGGCCTTGGGGCTCAACGGCTTCATTGCGACGGTCGATTTCAGCCATGGCGTATCAAACCTGCCCGCCATTCCTGGGTAGGCCGGGGGCGTGGACCTGGCTCCTGTTCTCGGTACGAGCGAAAGCGCTTCGGTCAATGGCCGTTCCTCGTGCGGCGATCAAGATCCGTGCGGCGACAGCCGTTCATCGTTCTCGCATGCCATTGCTGAGGGAGAAAATTCTCGCCCCTCCTGCCAACAGGGATACTCGGGCATGGATGGATTGGGGGTGATCGGTGCCAAGCCGCGTCGATTCTTTCTTTGCCTATGTCGGCTTCGACGCAGTCTCGACCGCTGCAGAGGAACCAAAGGAACCCGCAAAACGGCAATGTGCCATCGGGCTGATCGGGTCATTGGGAATTTGCACCATAATTCTACCTCCTTGTCGCCGCGGCGTGGTCGGAACCGTCGGCGCACAGCCGGTGCGCGATGGCCGCATGGTCTGTCGCCGGACGGCGTGGCCTTCGCCAATCGCTGTGCCGAGTTGTCGGGACCTTGGCGAAGCGCCCATCGGTCTGTTCCAAGCGAAGCTCTGCCGAAACGCTGCGGGCGGATCAATTTCCACTGATTGGCAACCTTGTCGGCTGGCCGCCTCGATCGCCCCTGGCGCTCGGTTATCCTTGATGATGATCTACGCCCAGACGCGCATCTTTTTCGTCATTGGCCCGCGAGGCCTGCTGCCTGAAAAGCGGGCCGATGTTCACCCGAAATTACCGCACGCCCTGGAAGATGACCATTTTCACCGGGCATCGTCGTCGCTATTCCCGGGCGCGTTCTTCCCGGTCGGCCAGTTTGGCGACATCTCCAATTCGGGCACGCTGTTCGCCTTCTCATTGGTGCGCTGCCGTCATGATTTCTTGCGGAAGACCGACCGGAACGCACCGGCCTTTCCGCACACCGCTGATTTCTGGATCATTGCCCCATCGCGTTCCACTCGGGTTTGCCTGGGCCTCTACCTCAACCTGCCCTTTCGTCGCGAAGATGGTGCTGCCGGTTCTGGGGCGCCATCGGCCTGCTCATCTATTTTCCTGTACAGCCGGGGCCACGCCATCTCGGCACGGCTCTGTGGAAGTTCACGAAACTCGATCCGACGTTCCTCCCACCCCAACCCGTGCCGCCGATCGACTGGACATTGGCGGAAGCGCTCCTTGGGCATGCCTTGTTCGGCATGGCGCCTTGATGCAGGTCTACGGGAAACCTCACACACTCCGGAGACCCTTCATGCGCCTCATCACGACCAGTCTTTTTGCCCGCCCTTGCCCTCACCGCCTTGCCGTCCATGCCCAGACGCGGAGTGACAAGCCGTGCTCGACAGTATCGACGCGCGCTATGACGAGACCGCCGCCATTGGCCCGGCAATCTAGGGATTGGGCCGAAGGTCGGCTACAGAAGAGAAATTCCTCCGGCCTGCTGCAATCGAAAACTGAGCGAGGCAGGTTTCACGTCGGAAGGCCCGGTGGGCTGGCATCCCGACGCCTTTCGTCGCCACTATGCTCGGGGTCCGGTTTGATTGGCCGTTCTTGCCGAATTCGACGCAGCTGCCCGGCATTCAACCAGGATGCCAGCGCTAGCGCGCCCGATGGAGGCAAGCATGCGGCCATGCCTGCGGACAACAAACCTGTTCGGATCGGGGCTCGGTCGGCGCCGCGCTCGCGATCCGTGACTGGCTGCCACCAGACCGGCACCGCGCGCACCCGAATCCGTCTTTACGGTTACACCCCCTTCCGAAGAAGGCTGGCAGGCGGCAAAGGTCTACATGGTGCGCGAAGGGCCTGTCGATGATGTCGACATTTGCCCCTTGCACTGGGCATGGCGATGACCAGAACTCGCCGCCGGCGCAAACCTCGCTCGCCAACGTCGGCCAAGTTCCGCCTTCTACGGCGTGTCCGCCATGCCGCCGGCGCGCCGGAAACGCGGGCGCTCGGCCCTCGATGGCGTCGAGTCGTCAACTAACATGGTCAACATTGATGCGCGAGCACCGTTGCCCAGGATGCGCGCATCACTATGTTCACACATTTTTTGGGCGGCATCGCCCGAACGTTGGTGCCGCGACTTTGCGAAGTCTTTCTATTATGCGGCGTCACCCAGCGCCGAAGGCGTCGGAGGGAGATTCTGGGCACGCATGGAAGACGCGGCGCGCGGCGCGGCGATGGCACCGGGACTCGTTTGTCGATTGGGAAGTGATCCACGGCAACAATCCGCTTTACTGGTCAACGAAGCGCTGGCGAAGATGGCATGGATAGGCAAAGCTGCGAAACAGGGTCGGCGGCGTGGACTACATGCCGAGGAAAGAGGCGTTTCGCCGAGGGAAATCTACAAGAGCTTTACCAAGCCCGACTGCGCTGGGCAGTGAGAAAGAGGTTGCAGCCGTTCGCGAGGTCTCGCTTGGTTGGTATCAACGGGATTTTTGGTGGGGATGTGTTCTTACGGCACGTGCCGACCGTTGGCCTGCGCGCGGCAACCATGGGGTGCCCGGCACCGCTTGCCCATAGCTGGCAGGGCCGTTGCCGCCAGCGGCATTGTCGAATTGGCTACAAGGGCGCACAGGTTTGCTTGCCAAGACGCTGACCGCTCGCGGCGATAGAGCTCTTACGAAAAACCCGAAAACTGCGCCAGGCCGCTTCGCGCCGAATTCGATGCCGCACGCGGAGAGGATTTACGCAATACACGTCACTTGCTGGGTGATCGTGAAACCGCGCTCGATTACCGCAAATAGGGGATAAAGTGGAGGCTTCTGTTAGCAGGCGCCTCGGGCCCGCCTAAGGAGCTGAATCCTTAGGAGTTAATCGGGTTAACTACCGTACAGCTTACGCTGCGAGCAGTTGACCTTCAGCAGAGTTGTCATTTGCAACTATGTTGGTGTTGAGCTTCTAACGGGGGCTCATACGAGCGAAAGTTATCGTCTTTTAGCGTCGTCGATCTATTTCGACCCCGTCAGGAAACAGGCGCTGAAGTGCCTGAACCTGCTTGTGGTGGAGTTCGCCGGGGTACCGCCCCCGCGGTCCGAACCGCTTATTACACGTTACCGTTTATCGCCATAGTTCGAAGACAAGTCCAAATAGGTGACGTGTGCCGCAGATTGAAAGGGGCCTTAAGGGCTGCGCGGAACCGAATTTTCCGAAGGCGTATTGACAGGAAAAACAGTTAACATTAGCATGTTATGCATATTTGGGGAGCGCCCATGCCCGACGATTCTCAAGACTTGGATATCCGGCCCTGGGTAGCCGCCTGAAACGGCTGGCTTGAACGGCTGCAAAGCGGATGCGGCGCAGATTTCGAACAGAACTGCTTTGTCACCCCAGCCAAGCCACTTCCCCTTTTGCTCGCGGCCTCGACCGGTATGGCCGCTGACGGTCAGCGAGGCCGTTGGCCCTGGGTTGTCAGCCAGCTGCCGCACGCGCAGGCTGGCTGGGGCTCGTGGACTGGCCTGGCCGAGACGACCGTTCGGAAATCGGACCGGCCGTCAGAAAATCCATTTTCACTGACCCGGAGGGCGCCGAGGGCAGTCGCCCGCATGGAAGCGGCGGGACGTCTGGCCCCATGTCGCCCGCGCTTGCTGGAAGAACTTGCGGCGGGCCCGATACCAGCCCGCTTTTGACCAGATCGCGCGGATCGAAGCCGCCTTCGATTGAAAAGTCCCTGCTGAGCGGGGGCCCACGGATGGTTCACGCCATCGTGGAATTTTCTGACGACCTTGCAGACGCAATCTATTGATCAACGAGGAATGGATCAGCGAGATGTCACGCTGAGCCCTGATCGCGAAATCCTGTCCACCGCGCAGAGCTGATCGTGGACAAGGCGGAGCTGTTCCTGATTCGTCTCGGACTGGTGCCCTTGGCATTGTCGCGCACCTGCGCCCTGATGGCCCATGGGGGACGGCCGGTTCGACTCCACCAAGATGGGCGTGCTTGAAATCGGCGCGCGGGGCGCAAGTCAGGCGCGTTCCTTCTAGCCGCCGCTCTTGGACGCGCACGACAGGATGGAAATGGGCCAGGCCTCTACCTGCTGGACCAATCCACAAATGCGCAGTGCCGTCATCCACCTCTACGATAAAGCTGGCTTCCCCATGATCCAAGACATTCTGGATTCCCATGGCAAGCGTCATGAACGCTTGTTGACGTCGCGGATGTCATTATCCGGGTAGCGCAGGTGCCATTAAGGCGAGACGGCCCCTATTGCCTGGATCCCGCTATTGCGTAATCTGAACGTGCGATCGACTGATAGGCCGCCGTCAAGCTCATCGCCGTTTTGAGGCACTGCAACGCATAGGCAGGCTCGTCGCCACAAAATATCCTCGAGAATCGTGCGCCCGTCGGCCGGTCTTTTGGCACGTCTGCTCGGCACCTGGAAGCCAACGGTATAGATTGTATCTTCGACGGTGACGCCTTCATCGTTGTCCCACAGGTCCTGCGCCTGCGGAACGAGGCTTTCGCGGCGTGGGGTGGTTGGTATTGAAATCCCCATCCGTTCATCAGGATAACCGGCTTGATGGACCTGCTTGGTATTGTATGCAGCGGCTCGGATGCTTCCGGCCAGATTTCGCGGGGACCAGTTGGCGACACGAGATACCAGCCCCAGGCGAGACCGATATGGGGGACCCGCCGTACCGCCATTTGGCCAGTGAGGGGCCTGCCCACATGGCCTTGAGGCAGGCCTTGTCGTCGGTCACGGCACAGGCCCCGGACGCACGGACAGCCCGCATAGCTCATGTCATAGGCGCCCCTGGACGAATGGCCCAGCCCAGCCGCCGGATCGATCCCTTTGCTGCGCCGTTGCGCTTGTTTGTACGGTGCCGGTACCAGTTCCACTCGGATTGCCTGCGCCGATTTCCAGCGAGCGACTCCTTCCGTGGGGCCGGCATCGGTCGCATAGACATCGCCGGCCCGTGCGCTCGTACACGCACTGTCGACAATGTTCGCTCCTTCAGGGGCGGCGCGCAGGCGTTTCCAGTACCTGAACAGGTACCGCCCGGGCAGTATTTCCTGGGTCATAGTAGAAAGAACCGTTTGGCCCGGTTGCCGGCGCGATCATCCTTGCACCGTTATAGGTGTCGTAATTGCTGCGCGCGTCGAATTGGGACGCATCCGCTGAAAAGCTCCTTGGCGCCGTTGTCACGCTTTCGGAAGAAGCTGCTGCATTCACGGGCGTTATTTGTAGTGGTGATAGGCCAGCCCCCACATGGCCCGTTGTCAGGAGCGTTCTCTGGCAGCAGTTCATCGAAAGCCACTTCGGCTAGCGACTTCAGCAGGCTGAAGCCTGTTCTGGCTTGTTCATCCGGCCGGAACGTCGAACACGAAGGGCCAACGTCCGCCTTGGCCGATGGCATAGGTCGATGTCGAGGCAACGCCGAGGATTATCTTTTTCGAAACCCATCAGGTCGGAAGTGAAGGTGGCTTGATCGCAGGGAAGATCACGCCGTGAATATCCTTGTTTGTCGGATTGAACGGAGACCGTCACGGGTGTGCAGACGATATCTCCGGCCCTGCTCTTTCAACAGCGCCGCCATGTAGCCTTTGACATCCGCGTCTGACAAGGCCTCTTCACTGCCGCCGCCCTGGCGGCAGCAACGCGCCGGGCTAAGCACGGCCGAATCAAGCGCGTACTGGACCTTGTTCTTCTGGCCGGACTGTGAACTGGGAAATCGATTGGCCACGCCGCCAGCGCCGCACCGCCGGACGAACAGCCAGCGCCAACATGATGGCAATATTGCCGCGCTGCGACAAGGTGGCCAGTGTCTGAATACCTTGCCTATCTTCATCGACTTAACCTCATGCCATGCCCACCGGCGGGCGATCCTAGCGCTGATGCGCAAAATCCGAGATTTCGACTGGGGCGCCTGGCCGTGTATGCGTCCCGTCAGTTTCCTCGCCATTGCTCGGTGTTGGAACGCGGGCCAGCCGTCGGTGGCGCAATAGATTCCCCCCCCTGGGATCGTTTTCGCCGCCCGGCGTTGTCGCGGACATTGGCCGGAACCTGGAAGCGGACGGTGTTGTAGATTTGCACATTGTACGGCTTCCGCTTTCATCGCATCACGAATTCCATCGCCAGCCTCGATCGAGCTTTCGGGAGGATTGACGGATGGGTTCTGGTTGAACTGTCGCCATCCGCATCAGGATGTGGCTTTCGCCGTGTCGGCTCGTTCCTATGGCCATGGATGGGAGGCTGACGGCCAGAGCGCATTTCCAGCTCGGCCCGAAATCAGGACCAGCCCCACCGCGATACCGAGGTTGCCCGGCTGTTGCGCCGCCCGCGTGCAGGTTTCGACATAGCCTGAAGCGCCGCCTTGTCTTCGTGAGCGGCATGGGTGCAGGAATTCTCGCCATTGCGCCGCGAACGTTTGAAACGCGCCCTGGACGAGTTGCACCACCATTATTCGATTTCGTATGCGCCATTTTTCATTGTGTTGTTGCTCTACTCCAGTCCCACAAGGGATTGCCCGCGATCATGGATGTTGTCAGCGCCCTGTTCCGCCCGCCTCATCGGTGAAACGCATTCACGCCCACCGCTGGAGACACCAGGATGGTCACCGATAATTCCGTCTCGAACCAGCCGCCGCTTCCGGGCCGTGAGGGTTCCAGTTGCTGTTTATAGTAGCAGTTGGAGCTGCAGGCGGCCACCTGCTCGTAATAGGAAGGAACCGCTGCCGGTCCGACTGCGTCGATCAGCACCCGGTTATTGTAGGCATCGTACCGGGATTTCGCGAGCTGCCGCCAGGTCGCTGTGGTCCGCACCGAGCGTTATCTTGCGCGTTCACGTCGTCAAAATCTCCGGCCCGCATTGACGTCGTATTGTTAGGTCGTCAGCGCAATCGGATCGTACCGTCAAGTACGCGATCGTCAGGCAGCAATTCGTCCAAACGCGATTTTTGCGATGCTTGAGGTTGTCCAGCCGGGCTGTCCCCAATTCATTGAGCGGACACATCGATATTGACCGCGACATCGACATTTTGCCGGATTACCGTAGGTCGTGCCGGACCGCACACGGAAAAACAGTTTGTCACGATGCAGCAAACTGGGTCGCGTCGTTGTCTGTGCGCAGCGGATCTCGGCCTCGATGGTTCTGTGTCCCGTCCCAGAATGTGAGTTCCGGGTTCTGGGCAAACTCAGGCCGCGCCCATGCACACTCACCAGCGCGTCCACGTTAATCTTGCACCAAGTGTATTGAATTTCTGTTCCTGCGACTTGCCGGCCTGCATCGCCTTGGAGCCTGCGATCACCGCCACTGTTCGAGACGGCCTGGACCTTGCCTCTCGGTCAAACCGCCATCTGCACATCGATTCGCAATCCCGGCGATGGCCAGGATTGCAGGATGGCGAGTTGCGGCCGATGACGGGCAAACTTTTGGCGCGCGGTCCCTGCCATAATGGGGCTGGCAAATCCGAAGTCCGAGCTACTGGGCATTTTGTTCGCCTCGTCAACGCAATCATTCGGGCAGGTCCCAAATGCGAGATATGAACGAGGATTTCTTTTTTTCGACGTTTAGGGCGGGCTCGCCCGGTTCGTCCGACTTGCGTCAAGACCGGTTAACCAGGGTATCGACGGATGTCGGTGAAACCGGGGCACCCTTGGCTGCTAGTAAGTAATTGCGCAGGTCGGGAAATGGACTTGGCGATTCATCGTATAGGCGCCTTTCAGCTGCTGGCCATTCTCGGCTTGAACGCATGGCGCCGCACTCGTGGCCACAATAGTTCAGGATATCCTGGCCTTGCTGCGGCGCCTTGGACGCCCACCGTATTAGACGACGACGTTGCTTCGCCTTCACGGCATCGCGAGTTTCTTGGCCTGATCGAACGAGTGAGTTGCCCCTGGCCACTCGAGAAAAGTACGAATTGAACTCGCCATCCGTCATTCATGATAATTGCCTTGGCCGAGTCGGCTCGTCGTAAGCCAACGGTTTTTAGGGACGCCGATGGCCAGATACATTCCCATTTGGGATCAATCAGGTTACCAGGGCCCCAGGCGACACCCTATGCCCGGGCCGTGCCGCCCAAAAAAAATCATTCAGGGCCGTTGGACGTAGGCCTTGAGGGTCTCCGGTTGTCCGTCAGCCGGAGGGCGGCCCGATTGCTGTGATGTTTCTCGCGCCATCCTCGGTCGATTCGTTAAAAACGTCGCTTCGGCCAGGCCATCCAGCCATGCATTCCCGCGCCCGGCGCAGCATCCGTGGAAAGCCTTGCGCACCAATGCGGCTCCTTGACGGCATTGGTTGGTGATTCGTTTTTTGTCTGTCGCCGCAGGGACTGTCTCATTACTCCCTGCATCTGCCATTTTCTCCACCTTTCAGGCCAGATTGTTCGTGTCTTTGTCGTAAGTGACGGTGTATGTTCCGCGTCGGGTTCTTTGTTCGTTACCGCCTTGAGTAGCTTCCGGCATTGACCATCGAGTCCATAGGAGCCATGGCGGGCGCACCCATCATCCCAAGCTTCGGCGTGTCGTATGGACGCCGGCAACAGCGCGCAATCGCATTTCCTTGGCCGCGATCTTCAGGTCGGCCCATCTTGCGCTATTGCCCCATCAGCCCGAGACGGTCGAACACGAAGGCCACATCGACCTTGCCCAATACCGTAAGTTCGAGCCGGAACCGACCCGGAAGTCCATTCTTCCGCTGGCCGATAACGTTCGGACCAATGTAGTCGCTGGGAACAGAAGATCGATGCATTATGTCCTGTGGCATCGTCCTTGTACTTCAAGGGCGCCACGCTCGTGCGTTTGAGCTTTGCTCTGCTTTGCCTCAGCAGGGCGGTGACATAGCATCGAAACGTCTTTTTCGCGACGTTCCTCGCGACTTGCCCGTCCTGCATCGCGCCGTGCCACCGAAAATCACGGCGCTGTCGATTGACAGCCTGGAACCTTGTTCTTCTGGGTCAGTTGTCACCCTGGGTGTCGATGGCCACACCAGCGATCCGCCAAGGATCGGGATTTCAAACGCCAGGGCGGAAGATGATTGGCGATATTGCCCGCGGTATCGGCGCGCCAACGAATAAGTAAGAAAAATTCACAACAGCGCCGCTTCAACCCTTGTCTCCAGTTCAGAAAAACAGTTACCGCTATGCCCAATAAAATATTATGGTCATTGGAATTTCTTCCTTGAACTCCGTCGCTTCTTAGTTACCGTGATACCGAAGGTTCAGAGATGGGGATTGCCGCGATCATCGTATAGGCGGTTCCTTCCAGCTGCTGGCCATTTCTCTTGGCTTGAAACCGCATGCGGCCGCGCTTTGTGCGCCAATAATCAGGATTTTTTCCTTGACCCTTTTGCGACGGGCGCTTTTGAACGCCACGTGTTAAAGATGACAATATGCTTCGTCCTTTGCGGCGTCCACCAACAGTTTTCTTGGGCCTGATCGAAACGGAGGTTGCCCTTTTGCCCACTCGAGGGAAGTTAGGGAGGTTGGAAAACTCGCCATCCGTCATCAAAAAAATGATTGGCCTCGCCGCGTTTCGGGCTTCCCGGGTTTCATAGGGGCAAAACGGCCGGGCCGGATGCTGATTGGCCCCAAAAGGGTTCCCACTTCGGGAATCAATCAAGGGTTTTTACAAATCCTTCTTTCCTCCCTGGAAAGGAT
>Ga0163217_1002575_pt1 | contig 10324 bp, 6 predicted proteins | sample SynspAceP_FD_185933 | JGI IMG/M metagenome (GOLD analysis project Ga0163217, IMG submission 185933) | Saline lake microbial communities from Ace Lake in Antarctica - Synechococcus sp. Ace-P (PacBio error correction) | ecosystem: Environmental > Aquatic > Non-marine Saline and Alkaline > Saline ... | reverse complement strand
AGTTGTCACTGCGCATTACCATCTGGCAGTTAGAGCCATAGACGGGCTGTTATAGGCCTAATTGTAAAAAGTCCCTTTAGCGGCTTCTTTTCCGTCTTAGTAATCGTTCATTTGAATGTCCATCAAAATCAAATCAAATTCTGCTGGACCAGTGCCATTCTTCAATCGCTTGAACCATTCTCTGCTAAAAGTAAACTTGCGCGCCGGGTAAACTTCAAGCTGACTTCTGTATCAGTTGTTGATTGTATAAGGATCTATCAACCAGTAAAAAAATGGCCGCCGCTGAGTGTTTGGAATTAATTGTTGCTTGGTTTGTATTATTTTCGGTCTTTATTAAGCAAGCGAAAGATCAGAGCAACTGCCTTCTAGTTTGGTGTGCGACAATTGAGGCGCGTAAATTTCACTTCCAATGTTTTAAATTCAGAGGATACTGTCACTTTCCTTCCCATTAATTCGGTAATGGTCTTTTGCAATTACTGAGTCCTAATCCTGTTCCACCATATTTGCGCGTTATACTAGCGGCAGCCTGTTTGAAACTGTCGAATATCGATTTCTTTGGTGCTCCAATGGGAAATGCCTTCTCCAGAATCTTTAACCGTAAAAATTATTTCATTGGCCTCCCATTCGGTTTTACCCTAAAGCTGATTTTCACCAAGTGAGTAAACTTTAATCGCATTTTTGACAGTAGATATGTAGCACCTGTTTGATTTCGGGTTGGGTTCTGAAACAATCCATTGGTGGGGATTGCCGCCGATGATTTCAAAAGTCAGAGATAGATTTTTGAAATTAGCTATGAACCTTGATGTAATTCTTTTAATTGCAACAATTAAATGGGGCAAATTTAAAACGATTAATGCTTCAATAAATTAAATTGTGGGTTTTATGTTTTAACTTAAATCTTAGAATTTCACTGAGCAAAAATCAGGTTAAATGGCGGCCATTGTCTATTATTGTGCCAAGATGACTGTCGGTTTTGTGGGCGTCAAGGTTTGTCACGCAGTAATAGTTTCCTGCATATCCAATTATGGCTTTGTGAGTGGCGTGCGAGTATTTCATGGTCTTCATATTGCTAAAAATTGGGATTTTGCTAAATTTGCTTGATTGGCCTTTTTCAGTGCATTAACTGCTTCTTTTGTGCGAATTCCAACTAAGTCTTCTAAGTGTATTTTGAGGGATTTTCTAATTCGTTATTGCGCTCATTAAATCTCGCGAGGACTTCTCCTCTCAGGCAACTGCTTGGCAGTCTGTCTGGCTTGTTTCTCTCGAACCATAAGCGTTTTTCAAAATCATTATCACTCATCTATGATCCCTTGATCGTTTTGTTGTGTGTAGGCAGAAATTAAAAACATGTTTGTGGGCCACCAAATTTAGAAAATTGTAAAGTTATTGGCCTAAAATTCTAAAGGTCATCATACTTACATCTTTCAGTAATAGTACATGGAGCAGATATATGCAACCTTAGAATTATTGTTAAATAGAATGTCTCAACCCTCGTTTGCCAAAAACCTTGCCGCCCTCAGAACAGAATTACAAAAATATTATTCACGCCGGCCATGGCGGGCCAGATCATGCTTAGCTTGAACGCCGTTTTGGAATTTTCGATTTTGTCAGGAAGCCGGTTTGTCCCGTTTAAGTGATTGTGTTCGGAGCAAGCTGCCTTAGAAGAGCAATTATCAGAAAAAGAAGTACAGCGCTGCGCCGCCAATTAGCGCAAAGAGCTCCTTTGATAATCGCTGTCATTTCCGATATCAATGAGCATGAAAAAGTGCCGTGGTAGAGCAGGTGGCTTCTGCCAAGTTGTGCCGCTTGCGATTTGCAATTGGCTTGCTAAATCCCAAGGTTATGATGAATGTGTGGCGCACTGGCGTTTATGCCACAAAGTAAAGGTAGTAAAAGATGCTTTTGTGGCTTAAAAGAGCAAGATGAAATGTTGGGTTTTTATATATTGGACGAGTAACGTTGACCCAATAAGCCGCCGTCTAAAAGTAGTTTTGACTTTGTCGAGCACTGAATTAAAGCACTAGTGTTAACCTTATGTTAGTAAAAAAGGGACTTAACTTCTTTGCTTAGTCCCTTTTTCTTAATACTCTTGCTCGTCGTCTTCGTCCTTGTTTCCCAATTGTCTTCTATTATCGCATTCTAGGCTTGCGTTTAAGAGGCGATTGCCTGCATCCACAACCTTGCATGGTATTCACCCGTTTCTTGCGCAGTTTAGCTATTTTAGGGGCGTTTTTTGTTTTTTTTCCCAAAAAACTTTTTTTGATTTTGTTTTTGGGGGAACTTTTTTTTTTTTTTGCCTGGAATCATTTGCCCTAAAGGTCGAGTTTAAGCCTTGTTTACCCCTTGGGCCCTTTAAATTTGGGCGACTAATCCCTCGATTTGACTAAATTCAATGCTTTTGATTTAATAGCGCTTTAATTTTCAATATAACTGGGCAATCTTTAGGACCGAACAAAAGAATCCCGCTTCGCCTTTATTACCGGGCTCGACCGGTTTTACGAACCCACTCGATGCCACGTATTTCATCGGCTAAACTTAGCATGTTCAAAAATTAACACCCAAAGAGACCATTTAATAAATCTAAGCCTCGATATGCGATATCGGTTGTTACTAGAATGTGTTTGCTACCACGACTAAATTTCGTTCATGATGTTACTGCGTGGCGACGACTCAAGTCTCCGCTAAGAGCCAATACTGTGCATACCTTGTTCGTTAGCAGCAGTGATAAACGCTCAAGTGTCCGCTGCGGGCTCGCCCGGTAAAAATAATGATTGACGATTAGTTTTCTTCCGCGATTATTTTGTTTAACAGTGTTTTTCTTTGTGAGTTACGTGGTCAGCTAAATTAGAAAACGCTGTTGAATTAATCGCGTATGCTCTTTCGCCCTGATGAGCCCACACTGATCCTTTGTGGTGCTTTGAGCAGAGTTTGGGTCAAAGTAGTGCAGCTTCGGCATGTCGGAGGGTGGCTGAGGAACATTTCATGGTCTGGCGTTTTTTCTGTGATCCGCGGCCTTGTGATCAACTTTTAATTTGCGGCGCAAAACCAAGGTCAAACATTGCGTCGCCTCGTCTAGTATCAACAATTCTAATCCGTTCAAATACAGTGTTTGCGGCAAATATGGTCGGCGACCCGTCCTGCGGTGCCCACATTAAAATGGGGAAATGTTTAAGGCTTTAACTTGGTCATTTAAATTTTCGCCGCCTAAGATTAATGCGCGCACGTAGAGACGTTTACCTAACAAACCTTTTTTTAACTGCAAAATACGTTTAGCCAATTCACGGGTTGGTGCCAAGATTAAAAACGCGTGGATCCGCGGCGACTCAAGGGTGGTTTGGTTTAAAATTACGATGAACCGGCGGGTAAAAAAACGCTAAGGTTTTACAGGCCGGTTTTGGAAGATGCATTAGTCGCGGGCCTAAGAGGCCATAGGGGATGGCTAATTGCTGAATTCTCGGTAGGGTCATTTAGACCCTTAAGATTCCAGCGATTTTATAAGGAATGGTGCAGTGGTAAGTCAGTTAAATTGCAAAAGCGTTCTATCTCTAATACGGTTAATATTGCAATTATACTCAGCAAAGTCCCTTATGGCAGGAACTAATTTAAAACTTGGCATCTCTGGCGTAGCATCTTTTACCACTAATTTTGCCTGCCTGTTTTGCTTTTAATTTCTCTATGTGACACCAGGGGGCGCTTCAATTAAGATTGAAAAGCGCCGTCTTTTACTTCCAAAACCGCAAGATCAGTATGATGCGATTAATGAATTTAACGCCGGTTAAGCCGGCAAAAGTGCAGGGCTTGCAAGTAGCTTTGAATTTACCGTGTTTATCGGCGTGGGTCATGGTGACTATGATGTTACGGCACCTGCCACTAAGTCATCGCACGCCCATTCCTTCTGATCAATTTGCCGGGTTCATCCAAGAGGCTATTTGCCCTGGCCAGTCTACTTCAAACGACGCCCAGTACAGTAGATCCACATGACCGCCGCGGATCATGGCAAAACTTCTGCCGAACCTTAAAAATCGCGCTCCTGTTGCGGCAGTGACTTGTCTCTTTCCTGCATTGATCATATCGGCGTCAAACTTGCTTCTTCTGTTGGATTAGCGGCCCATGCCAAAGTTAAACCATTTTTCTGACTGCAACATAACTTCCCATACCTTCTGGGGCACTGTAGTTAGCCGCAAGGGTAGCGAATGCCAATTGCCAAGATTAATATAGTCCACCATCACAAAAATTCTTTGGGCGACTCGTTTGGGCGGATTTTGTTCTCTAGTTAATGCCATAAGATTGTCCTTTTTATATTGATGATGAAGAAAGAAACTTTACGTTCAATTACGATTTTTCAAAATTTGCCGACGATGAACCACGCGCACATAGATACCGGGAGTATGGATTTGACTCGGGTCAAAAAAACTCACCTGGCTCAACTAATTCTTCTACTTCTACTTTACGGTGAATTTGCCTGCTGTGGCCGCCATAGGATTAAAGTTTTGTGCGGTTGTGGCGATAAATGCAATTTGCCATTAACGATCGCTTTCCAGGCTTTAAACAATGGCAAAGTCACCGTAATCGATTCTTCATAATGTAAGGCGGCCATTAAATTCGCGACTTCTTTCTTCACTTACGGCCGTACCGTAAACCAGTGGGCAGTGAAAAAAGCAGGGGAATACCCCGCACCACCTGCGCGCATTTTTTTCCAAGGCTAAGGTGCCTTGTGGTGTGAGTTTCAACTTCAAGTTCACCGTTGAGTAATGGCTGCTCAAAAACAGAGCATTTTCACCGACATAGGAAGAGATTCATCTGGTTTGATTTGTTTTTGCTTCAAGTAGCAAACCCAGGGCCCCAAAAACCATCAACACCCACAATTATTCGACACAACGTAGTCCAGTGGTGCCCATTGACTTAATTTGTGCAATTAAGCCCTCAGGGATAACCACACAATCCAAACCCACCGCAATAATGGTCATATTATCTGTTAAGCCAGCCATTGCTTCTGCTAGGACATGAACAATTTATTAAATCCAGCATTTGTTACCCAATTAATTTAATTTGTTAATACAGTTGTAAATCTTAATTTATAATAGTAAAATTGAATTAATGACTCAATTGATAAATAAAATCTATTAATGAAACTGAATATTCCTATACGACAATTTGCAGGGCTTTTTATTTGCGTGGCCTAAGTGCGCGACTTTCGCTTGGAAGCAGCTGAAAAAATGTTTTTATCTCAGCCGGCTTTATCCGTGCGATTAAAAAAATGGAAAACTCAACTGGGCTGGAGCATTGTTTAATCGCACAACACGTTAAGGTTGAGTTTGAGCCCAGGAAGGCGCGAACATTCTTACCGGTGGCTTTGCGTTTTAATGAACGACTGGGATGAGCGTTTAACGATCTACACAATTTATTTGCCCTAGGTCGCCGGTAAACTGGCTATTGCGGGCCATGCCCTCGTGCTGCCGGGACAGCTACCCAAAAATATACAACGCTATCAAGGGCCAATTGCCCAATATGAAATTATCTATCCCGCTGACAATCGCTGATTGGAAATCGCGTTTTACAAAGAGGTGAGGGAAGTCTGGCTGAAATTGGTTTTACCTTGACATGAACGCGAGACGGTACGGTATTTTACCGCTTTTAGCGATAGTTTTTATGGTGATTTTTCCTAGTCAGCATTTCCTTTAGTCTGAGCTTGCGAAAATTAGGAATGGGCAGGACATTGTTAGTATCCCTTTTGTGGCGATGAAATAAAGACTCTGCGATGCGCGGATGGATAGACAATCATGTACATCAACTAAGGTTATAGTTTGACATGTGGTTGCTGAAGCTGGCCAATTAGCGGACATTAGGTCAAATTTGTAAGTTACGGTCTGGGGTGCTGTTGTACCTTGTTTTATGCCAAAAACACAATGGCAGGTAGCGGTTTGTTGTCTAGTGCACTTAAGGGACAGTGTTGAGTAAAAACAAGTAGATGATTAAATCAAGCCGTAGCAATTTATCGGTGCCTGCAGAGGCATTTTGGTTGTGGGTGGTAAAAAAATATCAAGTCTCTCACTTTAAAAAAGGCGTGCCTTTGAAGCAGAATAAATAAAGAGAAGTTAAAAAGACACCATTACCCATTTCTTTTTCTCAGCAAATAATTCGTCAAGTTCGCTTGGCGTTCGGATTCTTGTTTCTTTTCACATTCAGCGCTGTTGGCAGTGCGCCAAGTTATCTTGGAATATGCGTAATTGCTCTTCCAATTGCGCTTGTCTGGTCATGGATATAGTCTCCTGTGGTGGGTTGAACCAGCTAAGGCTCCAATGGCTTTTTCTAACATTGTCTGGCAGAGCCCATTTGATTGTTTTTTACGGCCAACTTCACCGCGGCGAATTAGGTATCTACGTTTGCTCTTAATTGCATGCGTATCCATTTGTTTATCTCTTGCACAAATACCCGACTGTCTACTTTGCCTCGTTTAAATTCTGAAACGTAGAACGCACCGCATATTTTTGATGCCACCGGATGAATTGCAGCACTGTTTTATCATTTTGTGGCAGTTGAAAAGCATCTTCTGCAGGCGGGTGCTTGCTCCAGATTCAGCGCTTTCATTGTTGCCTTCGGTAGGTTGAATTCGCATCTTTTGATATCGTTTGGCCGTAGGTTGCAAGTGATTGATCATTCTTCAAACTAAAACAGTGCTCTGCGTTGGCCCAAAATAAACAACAAACGTGTGACACAGGAATATGTTTGCGCCGCCCAGCAGCTGTCGCTCAGTTGTCATCCACAAATGGACTTATGTTTAGTTAATCGTTGCGTCTTTCTTAATTCTGCTTTGTTACGATGCTGCTGAACTGCATTTCACAAATAACGCAATCAAAACCAAGGCAAGTAATTAAAAATAACAATTTATAGGAAACACGTAATAATTCTCATCAATACTCTTTACTAAATAGGGGGGCATATTAGGGTTATCGTTACAAGTTTACGGTAACCTTTAACGTAAATACACTGCCCACCCAAAGGAACCGCCATTTTTATTAGGTTAAAATACAGCCCTGTTTATCATCGTTTGGGTATGGCTTGTGCGATGCAGGCCGAGCAAAGAATAAACCTAAGCCTGTTCTGCCTTGGCTAATGTTCAAAATTGCATCTTGAATCAACGGCAGCTAACATCATTCAGGGTAAACCAGGCCATCGTCTTCTAGATAAATATCAAATTAACCATCTTCAGTGTAAACACTGAGTAGAATGTTAAGTTTAGTGTAGCGCATTGGCATTAATTAACATGTCATTGTAGCAAGATACAGATTAAATCTGCATTCAAAGAAGAAACCACGCTAGATTGTCAGTTTGCCTTAAACCTTTAAATTTAATTTTTTTATGACTGCTAAATAATTTTCACATTGCTTGCGAGTATTTTCATCCACAATATCTTACATAGTGTTGGTCCAATATTGACTGGGCAAACTATTTAAATCCTGCTCGGTACAGCGACAGGAGTTGCACTTTAAACCAGTATTTAGCCCGACGCTCATAGTGTTTGCTGAGGCAAGATGTGTCGCGTAGATTTATTTTTAGTGTCTATGAATCAGTTAAATTTTCCCAATTGACTGCATCAGCAAACACAAAGAATTTTTTCATATCTCATGAAACAGCTATGCCATTACCGTCCAAAAATCTATGCTGTTATCAATATTTTTCATAGCATAATCAATTAATTTTAAGATCTTTGAATACACTAGCATATAACTGAGTACTCTTTATGGTGACAATAGTTTAATTACCATCTTTTAACATGAAAATCGTTCATAAGCTGCGCTATTTTTAGTTCAAAAAAAATAGTTAAGGAATAAAAACGTTGATTTTGTTAGGAATCTGGTGGAATTCAGTTTGTCGTCGTTATATAACTTTAACTATAAAGGAACGTCCGTAGGTCAACTCAAGGCTCCACCATTTTGAAATTACAACAACTTCGTTACATCGTTGAGGTATTAAATAATAATCTCAAGTCTCCGCAACAGCCAGACAGAATAGTTTATTATTTACCTCACAGCCAGGTATCAGTAAGCAAGTGAGAATGTTGGAGGACGAAATTGGGTGTACAGATTTTTGGGCCGTAGCGGCAAAACATCTTCACCCATGTGACGGATGCTGGCCAAGGATTGTTATCAATATCTCTCGAGAAATATTGGCCAAAGTTGAAAGTATCCAAAGCCGTATCACCGTGGAGCATACCTTACCTGGATCAAGGTAAATTTAAATATTGCACTTACTCACACTTCAAGCACGTTATGGCGTTTGCCTGATGTGCATCAAAGGCTTTATGACAAATACAGTAAAGTTTCTTTGCATATGCACCAAGGTACGCCTTCGCAAAATAGTGATTTAAGCCGCAAAAGGCCGAAGCTGATTTTGCCATAGCGACCGAAGCTTTACATTCTATACAACGATTTGCCGTTGATGTTGCCTGTACCACTGGCAACCGCAGTATTATTGTTAACCCCGCGATTCATCCGCTGGCCAAAAAAACCTCCAATTGAAATAGAAAGGACATGCCAAATATCCTTTTGGTAACTTACGTCTTTGGTTTTACTGGACGCTCAGAACTGGATCATGCTTAGGTAAAGCAGGCCTTGAGGCCCAAAAATAGTCTTTACTGCCACTGATGCCGATGTCAATTAAAACCTTATGTGGCGTTTAGGTGTGGCGGATTGGTGTTATTCGCGTCGATGGCGGTTTGGGATGAAAAGGTTAGACTCAGATCTGCCGTAATAGATGCCAGTCACTTGGTTTTGAATACAAAGCACTACCAAAATTGCTTCAGAAAAGGTTTCGTTTTTACGCAGTTACATGCTACGACTTTATTGAACGTTTGCGCCACAATTTAACCAAAAACAAGTAGTCGAAAAAGCCATGATGCTATAAAATTAATGAAGAAGTAGAAAAAATGTTTAAAGGTCTTAACTCTTCCGGTGAAGTTTGAGGTAGTTGCGCAGCCGCGAAGGCCGCGAGGCTTCGAGTGAGTAGCGTTAAGCAAAAAAACCAAAACGGTGTCATTTGATTAAGGACACCCGTTTTTTGTTGACACAATAAGTACACTTAAATATACTTGCGACCGCTCGACGGCTCGACGCCTCGACGCCGGACGCTCCGATTGCTCGATGCTCGATTTGGCTGCTTTTATCAACCACTCAATAATTATTACCGCAAGCCACCACGGGCCGTTTCTTTATATTTTGACTTCATATTCATGCCTTGTGTCCCCACATGCGTTTTTATTCACCTTGTCGGAGGATACTTTGTGGGTTGCCCGCTTGCCTTCTGAGCGCTAAGCGGGATTGCATTAATTAGCTCTTTAATCGCCCCCATAGCATTGCGGTTCAAATACCAAGGCACTTGCACCAGTCCGCCACAGATCCGCAAGTAGGACCTAAGTTGTGCTCCATGCCTATTTCTTGCGGGCGTTTTCAACCGCTTCCACCAGAGCCGCAAGAATTTCAGTTAAGGCACCTGCTGCCATTGAAACACGCCACGCCTTACTTCGCCCTGACAGCCTACTTCGGCCCCAGAGAGTTGAGCATTTTTTTTGTAGAGAATTGCCGATAGGCCGCCGCAGTTAGTAATAGCGGACGGGAACAATTCTTGGTACGGGTCTAAAAAACAAAACTTATTGAAAATAACACAGTACCGCCGGAAATTAATACCCGCAGCAACCATTAGTGGGGGCGGCTTAACTAACCTCGGCCACCTGCGGGCGTTTTTCTTATTAACGGCCTTTAAACGGCGAAACAAATTAACCCAGTCCATCGCAAATCATTAGGGTCCGGGGCCAGGTTTGCTCACTTTTGCAAACGCGATTAAAGTCCCCGGGGCAACGGGACGAGTCACTTTTAAAAACCGCCAGGTTAAGATGCCTTCACTGTTAATTACCAACTTGCACACATTCGTAACATGACTTCCATATATGCAAAGCTTTGATAACATCTGCCTTTGGGTTGAAATAACTTGTTCGTTTTTCATCATTAAAGAAAGCTGATTGTGAAAACCTTTCTGCTCTTTAACATATTGCTAGGAGTTTGGGGGCCGCACTGGAAAATTCATAAGAAACTTTTTGACTCTTTTTCATTGGGGCAGTAATACCGCTATTTTTTTTGCCCTCCAGGCAAAAAATCTTGTTCACGAATAATAAATTCCACCCACCAATAGAAAAATAAGGTTTTGTGAAAGAAAATTTTTAAAAACGGTTAAAAAACTTGCCCTTGCATTTTTAGCATGGCAAAGTCCATTTTTTGCCATTGGCCCCAATTTTTTTTGGGTTTAAAACCTTTATTTTCTCTCCCTCTTT
>Ga0163217_1099145_pt1 | contig 10325 bp, 10 predicted proteins | sample SynspAceP_FD_185933 | JGI IMG/M metagenome (GOLD analysis project Ga0163217, IMG submission 185933) | Saline lake microbial communities from Ace Lake in Antarctica - Synechococcus sp. Ace-P (PacBio error correction) | ecosystem: Environmental > Aquatic > Non-marine Saline and Alkaline > Saline ... | reverse complement strand
CAAATGCCTGTCGGATGGCCGGCAGTTCTTTTGATTTGCGGCAGTCGATCCGCGGCGTCCTTTCCAGCGGCTTGCCACTGCCCAAAACAGCTGCTGCTGCAGGCTTAGCAGCTCCGCTCCGAATCTCACCGCTGGCGCCTGTGCGTTCGGCGATAGCGGTTGAGATCACGGATTAGTGCGCCCAGCACAGCTTGCGTTGCCCCAGTGGCAGATGGTTGTTAGCAGAGAAACCGATCACTCACCACGATTCCGCCAAAAAGAGTCCCCCAACAGCCCGTGCCGCTGCCAGCCGAGCTGGCTCATGCCCTGCAGGAACACCGTTGCCACCGGGTACCATGACCCCACTTGCCAACCTCTGCGGCCCATCGGAATTGCGGGCCGTCGGCATTGCCTGTGGGCGGCCGGTTCATCGGACGTAGGCCACGGCTGCTGCGAGCAGCTGCCAAGCGCTTCTGCCACCGGTGGCGGCCAGGTTGGGCTCAGCGCTGGCGGATCCCCAGCAATCCCTGCGCGGCTGAATCACCACCCCCAGCAGCTGATGGAGCAGCGCCTGGTCTTGCTGAAACTCAACGGAAAGCACGTGCCAAAACAGGGCCCACCAGAGCACTCAGCCTTGGCCTATTAACGGCTCCCAACAGCGGCCGGCAGGGTGCACAGGTGCTGTCGAGCAAGTAGGGCAGACCAGCCGTGCAAGCCGGGTGCTCGATCACAACGGTGTGATCGGCGGGATCTCGATCACTTGATGGCGCAGCGGATCTGACCCACCACCGTCCAGCAGCTGCCCGGCAACGGCGCAGGCCTGGGGGTGTACTCAGCACTTCATCCACCGCTCGATCGCAAAGCAGCTCCGGCCCGGATCCGGGATGGCCCGGCTGGCCAGCCGCTTGCGGCCACTGCCTTTACGGGTTCAGACGCTTAAAACCCTACCCGTCCTGGAGGTGGTTTGGAAGAGTTGCGAGAGCGTTTCGCCCGATCCGTCGCGCAGGCTGGCCAGTTCCGTCGCCAGGGCGGTGAGTTCAGCTCGGAGCTGTTCTTCTCTGGCGCAGAGCACTTGAATCTTCCTGCTGTTGATGCAGGATCAGAAAACGGGCACTGCGGCCATGCCAACCAGGTCCGCTCGAAATCCCGGCAGGAGGGGCTTCGTCGTCTCAGGCAGTCTCTACATGAGACACAAACCGCAAATCAGGCCGCCGTCAGGGTCAGCCGTACGATGTTCGCTGGTCACGACCACTGGAATGGCGGAACAGCCCTACTTACTGCTAATGTAATTGAGTGAATCTTTCTGCTTCGTTCCAGGGCTGATTGAAAGTCGTCCACAAGCGAAGCTTGGGCGTTGCTGCGGCATTGGTTTGGTCGGCGGAATGGATCCCTTCTTTTGCCGAACCCTCTCCTGCTAATGCCTCTGCCGGACCTGATCAGCTTTCTGCAGGCATCCCAGAGGGACGGATGCGTCGTGGGTGCGCTTCCCCCAGTGGTTTCTGCTCCTGGTGGCGGTCCTCGGGATCTTGAGTGCTGCCAGAGCTTGCGGGATCTGGAGCGCTGCCCTCCCCACACGCTGCGTGAACCAGGCGTGGGTCTTGAGCTCAGCGCCACCCACTGATTCCCACCTTCCGCTATCTGTTCCTGCAGGTTGATGTGGCCGAGATCTGCCGGCAGCTTGCAGGTGGATGCTCGCCCAGATCCCCAGGTGGTTGCGATGGCGTTCTTGATCAGCTCGTGTGCGACGGCAAGACACTCCGCGGCTTCGATTGTCCAGACCGACGTGCGCGGTGCGTTTCATTCTCAGTGACGCTTACTCCAAGACCCTGGGTTGGCCATGCCCAGGCCACCTACGACACCCGTGAATCTCACGAGCGTGCGCCGTACTGCGGAGCTGTTTGGCCACGATGATCTCGACGGCGTCTTTTGATCCAGGCCGAGCGCTTCATTACCCAGAAACCGTTTTTCGCAGCTCACGGAGCAGGGGCCGGGACTTCGCTCCTCACAGTGGAAAGCAAAACCAAAGGACCCTGATCGCCAGATCGGCGAGCAGGTTCCCTACTCCGCAAATCCCTCTCACAGCAATGGTTCTGAACGCAGCCATGACGCGACTAACCACCTGGATACTCAGGGCAAACGGCTCCTACTTCATCAACGAGGGCCTGGCCCGCAGTAGCTGGATTGTTGAACTTGCGTCAGTTGGCAAGCGTCATGGCAAGCCCTCCCTCCAGCGGCACCTTTTTCTCACCAGCCTGCGCACCACGCCAAAAGCCTGCTGCAAAACTGGTAGGACCGCTGGTGCATTGAAAAAGCGGCACTGGATCCGCGATACCCAGCTCCGATGAAGATGAACACCGTTAGGCGGCCCCGGCGCTGCCGTGCTGGCCACGCTGAGGACCCTGGCCCTCAACCTGCTCGGTGCTGCACGCATTACTCGGCGAGAAGCTGGCGGCTAGAGGTGGCCCAAACGGAACATCGCCAAAGCTGCTCACAAATGGCTGGGATCAGGCCAGGATGGGCGAACTTGATCAGACTTTCAATCAGCCCTGGCTCGTTTCCGATCAGACCGGAGCATCAAGGCCTTTCGATTCACAAGGATGCTTCTTGTGACGCCCGGGCCAAGGGAGTTAGTTATGATAAGGGTGTGTGGATCAAAGACAATCAGACCTAGATTGTCATACTGCTTCCTATGGAGAATGTTAAAGTAACCGCTCGCCCCTTTTTTTGCTAAATTATTTGCACTCACAACTGCATTCGTTCCTTTCGTAACCAATGAGACGTCTTGCGACCATCATCTACCCATGTGCTTATCGGAGTTTTGGACTGATGCGATTGATCGGAACTCGGGCCGTACCGCGGATTTCATCTCCAACAGTGTGAAGCCGAGAGTTTGAGAGCAAATACAAAGAATTCGCATCTTTGGCTTGCGGGAAACTGGTCAATCCTTTGGCCACGATCCTTGTTATACTGTGATTTTTGCTCAAATCATGCGTTACCAGGGCTCCCAGGAGTTGGAACAATACATTGGCTATAGCATCTTCCTTTCGCCGCGTTCTTCTCCTGGGCTTGTTTTGCCGAGGATTCCAACGAAGCCGTCGCAACGATGTCATCGAACATGCGAATCTCTGGGAAGAAAGCTGAGATTTCGCGCATCTGGCTTAACCAGCCGTGGTGGGTTGCTAATGCTTTGCTAAATTTACATTATTTTTCGTTTTCACCGTTTTTCTGTTAATCAGCGGCAGTTTTCCTGGTTCGGCGCTACTGGCATTGTTTCCGCTGCTGGTTCTGCTGGTCGCTTTTCGACAGGCTTGGCATGGTTGCTGGGGCGGCTCAACGTCTTTTTCCGGGATGTCGGCCAGGCCTTCGGGTATCATTGTCACGTTCTGGTTTCTGGCTGACGCCGATCGTTATTCTCCCACCATCTTGCCGCGTGGACGCAGTCATGATGGCGTTCAAATCCATTTGGCGCCTTCATTGGCGCGTTCAGGGTGTGTTGTGAGGGGAACATGGCCGGCTTTGGAGCAGCCTGACCTATATGGAACGATATGCGCGTTTGCACTGTGTGCTGTTCGGCTTACGCCTGTTTCCGCAGACACTCGGGTGGAAATGGTGGAATGAACTTGTTAATGGGCACGATCACAGTGTCCCATCTAGGCAAGGCCTACAAAAGTATTCCCAGCCCTGGGCTCGGCTGGCCGAGTGGATCAGTCCATTCCATCAGCGTCGCCACCACCTGCATGGGTGTTTGCAAACATTGACTTCACAGTGAATCCCGGCGAGGCGGTGGGGAATCATCGGCGATCAACGGGGGGGAAGCACCCCTGCTCAGATTGATCACTGTACCACCCAGCCCACACTGGCGGCAGTGCAACATTTACGCGGTCGTGTTGCGGCGATGCTTGAGCTCGGCATGGGCTTCCATCCCGATTTCCACCGGCCTCAGAATGCCTTCGATGGGCGGGGCCAAGCTCGCTTGCTACGGGTCGATGAGATCGCCCATCTGATGCCGGAAATTGAAGGGGCCTTTGCCGAAACGGAGGACTACATCGAACCAGCCGTGCGCGTTTACTCCAGCGTATGCAAATGCGCTTGGCCTTCATGTCGCCAACAGCCCATTCGCCCTGATGTTGTTGATCGTCGACGAAGCGCTGTCAGTTGGAGATGCCTATTTCCAACATAAGAGTTTGCCCGCATTCGTGAGTTCCGTGAGCGGGCACGACCTTGTTACTTGTCAAGTCACGATAAGAGTATTCAGGCTTATTTGTTGACCGAGTTTATACTACTCAATTCGGGTAGATTGGTCAGGGAACGGGAGCCGGAAGAAGTCCATGGATTACTATAATGCCTTGCTTGCCTCAGCGTGGAGTCAGCCGCCAAAATTCCCAGCAGGCTGGGGAAAGATAAAAGATACAAAATCATTCGGGGACCGGCAAGGCTGAAGTTACGGATATTTGCATTGTTCGACATGAGGGGCTTGCGAGTTTGCGTAGTTCGCGTCGGACCAGCCGGCTTACCTTCGCATTGCAGTGCAGGTTCGCAAATACAATGAGCGCTTAGTTCTAGGCTTTGGTATCAAAGACAAGACTCGGCTAAATGATCTACGGAAACCAATACTGATTTACAAGGTCAAGCTGTTGAAAGATATCACCCGATGGCATGTTTACTCGAAAATCAGCTTTTAATGCTCTTGAACCTGGTACTTTACTTCTATTCACACGCGCGTTACCAGTTCCAGGCACACACTTTGTTGACCAACCATGAATGGCGTGAGCAAGCATTGCACTTTAGGTCATTAATGTGGGAAAACCCTTTTGGCAGGTGTACTTGTAGATGCCACGATTTGTTGTTCATTCACAGCAAGTTGGAGCACCCGTGAGTCTTCTAACAAGTAATTAATAACATATTAGGCCCTACTGCATTGGTAATTGCGCCACGTAGTGCTATCAGGAAACTTGCCTGTTGCGAAGACATCCATGCCGCTAGCTTAGCCGGTGTTTGATGCGTTGTTGAAGGAAATCCAGAGCACGCTTCCTAGCCAGTAGATAGCTGCCAAGTGGAGTATTGTTGGGATTTCGGTTTTTCAGGAAGAAACATTAGAGAGACGGTCAACAAGAGGCTTCCGTTATGCGGATTTAAGGCGCAGACAACCAATTTAGCAAACTAGGTCCTCACTGTATCTTGGTGGTGGTATTTTACGAACATATTTGCCCTGCATGCGAAGTAATCTATGGGCCAGACAAGATGTTTGCTTTAACTGAGGCTGGACTCGCGAGGACTATGAATGCATTACAAGTCTATCAAGAAGGAGACTCGGGACTGAGCGTGAGCTACGGGCGTTTTTTTGCAACTACAATCCAGACAAACCGGTGTTTATCTTGAATTATGGGGGCAGTGGTGGTCCCGCACTGTTCAGAATTACGAGCTCAAGATTGGTTGTTATGCCTATTGAGCCTCATATCTCTGCCAACTCACAGCTTAGCTTTCAAGATTGGTGTGTTTGCTCTTCAGAGCAATTACAACTATGCGCTTTGACGGAATTCTTTCGAAAAATGTCTTTTGACTGAGCACTTTAGGGCAACCCTGTTCAGAGTTGCAACGAATGGAACGCTTGCCTACATGAAGGGGGGAAGCATGGCACACGCAACACCATTTTTTGAATACCTCTATGAGTACACGAGGTTTCACTTGCACTTCTTCACCGGAAAAATCAAAAGATCTGCTTGATGCACTGGCCTAACTACAGCTTTGGAGGATATTGTCGATGAGAACTTTATCTGTCGTTTGTCATTGAAGGTCGTCGCGGACAGGGCGAGTGTCATGGCCTAAAGCAATTTAGTTTACCTTTATCGTTCTATTTATGGCCGGCAAAGAACATTTCGCATTCCTTTGGGTACCAGATCTGGAGGCAACCGTATTGCCAAGGAGCCCCGCTACAGACCTCGAGAGGAAAGCCATTTTGGGCGTTGTTATGGGACGGTTGAATAACGGAGAAGGGACGAATGCACCGAAAAACTCTGGAATGGTGTGCTATTGCACAAGTGCTGGAAGAAACGCGCTGCTGGTTCCGGATCATAAAGCATTGGTTGTGGTAGGAATGGAGCCATGGCCTCACTCTTTGCTGAACGCGGTGTTCAATTGAATCGCGTCCAGATTTTCATGGCGAACTGATGATTCCAAGCTGGGAGAAACAGGGCCAGCTTGGAGGACCACTCGCTTAGTATTCATTGGCCGGCATTCTCGTTTTTGCGGACTTTGATGCCAGAGTAGTAAGTTATCAAAAAACATCACATTGCGACGAATCTTGAGTCCGTACCAAGTTGAGATGTATGATTTCAGTTGGAGCTCCTGCTCTTCGAACACTTAGGCAGTTGGGGAAGGGGGGGGGGGGGGCTGGCTTGGCAATTTCTGATAAATTCTTTGGACTCCTTAAGCCCGGGGATAGCAGTCCACACTACAGAGTTAACGATCTTCAAACCCAATGGATACCATTGAAGTGGGTGAAAGCGTGATGTATCGCAAGGAGATATGAAGCTTTTGATGTATCGCTTTACGAAAGCTTGGCTTGTTGCTATGATGGCACTGATTTTGATGCAGATCGGAACACATGATATTGCGTTTTGATTACCCTCCTTACTAACCCATGGTCGTCAGCATGCTTAAAGCTTGATGATTGGGCGGAGATGTCAGTACCTCTATGCGATTCATCATTCGAAAAAAGCAAATCTAATGGGTATTACTCATATGCTCAGAACTTTGAAGGACGGTTTATGCTTTTGGCGTGCGCTTAAGCATGTCGAGAAGGGATTTATGTTGATATCGTGCGCAAGACCCGCTTGTTGATCTGTAAGCCTGCATTTATGAGCATGGACTGCGGGTGTAAATGTCGAGCCGACGCAGGCCAATACTCAGAGCTTTAAAGCTGGCTCGCCCAGATGAAAATTGTAATGAAAACAGTGCTATTGGCAACCAATGGGCACCTTAAAATTCTATGAGTTTGCAGACACCCTCTTCTACCGCCGTCACTGATCTCGCTCTGAGCACCAAGAAGAAGGCTTTCGGTATCATTGAAACATTGTCCCGAGTGATATCACTTGACATGTTGGTTTGACCGTATTGGTGTTCAGGATATTTCATTGGTATGAAAGATTGATGTCGAAGAGCGAGGGCCTGTTTTTGGAGAGTTGCAGAGCGAGTTGATGCTCCCTTGGGTTAGTGCATAGAGAGTAACCGCCCTTTGACGCCAAGACAAAAAGCTATAAAGATGGGAGCAAACTACTCACGCAAGGGCGAAATTGTATAGTTTCGATGGGTTAATCGTTCTATGTTTCCCATAGACATTTTGAACTTTGTGAGTTTCATTTAAGTTCTCCGCCATGTATTTGATTGTTTTGTCTGAGTGGGAGTGCCTCGCACCCTTTTGCAGTTTGTTCAGAACATAAGTCCAGCAAGCCGAGAACAAAGCCCAGCAAGCTGAGAGCAAAGCCCTGCGAGTTCTAGCCACTGCAGATCAATACCATGCTCAACTTGCTTGTCTCTGCAAGCACCTCTTGCACCTTAACCCAAAGCCACTGCGTTGGTCGATGACTTCATTCACAGAATGAGAAGACTTCGTGTTCAGGTAATAGGATTGAAAGAGTTTCTAAACGTATGCTGTTTCCGGGCGATCCGCGGTTGTCAATTAATCACCCACGTCTAAAACGCGCCGTCGATCACTTCGGCTCAGGCTTGGCGCTGCTAACAAAATTGGGAGAGTTGTATTCCGCTTGGCAAGTTCACCCCGTTGGTTCCAGCATTTTTTTACCTAAAGCGGCCTGAGATCTTAACCAGTTAAAGCCCTCGAAGCTAGAACCAGATCTATGCTGATCTAAAGGCGCGATTAAGTTCATCAGGAAAGGGCAACGCTGAATGGGATCGTTATCGATATGCAAGCCGCTCAATCTACAGGGCTCATGGAAATTCGTGGGATTGGACGCTATACATGTCACTTGCCTCTGCGATCGTTAGCAACGACGATCTCATTGAAGTTATTCTTTATTGAATGCGCATTCCCAGCGTCTATGCTCGTGTGCGCGCTCATTTCCGTAAGTTATTACAAAACCGGGAATGTATTCGTATCTGAATTCTCTAGGTCTACGGCTAGAAAGGATGCTGCCAACTATTGGCGGTGTCCAAGCCAAAATGAGCTGAATCGAGGAGGCTTTTCTCGTAAGCCTTAAACCAGATATAGTTCTTGTTCAGTAGCCTCGTCGAAGGTTGTGTTTGACCGATGCTGTGACCAGCATTCAAGCACTTTTCGACAGACATTATATATTATGTGGTATCACTATACGGACCTTATCCCGCTATAAACATCAAAATCGTATTCTGAATAATCCGCTATCCAAAGGGGCTGTACTTTGAGAAGGCCCCAATATCTGCTCGAAGCTGATTTTATGTTAGCCGATCTCTGAAGTCTTCCCGACAGAAGGCTGTCCATTCATCTAGGGACTGCCGTCTGGAGGCGCTTGCATAAATATTTCATCAGACGCGGACAGTTGCCTCAAGAAAATTACGATTATTCTCCTGATGCTCAGAAAAAAAGTTTACGGAAAAAGTATGGCCTTACTCGCCAAATTTGTTGATGTATACCGGCGGTATTGATCATCGCAAAAAACATAGAAGGCCTTATTCGCGCATTTTGCTCGGGCTGGAAAAACTCAACTGAAACCAAACCATCAATTGCGCATAGTGTGTCAGTGCAACCGGAAGAGCCGACGCGCTTTCTGGTGAACTGGCGATGGAAAACAAGGGCTCGGAGCAGATGAAACTTATCCTGACCGGCTTCGTCCTGAAACAAGATCTGAATATCTCTCTACAACTTGTGTGCATTATTTGTTTTTCCATCATTGAATGAAGGTTTGGTTTGCCTTGCACTTGGAGCATGGCTGCGGGCAAACGCGTGTTGCAGCGAATACATCAAGCCTGCCGGAAGTTGTGATCTATCCAGAAGCGTGTTTGATCATATTCGCGATTTTGACCATAGCTAACGCAATGGAACTGCTCTTGCCGATGCTTGGCATTCCGCGAGCATCTTATCTTCGCATGGCACTCAAAACAGGCGGCAAAGGATTTTCGTGAACGAAAAGCGCCACGGCGTTCAATATCTGCCAATGAACGTAAAATTATGGCGAGCGCGATGCAGAACCAAAAGCTTAATATTAGCGATCTTCACTCCGGGCCTCTCCTTGCTTAATCTTTCTCCACTCCGCCGGAGCGCTCGGGAATTCCGATTACAGCGCCGCATTGCCGCTGCATGTCGAAATATTACGAAGATTGAAGTTGTAGTTGCTCAAGCGAATGTACGGATCCTTGCGATAATGGCCAAACTTGCCCAATCCGCACTCTTGAATGGTTTGTCGGCCAACGCTGACGTTTGACCGTGTTTCTTTACCCACTTTGGTAACTTCCCTACATTCATGAAACACATGTTTCGGATTGCTGGAAAGTGGTTCCAGGTGTTGTTGTGTTACAGACTTTTTTCTTTTCTGGCATTTTACTTCATCATATAGATATGCATGGATATGCTTTTTGGCTACTTTATCGAAGCATTTATCGTTCTCACGGATACCGTGGCCTTGTGACAAAAGCCAATGCAAGGATGCTACCAGAAGTAGTATTGAAAGTATCCTTGTAGGTAGGGAGGATTGAAGGATGGCTTGGGCACAGTGTTCACTCAGATTCAATGGGGGCCCCCCCCCCCCCGGGGGGGGGCTCAAACTCGCCGAGAAAGTGGTATGGGGCTTGACGAGACATAGTTTGACGGTGATTCCCACTCTTGCGTGCGCCCGTATTTGCAATTTGATAAGCCTGAAGCGCGTATTTGCGCTCGGATTGTCTCCTACTTGGGATTTTGTGGTTTGCTTCCCTTCGGGATCATTGCACCCAACCAAAAAGCTTCAAAAACCCCACCGCTTGTTGCAAGCATGGCAAAGTTTTCTGATTTTGCGGGAGGTAAGTAGTTGTCGCTTTTTAATGTTTGTCGTGAATGCTTAAACCTGGTTGACTAGGATTCACAAACTTCTTCTCACATTCAACTCGCCCCACCCGGCGGGTTCAAGGAGTCTGCGCGCCATTTGCCCCCCCACTGCTGGGGGTTTAGGGAGCAGGGGAGGTTTTATCGTCTATATTTTCTGGCTTGCCTGGGCAGGGGACTTTTGACGATTTCAGGTTGCGGAATCCACCTTCCACCGCGTTTGGTTGAAAAACTTCGGCAAGCCGTTTCTTGGGGAACTTTTTTTTTGCATGGGGAAAACTATGGGGGGCCCCCAACACCCGGGGAATTGTTTTCCGAATCCCCTCTTCCTTCT
>Ga0163217_1098894_pt1 | contig 10325 bp, 4 predicted proteins | sample SynspAceP_FD_185933 | JGI IMG/M metagenome (GOLD analysis project Ga0163217, IMG submission 185933) | Saline lake microbial communities from Ace Lake in Antarctica - Synechococcus sp. Ace-P (PacBio error correction) | ecosystem: Environmental > Aquatic > Non-marine Saline and Alkaline > Saline ... | reverse complement strand
CAAGAAACTTCATTTTCTACCTTTGTGGCGCCGAAACAACTACAAGGTGTTACCAAGCTCGTTGACGATAGTATCTGCAGCGTTGCGAAGGGTTGTTCGTTTGCTCACCCAAACAACCCCCCAAGAGTGCACCTACCACCTTTAGACGAATACCGTTACTCCATAGAGAAAAGCCAATACCTTCAAAAACTTTACCATCGTTCGCCGATGATGAATTGTTATTCAAAAATTATTACTGGTGATCAAGCCTCCTTCTAGGGACTGCTTGATGAAGCATGCCAAAAAAATATTAGGACCAACAGGATTTAAATCACTGTTATGAAATTTTCCAGTCTCTTTCAAAACCGCTCCAATCTACCCGGGCCTACGCTCTGTTTTGTGGCTGGCGACGCATCTATATTTGAAACCCTTTTTACTTTATAGACCTACCAAGGATGCGCCCATTGCCAAATTCACCACCAGGGACGCGTCTATCGGCCGCTTTGGAATGATGAAGAACATGTTCATTAAAAATCGCGAGATATTACACCCGTAAGTTTGGATTCTGTTTTTAGATATATTATCGCCTATTATGTCCGTCTCTAAAACCTGAAGCAGGGCTTTTACTTATGGCCTGAGCTGAACATTGAAAAGACGAGATTTTTGCACTTACTGCTATCAAGAAAGAGTCCGTTTCGTCTTACCCGGAAAGCTATTTAGGTCGAGAAGTGGATTGCGTATAAACCTGGAGCGACCGCCACATTTGTTATGGCGTTAGTCGCCGAAGAATCTGAATCTGTTGAGCAGCAAAAAAATTAAAGACTCCCTTCAGTCGCAGATAACCCCATAGCCAATCTGTTTATAAAGATAACTCAGTTGGAGAAATACCACACAATGAGCAAACACAATCTTTTCGCGTTCGGTCTCGGTATCGCACACAAAAACAAAGAAGGCAATTGGCTAAGAAGTTTTCTTATTCAGCACCAAGCCTGAATCCAGAAAAAAGTACGCTGGATGCACTTTAGAAAGCACCAATTATGAAGGTGGAACGCGACATTGTACTGGAAGAAGGCGATCTTAAACCGGCTTAACACTATGAACTTTTAAAGCGGAAACATAGAACAGGCCAGTTAGCTTTCCGTTTAAAAAAGCGTTCTTTACTAAAGCCCATTATTTTGTGCGTATTAGCCGCTGAATGAAGCACCAAGTAACCCAGCAGGAAGCGTACCTAAACTTTCAACTAATTTCGCACCGCTTAGTCAAACCTCACAATACAATATAAGATGTATGTTTGGCCTACTGATCAATACCGCATGGGACAAACGAAGCCCTATCCGATGTACGAGAGCTAGCAGATCGTCAACTAAGCGCACCCGCATGGAAAGGCCGCACTATTGAATGTGTTTAGCGTTGATAATTCCCTAAAATGCTGGAAACTTCATTGTTCCTTACTGGCATCCGTGTCGGTTGATGCTGCAACGTGTTTCGTTTAGGCGCCCACCTAGCGAATAGGCAACAACCGTTATGCATTGAAGGTTTTGTTAACCTTCAATGCTGGCTACTCTTGGCTCTAGCATGGCTGGAAGGTCGTATTTTCTGCTGGCGTTTGTCGGTTAATTGGTTCTGATCTAGGTGGCGGCTGCTCCACAATGGGCACACTGTCTGGCAGTAGGCAAACCATTGTTCCAATTTGGGGTTGGCGGAAAAAAAAAAAATGCTTGATTTGGGCCAATGCAGGCATTGGCATTTGGTCTTTGGTGATCGCTGTATCGTAAGAATCTGGTTTGTATATCACCGCTGGCTCTAAAGTGGCCGTTTTCTGGAGAAAACAAATCAATGTCGGTTTCTACTGTCAAAGCACGCGAATTATCGGGCCAATCGGAATCTTTTATTTCGTCGCAACTCAGGAAAACTGGTGCGATTGAAATGCAAACAATAAGACAGCCATTCGCACTAAAACAAGTGCTTGCACGCTATAACTAAAAAAATAGAAAACACTAATACCAAGAAGCGCCATTTTTGAGAGCACTTTAAATGGCGCCATTGCGAACAAAAAAAATGATGAAATATGTTGGCATCAAAAAATTGCGATTACCATGAAAAAGGCCTTCGCTGTTATTATGCAAAACAACATTTGCATACACCTTTCATGACTATAGGGAAAAGGAAGGCTTAGATGAAGCTACTGCAAAAGGCGTGGGTAGACAAGCTTCGGCTGGGGAAAAAATATATCATAAACGCGGAACTACTTGGCGAAAAAACTTTGAGGAAAGGAAACGAAAAAACACCATGGGACCAATGAAAAACGACCGTCCACATTCATGGTTTTCTCAATCTTCTATTATTAAACGCCCCCTATTAAAAATCGATGATTCGATTATTTTAGGCTTCAGTATGTGAATACCACCCAAAGTTACGGTTAGCGTTAAGACTGGAGTATAGATACGAGGGTTTGGCTTTTCTCTGGACGAACATAGGCGTCACGTGGCTGTATAACCAGAAGATGGATTATCAGAACGGATCAACGCGGACGAAATACGATTCCTGAATAACTGGCTGCTGAAAAAAAGGCTACAACTAGCAGAATCAAACCTAAGAATACAACAACACCTAATTCATAATCCCACCTTTGTAGAATCTCCTGTTATAGTAAACAGAATCATTCATAAGGTAGCCCGAAAAAACTAACACAAGGTAAAGAAATGTCTGACTTGTCACCTACACCTAAAACTGCCGTAGATCTTATTTTCGCCCTTCTGTAACCCCAGAAGACCGCAGGCTGCCAGACTTCATGATTCGACAGATTAAAAAAACGTCGGGGTTTAAAGATTACATGCCTTTTGGAGAAGTAAAAAACTTTTATTTTGCAAAAACGCGCACTTAAACGGCCCAAACCTTTGTTTGCCGGACACACTGACTTTGTTGCCAACAGGTCCAGAGGCTGAATGGAAAGTCCCCCTTGTTCTTCCTGCCATTATCGACGGCATCTCTACGGACGCGGGCGCGGCTGAATGAAAGGTAGTCTTTGCCGGCAATTGGTTACAGCGTCGAAAGCTTTAGTTGGAGAGCACCCTGATACATCAAGGGCCAAATATCATTTCTTGATCACCAGTTGGATTTGAAGAGGTCCATTTGGTCGATGGTACACACGTGTTCGTGGATTGCGCTTATTGGCACGCAATGGAAAAGATGTTGTGTATTGTAGGTGAACCGTTCAAGCACTTAAAACGCCTTGGCGACATATCAAAAAAATGGTTCGACGTGGTCATTTAGTGGTAATTTAAACCGTTGCACGGGAAGCAAGGCCACGTTTGCTTATCCCACATTTAGCGCAAAAAAACCCGATCACCTAGGCAGCGCCCGCACTTGAGAGATGGGCGCGCGCGGCATGGGATGACGTAACGATTTTCCCACCAACCAGCTTCCCAAATATCAAATATTACAAGCGGGAAACTGGGAGCGACTAATGTTGTTTCTGGCAAACTCCAATGCTCAGTTTAATTTCCGGCTTTTCTCGAACTCGACTTCGATGCACTTAAAGTCCGCGATTATAGACATCCTAGACAGGCATTGAACTACGCTACGGATATTCGGAATGGACAGTACAACGGATTGGCCTTTTCAACTCGACCAGGGCAGAGCTCGTGATGCCATGCGTTGACGCGTAGTTCAAAGCGACGGTTCAATATCACCCCTTGAACTATCCACTTCTGGTGGGTCCTCTGATGGCCGATTCATTGCCAAAATTGGGCACCACCAGGTCGTGGAGCTAAGCTAGGTCAGCAATGCCACCATTTCACCAGATTAAAACCGAATGCGTCGATGCGACAGCCTAAATAAGCTCCTCTGAAATCTAACACTCCGCATACTCAAAATTTTATTACAGACAAAGTATTAAAACAAGTATCCAAATGAGAGACTCTATCCATAATTAGCGCATGAAAGCTAGGGAAACAACCCTAGAGTTAGCGCTTATTAAAAATTGATTCAAGGCCGGACAGTTAATTTTCGTCTTTGGAGTGCCTCATTACTTATGGTCGCAGTCGCGTCATTGCAGAATCTCTTGCTCAAGAAATTATGGCCTTATTTGGACTAATTACTTGCGGGTATGGCGGAGTGCTATGGACTCTCCGTTGGCTAACCTATCCAATGAGTATTCTCAGAATTTATCACATTGATTTAAAAAGAATGATTAATAGGATGCAAACTGACATCGAAATATTACACATTATCCTGCCAACAGAAAAGATCATGCTTGGCTTGAAGAAACATTCACTATAGTCAATAAAAGCGAAACCATCAAAATTGCTGTTCAAAAAGTCCCATTCAATTCGAATGGCAACGACATTGACGTGACAATTTGAAGCAAGCGGCAGGTAAACGCTTTACCTCTATTTCTTTTGATTCGGATAAAAAACCCCTTGGAAAATGACATCGACTGCGCCAGGACAGGCTTTTTAAGTTCTTAATTGCGAAGTACGCTGTAATTTCGAAGCATGGAAGGAAAGAAGAGACAAGGACCCTGTCCAATGGTGGGCAAATAAACGCATACGGTTGAGGTCCGTTTATTTGGGAACTAGTTATCCGTAACAAAATACGCGGACAGAACTATTAATAGAGGGGATTTTACATGCCCAAATCACACTTCTTAAAGGCAAGCTTCACATGGCCAGCGTAACGCAAGCTGAGTTATGGTTATGACGGTTCTGCCCATCGATAAAGACCTTGTAGAGCTCGCTGGGATTCAGAGAATTTTGACAAATTGACATATAACAATGTGGATACGGGCGAACGTTTTCCACCACCTACGTTGATATTAGCAGAATCCGGTTCAGGTACTATTTACTGAATTGTGCAGCTGCAAAAGAAAAGTACAGGTAGGTGATCCGCAGTTATCCATAGCCGCTTATGGACAATGGGCGAAGCAGAGGCCGATCAATTCAAACCTAAGCTGGTGTATTTTAAATAAAGGACAAACAGTGTTGAGCGAAACCACCAACACAATTCCAGTACAAAAAAATTAGGAGACATAAAAACCCATAAAAAGACAAAAAAAAGCTCGCTCTATATATTTGATAGAGCGAGGCTTTTTAATGAACGTTACGCTAGTACAGCAAAGCCGCTTCGTAATTGGCTCATCTGCCGTTTTTGCACTTGCTCTGTATAAATCCAGAACCTTTCTCATCCAATACCACAACAGCACGAACAAAAGACCAGGTAGTGGGCCTGTTGAAAAAGTGAGACCGAATCCGCACCAAACGTTTGAACGGTAGCTAGCATTCCGTATCAACATTATCAATACCTTCCGCGCCGCAAAAACGGGCGCGCAGCAAAAGTAAATCCGGCTGGGACACCACACACTACGTTTACACCTTTTTAATGCGACGCCGATTCATTAAAATACGAACCGATGTTGCACACGTTTGGCCGTATCAACTGAAGAAAGATATTCAGGCACCAAATTTTGGGCACCTTGATATTTTCGTGCTAAGTAGCAACGGATAAATCCGTTTTTAACCAATTTCAATGCTGGGGCACAGAGCCTACAGCAGGAAGAGTACCAACAGTTTTTTCAAAGGATTACCCTTTTAAAGTGTCACAGTGTCATTACAAACCTTCTAAAATAAAAATAGTGAAAAAATTAACCGCGAATAATAGAAAACCGTTTTCAGCTTTGCTTGCCTTTTTCAACCTTCAGTGACATAAAAACGGACTAACTGACCTTCAACAAGAAGCGGCGACCACGACCTCGTTGCACGGTAATGAACAAAATACGTCATCGCCATTTTCCATTGTAAAAAGCCGAAACCCTTTGAAGAATTAAACCATTTTACTGTTTCCCTGCTCACGGTCATCATCTTCATCTTCATCAGGACTCGGAGTCGAAACCGACAGGGGAACTAACCTTGCTAACCATAGCACCGACATAAACAGATACTAGAACAAAGGCCAAAGTATATTAGGAAATTTCGCGCTACTTCCTCTTATCAAAACCCCTTGCAATTAGCCAGAGTTACAATCAAAGCAATAAACCAAGGCTAACTATAAACGTCGGTATAACGGAAAAAAAAGCGGAACCAGCAGAAGACTCTTTAATTATGCGAAACACTATCCTGATTGATCATTTCATAAAAGATATATCTCTTATCAATTAAATATTATTGTGAAGCGAGGGCCCATTTTTAAAAATTAGACTCCGTTGTTAGACAAAAGTGAATAAATAAATATTTTTACTAAACTCTTTTGATTACCATGTGAAGCATAAAAGAAGATAGTAGTAATACTTAACGTCTTTATGAGAGCAATTTTCACCGCCACTCTTACATTTTACATGGACAATACTTGGGCGCCCCATATATTGTTATGAACATCTCATAAATACGAGTTTAACTTAGTAGGGTTAACACACAGAATATCTATGAAAACACCTCACAATCAACCAAACGTAAGACGAATTTTAGAATTCAAACTACAATTTCAATTAATTACGATTGATAGTTTTAAATCAAGGGTCCTAATTCAGCCAACAAAAAAAGACAGTGCTTTTTTAATGAAAGAAAAGTTCGTCATGCTAGGGAAAACAACTCGACTCTTTTATCGCCAACAACAACCTACTAACGATAGCGACAGGCCACCGCATTATTAATAGAAGACTAGGCTGAAAGTGAATCGAGTGACTTTTAAAACATAAATATCAAATCTTCCGATTTACCTTCCAGTTGATACGTTGGGCTCAGAATCATTTAAAATGGAGTAGCGCTTTAGGGCGCTTCACGACCACTCGATATTCCGCTAGTTTGCATAGCCGAGCAAAAAAGATCATCAGCATCTAAATCTTTACCCACTAAATAAAACCTAAAAAAAAAGCCATTTCTTTATTTTAGCCGCCGCATTGAAAAAAACGACTTAATCGGTGTGTGGATACTTGGATCTAAAATACACCCACATCAAATGTCACCACTGGGGTCATATGGCCTGTTATATCAGTTATCGAGCAAAGGGCATTTTTCGCCACAATTTCCGCAACTGTCATGATGATAAGAAGCCCGCGGTATAATCCATCTTGCACATCGCTCTAAACAAAAACCAAAACACGTTACAAAAGCGAGACGTGAACACCCCAACAAGCCAAGACAAAAAGCATCTCTCCCCAAACCTGCCGTAGCGTCTAGAACCGATTTAAATTTGAACGCTTATAAACCAACCGCCTTTGCAATTTCCGGTCCTTTTTTCCGCCACCAAATCGTCGCCGATGATCCACTGCCCCTGATGTAAAATCTACATACACAGGTTTAGGAGCCCCTTCTTCCTGTTTTGGCAATAGCGACACCATCTGGCGTTTTTAACAAAAGGTTATCATATATGCGATAACAATTTAATTGGCACGCAGTGAAATAAAAGCAAGATTTTAGAGGACTGAAGCCCAATAAACGAGAATCTGATTCTCAAAAACCTATTCTGCAGTTGCAACCAGCAATTAGAATTAAGCAAAAGGCATCTTCTCCAAATACATCATCAAACAAAGCCCAAAAGAGTTAAGGGTAAACATCGACTTATTAAGTTTTCGCAACAAATTACTCAACGTCAAAATTAGAAAAAGCTCTCTAAAACTAGAGGCTTTTTATCTGAACCCAAAAAAATTAACCATTGAGCACAAGGCTCACTTCGTCTACAAGGCCCTCAAGATAACCCTTTAATATACCACTATGAGCAGAGGGCCAATCCTAAAAATTAATCTATAAACAAAAAAGGAAAGAAGCCAATGGTATTAAAGCCATTTTAAATTAAAATAAATACAAAATAAGCACCAGCGCTGACAAAATAAACAACCGACTAAGATACTAATCCAATCAAACAGGCAACATTTGACGACACAAGCTCAAACGAGCTTTAATCCACAGCAGCTAAGATAAGGGATTGATAAAAGGAAGAAAACCGTGCTTGCACTTTCTCGACCAAAGCCCAAAAAATCGTTGTGCCGTCTCGTAATACCAGAACGAGACGTTCCAGGAATCAAAGCAAGCGCTTGAGCAAAACCCCAATATAACCACACGTTAAGCCAAATCCTTTAGTTCCGTTTTATCCGATGCCACCAAAAACGGTCAGATAGCCAAAGCAAAACACCAAAACCAATCGTAAGTATAAGCATTGACTTCTTATACAGAGCGTAAATGAGTGCAATTTAAAGTCGATCAAAACAAAACAAACTTTGCAATACAAAGCCGGTATGGTCGCAAGGCAAATCCACCAAGCCAGACCGGACTATCTGGCGTCGCTTTTTTGTCTCTTTTAAAGAAACCACACCATTGCTTTAAAATAATGTTCGCGATGTCTTTTTCTAAAGTAACCAACAATAGCCACTAGGTACCAACATGAACGGCGACATTCAAACGCAATCCACTGATCCTGCCAAATTAAACAGTGAGCCGGAAGAATTAAATGAAGCAGAACTTGAAATAGGTAAGAATTCGGTCAGCCTTGAATTAAGGCCAAAAAATACAATTTTGATACCACAGCATGTAACTAACGTTCTTCCCTTATGCGAGGAGCCTGTTTTTCCCTAGGTGATTTTCATCCCTTTTAAAAAATACGTTGGCATTGCTTCATTAATGAAGATAGGAAAGGGGAGAGGAAAAGGAGATTATTATTTGAACAAATAGACCATTCGCCTTATTAGCTACTATCTTCCGAGAAAAAAGAAGTACCAAAAGGCTTTTTGTTCGCGCTAGACAAGAGACGTATGATATACAGACTCATTAAGAATTGTGTGTGTCAACTGGACCCTTCGTGTTTTCTTGTTCCTTTCTTTATTATCTTCTTTTCTATAATTAAAACACACGCCATCTATTGCTGCAGCGTTCCTTTGTAAATGTCCAACGCCAGCGTACAAGAACTTTTTTTAGCTTTTTTTTTTTCTTGTGGATTCAGGGTGTTTGTTTTCGGGTTTGAAGTTGATAATCTGTTGTGGATATTTAACGACTTATGTATAATACTATGCTTATTGACAATCACTCTACTGGTTGTCTGAATGTCAACGGAACTGTGAACAATTTAGAAACCCCCGGACTCTTATTCTATTGTTCTACGCCAAATTGCCTTCTTTGTTTTGTCGCCGCCGCGATGTATTGCGCCTTCTTAATGTTTCTGTGTCCCCATCAAAACGATACTCTGGCCCGGGATACACCCGCACTTCTTAGACCGACTTCTTTCTGCGAAATAGATTGGTTTTAGTTAGTGGAGGGTTAAGAAAAAGACTGTAGGTCAATTCTCTGTTCTTGTCATTGTTCGTCGGCCTCCATAACGACCCTCAACCAGACGCCCTCCGGTCGACATCCTTCTAAACATAACAGCCAATCGTTCTTGAGTGAGTTATCGTGTAAATTGAAAAGATTGCTATGGGGGGTTTAGATCCTTCTTATGCCGATCTGAGACAGAAGTCTCTTTAACTTCTTAATTGGCTCCAATTAGAACGCCGATGGCTTTATCACTCCGCCTCATCAGTAATGGACGCCCAAATCTCCCTTACAAACACCGAAGCACCATATCTCTCACCTTGTATTACTTGATTCACTGGGGCGTGAGCCCGACTAGACGCCACTTAGATACGATGTATATCACCCCTCGCTTAGATGCGGCGGCATCAAGCGGTCCTTGCCACCAACCAGATGCGTTTTTACCCCGGTTTTGCTCTCATAAAACCTTCAGTAAAGGAGGTCTAATGGCTATAGCTACCATCCACTTTCTTCGACGCACACTGATAAGATTATGGTGAGCATTCCGCACCAGGAATAGTACTGGGGTGAAATCACACCATTGGGGCCTATGTTCTCTTCTAAAAGTTGAGGTTTTGAGAACCACAACCAGCGCACAATACGAGGGACCAGGTGTGAAAGAGACCCTGGGCCCTCGCCCCGGTACCAATGCAGTGTTAATGTAGGGCGTATCTAAGGGAAACGCACCAACCGGGGGCTTTTTGATACTTCCTGTCACATGTCATAACACTATGAACTTGGGACTCAGAAATTGGATCCACCCATAGGCAGGATAAAATTTTTCATAGTATGGCGAAAAGAATCGTTTAGCGTCTGCACTATTGTTCCATGGCTTGACAAGACCATCAGGTCCTCATAATACCAAGACCACAACTTATCACAGATCAACTTGCTTTTCAAGGTGCTTATTCTGGATAAACAAGCGAGGGACGGTACATATCAGAATAGGCTGTATCTTAATGCTAAAGAATGTGAAATACTCCTAAAAAAGGTACAGAAATGATACAAACTATTACACGATGTTAGTAGGCTCATATTCTCAGAGCGGATTGCTTATAAAGACTTTGTTTAGAT
>Ga0163217_1059147_pt1 | contig 10325 bp, 6 predicted proteins | sample SynspAceP_FD_185933 | JGI IMG/M metagenome (GOLD analysis project Ga0163217, IMG submission 185933) | Saline lake microbial communities from Ace Lake in Antarctica - Synechococcus sp. Ace-P (PacBio error correction) | ecosystem: Environmental > Aquatic > Non-marine Saline and Alkaline > Saline ... | reverse complement strand
CATCCGAAAAAGAGGGGGGTGATTGGGTGGTTTTTCGAGGATGATGGTCCAGGTGTAATATGGCGTTTTTGGAGTGCATTAGCCCAAGAAGAAAAGATTTAAGATTTATATGACCATAACGAAATCCGTTGTTGATAAATCTTTCAGCCAATGTCTTCGAAAACTTAGCTGATGAAACACCTCCAATGAATTATCCCGATCTGGTAATGACTTTATTCTGTGGCAGGAATAATTTTTACCAATATTTCCTATAACCAAGGCATTGTAAAATAGGCTTTCTCCTAAGGGGCGGCGGGCATATTCAACCATTATCACGTATTCTTAATTTCCCCAATTACAACTAATTGAGCCACATTAAAGGTGATTATTCAAAGACCAAAAGTATAAAAACTAGCAGGAAACTGACAGATATCTTTCACAAAGGGGGTATGAAAGGAAAAGAAATATAAAAAAGAAAGAAGATGTCATTGAAATGAAGGTTAAGGCGGGTGGTGAATCATTACGTTAAAAATTAAAAGGAAATAAAGCTATATCCTATTTGGATTGAACCTAAAAAATTACTTTTTTAAGATGTAGATCCCGAAATACTCAAAGTTTTATGGCTTAAGCATCAGCTGGGATAATGAAAAAACCCCCCTCAGTTTTTGGCGCCCAATCGGATTTTTCTTCAGTTCTTATCCGGAAGTACATCAATATAAGAAACATTGCCATTGGAATTATTGGGAAAACTTTATTCCAACGGGTGGATGCCCTTTTTCAAAAATGCAATTGCTTTAAATTGATAAATAGGGGTACAAAGGGACTTTAACGTGACCTTGCACATTAGTTTCTCATCCTTGAAAGTTCAGCAGATTTGAATTGCTCCGTTTTCATGCCAAAAAATTCAATGATAATTCATATTGAAAATGAGAAAAAAAATTGAAGGGAAAAGATATAGACTGGACCTTTTTTTAAAACTTCTGGGCTAGGAAGATTTTGTGGGGCCATCGTTTCATGCTGGATAATACCTGGGACGACCGTGAAAAGGAAGCAGAGACATGGTGCGTATGGAGCCTGGGGAAAGAAAACCATTGATTGCGTGGTGGGGAGAAGGTTGAATGAAAAATTCTATGTAGATGCGAGAAAAAATTCCCATTCGAACATATGAACAGGAAGTGAGGATGTACATTGGATATTGCATGCGTCAGCAGAACCTCCCTTTTCCAATTCATTTTGACATGTCCGTTTGCAAGTCAAGCCCCATACACCAATAGATTGGCAATGCATACCGTTATTAATAAGCATTTTCAAAAATAGCAGAATAATGTACCTTTTCAAAAATCGTTTGAAGCATGGCTTGAGCGATATAAAAAAGGTTCAATGGGGGAAAAACAAAACTATTGTTTTATAGATGCAAACGGTATATTGGTATCAGAATAAGTTATATAAAAAAATTTTATTTGAATGAAAGGTATTATTCCTAAATATTTCTGTCGTTATCACGAATATGGCATATAACGAAGAAAAAGAACGAATATTACTATTTTTGAAAAGATTGCGAATTTGGGGATTGTGATGCTAATTGATTATGGTAATCAGGTTGTTTATGTCCCCCAATTTTGATAATGGGTAAAAAATGGTGTTATTTATAAATCCTTAAGTCGGAGCTCCAATCTCCCATGGGCATCAAAATCGTTATATGAAGGGTTCTGCCAGCAGGCTTGAGGACAGAAAGAGGGCAAATGTCTTTTGGCACATTAGATTTTAATTTTGATGTGTACCCAGAAACTCTTGAGAAGATTGTTGTCAGGGAATATATTTGTGAAGGATGGGAGGCAAGGGAGTAGGAAGAAGGTAAAAGGAAAGAGAAGCCTTTCTTTCTTAAACGATAGGGAGGTTAATGATGAATATTTAATTGTACAGAAGCGAAAATTAACAGATAATTTTACATAACACTACAAATGATTAAAACACAAAAAAATATACCAGGAAGTTCATATTAGGGATTCTCTTTCCTAACTGCAGGCCAAACTATTCTGCACATATGATCCCCATTACTGCCAACTACACGAAAATTTTCGTGGTCAGTATTCATGTTTAGTTTACAAAAAACAGGGATGGATGAACGGACATTTAATGGGTTGGGTTTATCAGGGATCGGAAAAAAAATATCATATGATTTTACCAATGCGGGAGAAGGGCCAAAGCATGTGTGCTATGCAAACAAGTTACGGATTGCTTATGGAAGGATGAATGTGTCGCACGAATTCCTCAGAATCTTTTTCTACCAAAAGCCGTTCGGAAACGTATCTGGTAAACATGTTTTTTTTTCAGGCAGTGCCGTTTGTTGTTTCAGGCGGAAATGTCAAAACGGATTACTGGTTCTGAAAAGGAGCCAATAATTGCAATTTATACAGGAACAGGGTAGGGACCTGGCCTTGCATGGAGTATTGATAACGGGCAGAACATGGTACCAACTACAAGAACAATCCCAGTAGCCAATGCCGACAAAAGGGGCGCGAAATCTTACGCGATCCTTGTGTCTTTTACCCCCACCCAACCCAAAAAAATGGATTTATGGCCTCTTTACGAGAAACGGCACCCACTTTTTATAGCTCTAACGATCTAATGGCTGGACTTTTCTAAGGCAATAATAATTTTTGGTTCGAATGCCCTGACTTATTTCAAGTACCGTTGGATGGAAAACAAGGAAAACATGAAATGGGTTTCTTTGCGGAGCCAATGGTTCTTATTTTGGCCGGACAGTTTACTGGTACGGAATTTATTCCTGGACAAGGTCAGAGAAAAAACATGTTGTAATGACGCAGGGATATGATTTTTATCTGCACAAACTTTTTCCTGAGGGAAATCTCCCAATAATGATGAAGGGATAATCCAAAATTGCCTGGATCGGATCATTGGGAATGGGGACTTGGAGAAACTTGTTTGGAAGAGGAAATGCCACCTTTTCCGTTTCTCACTGGGATTGGAAACCTATGAGGCCAAGATGCGTTGACTTAATAACCAATAAACGAATTATCCAAACTTTATGAAAGCCGAAAACAAAGTGAATCTCAAAATCGTTTAATCCAGATATTAGGCTTTTGGATGACATAATAATCAAAAAGTTGAAATAATTGCTGAAATTGATCTAACAAATACTTCCCGCATCCACAATTTCGCGCTTTCAGATTGCTAATAAAAAAATTCGCGTTACCATTTAAAAAAACCAGGTTTTACTTCTCCGAAGAGCTTAAACCTGATCGCCCAAATCGTATAAAAATGAAGCAATACTAGTTAGATGGGACAGCTGGAAGGTTTTGTGCTAATCAATTGGGTATATATTCTTATTCCGAACATTTTGCTTTTTTTGGCCAGATAACCGAGGAGATATTTTGTTTTTACAGATGGTGAAATATAAATTTGGTTTTTCCTATGGAATTTCACGGAAATATCAAGAATCTGGAAAGAATAGTTAAAAAAATTAGAGCATAAACTTCTAGAGAATCCACCTTCAATTGAAAAGCGTGGATTTGTGATAAAATCTATTTACGGGAGTTTTAAAACTTAATTGAAATAAAGCTACAAACAGCCAATGGAGATATTAAAAAAGCAATAGCTTTACCTAAAGTCGAGTCAGAATTTTGATTTTGATATTTTTGATTTTGAGTATAAAATCAATTGGTGAATTACATTGCACACGGTTGAAATGATTATTCGAAAGGCTAAATGTTTTTATTCATTTAGCTATATCGATGATATAGAAACGATTGGACACATTATTTGATGATGATAATTCCTATCCAAACTCCAAATTTAAAAGCGTTTGGGTCAAAACGCGGCACTTTTTTTTCCAGGGGATATTGGTAGTTCCTTGCTTGCACACCATCACGAACCGCTGTTCTTACCTGGATATTCCCCAATTGACATTTCTGGCAGTATGAAGAATCCAAGATTTTCTTAGAAAAATGGTGCCCGATGCGGTTACGCTTCCTGGACTATTTCGGAATCAATGGATACCGCTATGGGCAGCTTGGCAAGATTTTTCACTCATTTTAAACGGCGCAAAGGGTGGTGATCCTGCCGGCGTAAATCGTTTTGATGAATTTCAGGAAATGTTGCAATAAGGACCCTAGGAAAGAACTATAACGGTTATACGGAAAATGAAGCTCCTCTAAAATACTTACTCATTTCGATTGGGGGGAACCATAATCAAAAGATGATCGCATATCAGATATGTTAGAATATGTGAGAACAGTAATGGAATTACCCTTGGGAGAAAACCTATGTTCTTTGCAGCAGGTATTTTTTACTCCACATTTACCATTTTATGCGCCCCGTTTGAAAACATTTTAAAAAGATATCCAATAAGCGAGAACCCAAGTACCACTTTTTCCGGCAGGGATTTAAATGATGTTCCTTCTATTGAAGGGGGAAATTAGGCCCTATAGGAGATTTTTTTTTTTAAATTTTGTTCGGGGGGAAAAAAAAAAACGTTTTTTTTGGAGGATGAAGGCATGAGTCCAGTAGCGGAAGGAAGTTACGTCCGCATGTTCAATCCCATCAGGCTTCCGCCTGATTTTTGCAGACAAAATGTAGCCGATTATTAGATAAGTTGGATGCAACCGGGAAGCGGATAATACAATAATTGTTGCTATGTCCGATCATTGGTTATCACTTGGGCGACAAGGAGAGTTGCCCCGTAAAGTTTTACACTTTGGGAAAAGTGGCCAATCGAGTTCCCGTTTATAATTGTTGCGCCAGGTACAACGACTCCAAGGGTAGCGTTCTTGTGATCAATCCAGTCAGTCCTCCTTTATTCGATATATAATCCCACTTTAGTTGAACTAACTGGACTTTCCAGCTAAACTGATCTTGATGGATTAGCCATAGTTTCCTTTTGCTTAAAGAATTCCCGAAGCGACACTCGCAACACATCTCTCTAGCGACTGGCGATCCTGAGTACACCATAGTCGCATGTAAAAGGAATCTGGATATATACACACAAGATTCATAGATCTAACTATAACTGATTACTAGTGAGATGAGTAAGAATGACGAGAATGTGGTATAACATAAGACAGCGATCCTTCGGGAATGGAAACAATCTCGCCACGGATCAGGTACCTTATTCAAACGCATTCAAAAACAAACTAATAAGCTATTTTACAAGTTCTTGAATAATCTCTCTCTTTCCTCCTCCGTGAACATTCTCACTCCTCTTCTCGAGCTAACTCAAGAAGACTTGTATCATTCTGAATATCTACTACTAATCTAGTTTGTTTTTGATGTTTGAATAAGTACTTATCGGCTGGCGAGATTTTCATTCCCAAGGATCGTTCCCAGGTCAAACAATTCTTCCCGTTCCCATCTTTTATATCTTAATATATACGCCAAAACGTTTAGATGCTTACGGCATAATTTCCTTTTTCCCATAGTCATATCGGCAAATGATTCCATTCGCTTCGGGATTCTTAAGCCAAAGAACTAGGCTAAATACCATCAAGATCAGTTTAGCTGGAAGTCCAGTTAGCTTCAACTAAAGTGGGATATATATTCAAGGAGGACTGCACGGCTGATCACAAACGCTACCTGCGAGTCGTTGTACTGGCGCAACAATTATAACGGACTCGATTGGCCTTTTCCCAAAGTGTAAACTCTTACGGCACTCTCCTTGTCGCCCAAGTTGATAAAACCATGATCGCGACCATAGCACATTATTGTTATCCCGACTTCCCGGTTGCATCCAACTTTATCTAATAATCGCCTACCATGCGTCTGCGCCAAAATCAGCGGAAGCCTGATTAGGATTTTGAAACCCAATGCGGACGTAACTTCCATTCCCTACCTGGCCTCTGCCTTCATCACGGTTTTCGAAAATAAAATGCTCCCTATGGCTAATTCCCTTCCAATAGAAGGAACATCATTTAAATCTCCTGCCGGAAAAAAGTGGTACTTGGGTTCTCGCTATTGGGAATACTTTTAAATGTTTCACGGGGCGCATAAAATGGTAAATTGTGGAGTAAAAATACCCTGCCTGCAAGAAACATAAGGTTTTCTCCCAAGGTAATTTCCATTACTTATCTCAACATATTCACCATATCTTATATCGATCATCTTTTTGATTATGTTCCCCCAATTCGAATGAGTAATAGTTTAGAGGAGCTTCATTTTTCCGTATAAACCGTTATAGTTCTTTCCTAGGGTCCTTAATTGGCAAACATTTCCTGGAAATCATCAAAAGGATTTACCCGCAGGATCACCACCCTTTGCGCCGTTAAAAAATGAGTGGAAAATCTTTGCCAGCTCCCATTACGGGGAAATCCATTGATTCGAAAATAGTACAGGAAGCGTAACCGCATCGGGCACCATTTTTCTAAGAAAAATCTTGATTTTCATAACTGCCCAGATGTCATGGGGAATATCCAGTAAAACAGCGGTTTCGTGCCCCCCCCCCCCCCCCCCCCCCCCCCCCCCCCTGGGGACAAGGAATGGGTGTGCAGCAGGAACCTACACAATATCCCCGGAAAAAAAAGCTTGCGCGTTTTTGCCAAACGCTTTAAATTTGGAGTTTGGATAGGATTATTCATCATTCAAATTAATGTTAGTCCAATCGTTCATATCATCAGATAGCTATTGAATAAAACATTATAGCCTTTTCGAATAAAATCAATTTCAACCTGTGCATGAATCACCAATTGATTTTATACTCAAAATCAAAATAATCAAAATCAAAATAATTCTTGACTTCGACCTTAAGGTAAAGCTTGCTTTTTAATATCTCCATTGCTGTTTGTAGATTTGATTTCATTAGTTTTTAAAACTCCGTAAATAGATTTTTATCACAAATCCACCTCTTTCCAAATTGAAGTGGATTCTCTAGGAAGTTTATGCTCTAATTTTTTTTAACTATCTTTCCAGATTCTTGATATTTTCGTGAAATCCATGGTAAACCAATTGGATTTCACCATCTGTAAAAAAAACAAAATATCTCCTCGGGTTATCTGGCAAAAAGCAAAAATGTTCGGAATAAGAATATATACCATGATTAGCAAAAAACTCCAGCTGTCCCCAATCTACTAGTATTCCTCATTTTTATACGGATTGGCGGAAATCAGGTTTAAGCTCTTCGGAAAGTAAAACCTGGTTTTTTAATGGTAAGGGAATTTTTTTTATTTAGCAATCTGGAAAGCCGAATTGGATGCGCGAAGTATTTGTTAGATCAAATTCAGCAATTATTTCAAACTTTTAGATTTTATGTCATCCAAAAGACTTATTATTCTGGATAACGATTGAGAATTCCCACTTTTTTTCGCTTCATAAAGTTTGGATATTGCGTTTATTGCGGTTATAAGTCAACCGCATTTGGCCTTTCATAAGTTTCCAATCCCAGTTGAGGACCGGAAAAAGTGGCATTTCTTCTTCCAAACAGTTTCCCAAGTCCCCCATTCCAATTGATCCATCCAGGCAATTTGGATTATCCTTTCATCATTATTTGGGGAAGATTTCCCTCAGGAAAAGTTTGTGCAGCATAAAAATCATATCCCTGCCGTCATTACATGTTTTCTACCTTTGTCAGGAATAAATTCCCGTACCAGTAAACTGTCCGACCAAATAAGAACCATTGCATCCAAAGAACCCAATTTCATGTTTCCTTGTTTTCCATCCAACGGTTAATTGAAATAATCAGGGCATTCGAAACCAAAATTATTATTGCTTAGAAAAGTCCAGCCCAAATTAGATCGTTAGAGCCCTATAAAAATGTGCCGTTCGCGTAAAGAGCCATAATCCATTTTTTGGTTCGGTGGGGGTAAAAGACACAGGATCGCGTAGATCGCCCCTTTTGCGGCATTGGCTACTGGATTGTTCTTGTAGTTGTACCATTTCTGCCCGTTATCAATACTCCATGCAAGGCAGGTCCCTACACCTGTTCCTGTATAAATTGCCAATTATTGCTTCCTTTTCAGAAACAGTAATCCGTTTTGACATTTCCCTGAAACAACAACGGCACTGCCTGAAAAAAACATGTTTACCAGATACGTTCCGAACGGCTTTTTGGGAGAAAAGATTCTGCAGGAATTAGTGCGGGACACCTTCATCCTCAATGAAGCAAAAATCCGTACTTGATTGCATAAGCCACCATGCCTTATGGCCTTCTCCCCATGGTAATCATATGATATTTCCCTCCCTGATTAACCAACCCCATAATGTCGTTCATCCATCCTGTTTTGTTACTAAAATGATGACTGACCACGGGAAAAATTTTCCGTGTTAGTTGGCAGTATTGGGATCATATTGTGCGAAAATAGTTTTGCCTGCAGTTAGGAAAAGAATCCCTAATTATGACTCCTGTATATTTTTTGATGTTTTAATTCATTTGTAGTGTTATTAAAAATTATCTGTTATATTTCCTTCTGCTACAATTTAAATATTCATTCATTTACCTCCGTATCGTTAAAGAAAGGCTTCTCTTTTCCTTTTACCTTCTTCCATACTCCCTTGCCTCCCATCCTTCACAATTATATTCCCTGAACAAACAATCTTCTTCAAGAGTTCTTGCGTACCCACATCAAATTTAAAATCTTAAATGTGCCAAAGGAACATTTGCCCTTTTCTCAAGCCTGCTGGCAGAACCCTTCAATTATAACCGACTTTGATGCCATGGAGATTGGAGCTCCGACTTAAGATTATTAAAATAAAACACCCAATTTACCCATTATCAAATTGGGGAACATAAACAACCTGCATTACCTAATCAATAGATCACTCCCAATCGCAATCTTTTCAAAAAAAGTTATATTCCGTCTTTTTCTCGTTATATGCATATCGTTGATAACGACAGAAATATTTAGGGAATAATAACCTTTTCTATTTCAAATAAAATTTTTTATATAAACTATTCCTGATACCAATATAACCGTTGCAGCTATTAAAACAATTAGTTGTTTTTCCCCCATTGACCTTTTTTTATCGCTCAAGCATGCTTCAAACGATTTTTTGAAAAGGTACATTATCTGCTAATTTGAAATCTATTAATAACGTTGCCCATTTGCCATCATTGTGTATGGCTGACTTGCAAACGGACTGTCAAAATGAATTGGAAAAAGGAGGTTCTGCTGACATGCCATACCAATGCTAAATCCTCACTTCCTGTTCCATATGTTGAATGGGGAAAAAAATTTTTTCTGCCATCTACATAGAATTTTTCATCACCTCTCCCCACCACCAAATCCAATGGTTTCTTCCCCAGGCTCCATACACCATGTCTCTGCTTCCTTTTCAGGTTCGTCCCAAAGGTATTATCCACATTGAAACGATGCCCCCACAAAAATCTTCCTAGCCAGAAGTTTTAAAAGGGTCCAGTCTATATCTTTTCCTTTCAATTTTTTTCTCATTTTCATATGAATTATCGATTGAAAATTTTAGGCATGAAAACGGAGGCAATTCATCTGCTGCAACTTTCCAATGGATGAGAAACTAATGTGCAGGCACGTTAAAGTCCTTGTACCTTATTTATCAATAAACATTGCATTTTTGGAAAAGCGGCATCCACCAGTTTGGAATAAAAAAGTATTTCCAAATAATTTCCAATGGCAATGTTCTATATTGATGTTAACTTCCGGATAAGAACTGAAGAAAAAAATCCGATTGGCCGCCAAAACTTGAGGGCGTTTTTTCATTTATCCCAAGGGCTTGATGCTTAGCCATTTAAATCCTTGAGTATTTCGGGATCTACATCTAAAAAAAGATTTTTAAGGTTTCAAATCCAAAAATAGTGGATATTGCTTTATCCTTTAATTCTTTAACTATTGATTCACCACCCGCCTTAACCTTCAATTCAATGACATCCTCCTTTTTCAATTTTTATATTTCTCCCTTTCATACCCCCTGTGGAAAGATATCTGTCAGTTTCTGCTAGGTTTTATTACTTTGGTCTTTGAATAATCAACCTTTATGTGCGCCTCAATAGTTGTATTGGGAAATTAGAATTACCCGTTTGATATGGTAATATGCGCCCCAATTTAGGAGAAAGCCACTATTTTACAATGCTTGTTATAGATATTGTAAAAAAATTATGCCTGCACGAGATTAAAAGCATTACCAGAATCGCGGATAATTCATTGGCAGGTGGTTTCATCAGCTATGTTTCGAGAATTTGCTGAAAGATTATCAACAACTGGGGGGGGGCGGGGGGGCGGCGGGGGGGGCGCGCGGGGGCCTATTCGTTATGGTCAATATAAATCTTAATCTTTTCCTTCTTGGGCTAATGCCACTCCAAAACGCCATATTACACCTGCGACCATCATCCTCGAAACCACCAAAATCATTCACCCTCTTTCGGGATG
>Ga0163217_1026068_pt1 | contig 10325 bp, 9 predicted proteins | sample SynspAceP_FD_185933 | JGI IMG/M metagenome (GOLD analysis project Ga0163217, IMG submission 185933) | Saline lake microbial communities from Ace Lake in Antarctica - Synechococcus sp. Ace-P (PacBio error correction) | ecosystem: Environmental > Aquatic > Non-marine Saline and Alkaline > Saline ... | reverse complement strand
AGTCCAAGAAAATTACTATTCAAGTACTTCTCATTTTGTTGAAATATTAAAAATTTTTACAAGTTTTTACCACTTTTATGCAAAGGCATTATCCTCTTCTATGGCATAAATTAGCTTCATATTTTTTGTCCGTATGGAATGGCAATCTCGTCAATATTGTAATCGACATCTAACTAATTTTTGACATAGACTCTGATCGATTTATCTCCCCTGCAGTTCCCCCGAATATGGGGAATGCTAGCTTTATTTGTCAATCTTTCATATTATTATAACTCAAATATGTCAATATATTTGAATTTTGTTTGGTCTTTTGTTTTGGCAAAAAGTCTGCTTAAATTTTCGTGTCTTCGCCTTTTTTATTTCCCGGAAATATTCATGTAGACTGGTTACATAGGTCATATTGTTTCCAACATAGGCCCCCCAAAAGTTTCTCGGTGGCATTTATGATATAATTATCTTTATGTTCATACAGATAATGGCAGCCGATCATCCATAACTGTCAGCTCCAATTATAATCGTGTACACTCCAATTACGCTTTCTCCAAAAAAACTAATCAAACCAGACATTTCGGGCTGAGTTATTTTTTTATATTTAATTTTCAGCCAGCCCTTCTATCTCCTTAATCTCTTCTATCCGGTCTAAACCAACTTTTCTTTTTGGTTCGGAATGTGATGCGGCATTTATACTGCGCACAGAAGCCAGATGGGAGGGGTATGCCCTGCTGCGCCCAACCATCCTGTTTGATTCTTCTATTAAGTTCGAAATGCACAAGCGTATTTTACAAGCTTCTTTGCCGACACAGCTTTTTTAGATTTCAAATCATAAAGCCCTCCAGAAAGCTCGTTACAATTCTAAGTTTAAATAACTAATTTTTGGCAAAACGCCAGCTGGTCTACACGCAATTATCGAAGCATACGGTAGTTATATTTCCATTGCCTTATTTCTTAGAGTGGCCTCTGAAATCTTTGAAGTAGTTATCTACAAGGAGTCGCTGATTTTTTATCTGTTTTGACAAATCATCTTTGTGTTTAGTCCAATATAAATTTCAGTAGCCCTTGACAAATTGCAGCGGAGTTATTGAATTAACTGCAATTGAGTGAATTTCCTTCATACGTCTGTCCATCCCATTTTAATCATAAGACTGTGTTGAATATGAAGTCGCATTCTTTGGTAATTTCGGCGCAGTACGTCGGTTTGGGTTTTTTTTTTACTAAATTACTTATACATGATCCATATGTTTCAAGCGAAAAGAGAACAAAAGTGGATCAACAACATACGGTTTACGAACAAATTTCGAGGTTTTGCTCCGAATTTATTATATGATTTCTAGAAACATATATAAATAACTCATAAACAATTGTGATAATTGAGACCACATAGCACCACAAAATGGACCCATAGTGTATGGAATTAAAAATCCATGACAGTCCGTGCGGATTCTTTCCGGCTCGGTACAAATGAAGAAAGACCCAAAGGTGAAAGCTTTGGTTTATTTTGTACCTTCATTTTTTGCCAGAATTTATATTGAAGTAAAAATAGCAAGAACCAAAATAAGAGTGTCTGCAAAGGAAAGTCCTTTCTTTCAACATGTGTCGAATGGGATCGCCTGACAGCAATTGTCGCTCGAGTACAAATGATGAAAAAGCCCTGGACCTTCGGTCGGGGCTTTTTTTGGGAACGATATTCCTACTATGCATATCCCCGCACTACGTTTCCATGAACATCTGTTAACTACCTTTCGGGCCCCCCCCTGGTGTTCTGTAATAGGGACGTTCTTGAATCAACCAATCAAATGCATGTGTTGCTGCAAATCATTGTACTGAATGGAATGCTGATTATTATAGCCAACTGTCGTTCCATATGTTCCCTATTTTTTTCCTGACCGCCTTATATAGCTAACACTAGGGTGGTGATCTCTGCGTAATTCGTTGACCCGTAGAGGTTCTTGAATAGTTGGTTTCTGACCAAAATCACCCGCCCCAACAACCACAGTGTATTTCCAATAACCTTTTTGCTTCATCTTGACCACACCACGGACGGTTCGGTCAGTATCATTAGCTTCCCCTTCTTTGGCGGGTGATTTCCCCCTGTTCGATCCAACCCGATTGCTTCTAAGTTGAATAAAATTTACATCCTTTCACACCCAGGTCTGCCCAACCAATTGGCAGCGTAGCGTGACCTAGGATTCGATCTGTTCCAAATCTCACTATAATTATCCGGTCCTTGCTACATTCCATAAACTCAAGTACCCAGTCTAGCATTGATACCACATTTAATATTTTGCATATGTCGACTTCAGGATCTCTAGATCTTTGTCGGATTATATTGCAAAGTCTGTAACTTTTAATTATCAATGAGATAGATTACGGCCGAGTATCCGAATTTCCATCGAGTTGTTTAACATAGACTGGTGCCTTACCCCAGGTCTACTAACCCCTGGTTGTAATGAGGCAAAAAAGCCTCCCCCATAGATTGAATTAATTTCAAGGCTGGATTTCCGCTGCCAATCCGAAAGTAAACTGCAAAAAACACTCTGGAAGGTTTTATTTGGAGCTTCCCAGACCATTCAACTCAACCCAAGAGCCCAGTACAAGGTCTCCCAGGTTCAGTTGTAGAAACCTGTCTCGAAAAAAAAGTAATTGCCGGATCATGATTAATGGCATCGTATGCATTTACTCTTAACAATAAGTGCACAAATCATCCCACTATTTATTGACGTATGCGCATTAATTCACTTATCCATGGACTGCGACTCTCCCCATACTGTTAAATTAAACTGGGCTCCAGATACCAAGGGAATGATCTCTGCCCTGCTGTCATACCAGTTTCTTTGCCCTTTGCCTAATGAATCCGCCAGCCCCTGCCCATTCATTTTTTCAAGTAAAGGCTTATAGCTCGAACAAATCATGTCGAGGGCCACCGCTTGCAACAAACTACAATTATCTTTTTGCGTTTGGAGCAAAATGCGTGGCACACAAAGTGTATTTCCAATCATTTGTGAATTGGTGATGGTTATGGTTTTTCCCATAAAATCACAAAGGATTGGTCTTATGGCTGGCAAGGCCAATCCCCAATACCAAAACCAGCTTTAGGAAAGAAAATGTCTTCTATTATTCCAAATCCCTGTTTGTTACAATCGCTGACGATGATTGTATGAGCGGTATGCATTTTAATTCGAAAACTCATAGAGCTAGTTCCTTTATTTTTCACAATGGTTCATCAAAATTCATTCATATTGTTGCAATACACCGTCATTGCGATACCTCAAAGAGTGAGAGCCCTTACACCACCCATCACCAATAGGCAATAAATTCCGGTTGCAAGTTCGGGTTGACTAAAATGTTCTTTTTGTTCTAAATAATGCTACCAAAAGTTCCTCACTTTGAGTCGGTCTTATACCGTGCAGTAATCTGTACGCAGCCGAGCATTTGATATTTACAGTACCATTTTTCACTTATACCTTTCGGCCAAGAGCCCGCGGCGCTATCAAACAAATTGCATGGAGATCGTTAACAATGCAGGGCTTCGCATTGGGTATTGTTTCTGTCTTCCTAACCAATGCAATAATCACGAGAGGCATATCAAAAATAAGGCCATGGTAGAGCCGGGAAGCTCTTCCCAAAAAGTATATGACTCGAATCCTGCTATACATTTCTCTCCAGAGTTTGATCTATAAAGTACCATAATTGAATTCCGGTAATCTCCTCCATAATCTAAGAGGTATGATAGAGGCTTATACACTTTCTTCGCCATGCGATCAACAAAAGCCGCTGCTGCAAGGGCACAATCACGATACAAAACTCCGCCTGCAATCTCGATTTGTCCCCGTTACACCTAACACGACACATTTCGGGAACTCCAATACGCCGCGGTTGTCAGTTACTTCGATAAGACTGACGATAAGGTGGCGGACATTACGATAATTTTGACTTTTTTTACCGTCCAGCCCGATTCTTAAATTCGCGCTAAAGTAATCCCAAACAGTTCGGCATGGGGGGCAGCTACCTGATTGCAAAATCTTCTATCTTACTAAACACTCCCTGTCCCAAAATAAAGCTGCCAATACCCTATTTAAGCTACTCTTGCAGGGTAAGGGATTTCTCTTGTCAACAACCTTTTGCAGTCCCCGAATCGGTCTTTTGAACAATTCATGAAAAAGGGGAAAAACTTCAGGGTTCCGGGCCGACCACTTCTCCTGGGCATCAAATTCCTATCAGAATATGGTTTCCTTGGCGTGCTTTCAAGGTCTTGACATTGATCATACAGTTGGGGGACTGTGTCAAATATTTGATATTTCTCCTCCTACAAAGAGATCTGGATTTTATGTCTTATGACTTTTATGCTCCCAGTTGGCAGGTAAGAGATAATATGGCTTTTAAGTTGTTTCTCAGCAAAATTCTGTGGCAACCCATTCTTTTTGACGCCTAATATATAGCAATACTTTCCAATCTCGTCAATACCTCTACCGTAAATTTTAAAGTCGTCCTGATGCATATCCTGTTTTATGTCCTCTTGGTGTCTTGCCTACCCACAATGGCTAACCAACGGAATGTGCCGTTGGTTCAAAGCTTTTGACAACTTGATCAAATAAAATGAGTAGTAATCCGTTTTTCACATTCTCATATATTTTAATACCTGTTGGCACTTCAGAACCTATTAAACACAATGCTAAGATGAAAAAACCTATTCTTTCGTGTAATTTACCGTCAAGTCCTGACGATATCCAGTTATGCACGCGCTAAAACCATGGCGAAAGAACCTAACTAGTTGGTTTAACAGTTTATAATGGCTACCGTCATAATCCCGTGCTACCCGTCATTCTTTGCCCCAAGCCAACAGCAATGCATTATCATGGGTTCTCATGATGGATGTGGATCCAAAAATTGAGATAAAAGTTCTGCAAACGATCAAAATTCAATTTCTGGCTATTAATGTTCATTACCAATACACTAAAATTTAAGTCCCTGTGCCATTTTTACCTTGGACTAATTGGTCCGCCCGGGTAGCGACTAAATGGAACGTAATAAATGTTTGTTCTGCTCACCCTGGTTAAACGTGTAATTTACCTGTGATCAAAACCTAAATACATTAATCAAGTCTTTTCCCAAATCCAATGCTAGGGTTGGAAAATAAAGATTGTTTTTCTTATCGGGCGTGACGTTATGGAACATACATAGGGGAACACTTCCAAGCTATTCCAATGCTTGTTAGAGATATATAGAAATCAATTCTTCTACTTCCTTTGTTGTCAACTTACCTGAGGTCCGGAAGTTACCACTCATTCTGAGTCATACCCCGCTCATTACATTCGTTGAAAGAAACTGAAAATTGATAATATTCCTTTTGAAGGTAATGCATTCATATTTAATTGTCATGACACCTGACACATTGCATAGTAAGCCCTAAAAATACAGTCAAACGTTTCTGTTCTCATCGGCGGCTACTTCCCATGTATTCTTTCCTGTACAATACCTCCCTCCGCGACTTTAGTTTTGATTTCTCAAAATGCAATAGCCAGTTTTGTTCTTTACGGTGGCATTATGCTATTTTATCTCACAATTGACGTAAGAACAACCTGATCGCAAGGGCTTTATCTTATTGTAGCGCATTTAATTACCAACTCTCTCCAAGCACATTAAACAGATTACCCATATACTTGAATACCATGCGAATTGCATACCGCATATGTCCAACCATATTCTACAGCATCCGTTCTCCATAGTTGGATTCAAAAGATCTTGTCACCACCTGTTTCATAGGGCCACTTGCGCTCCCATCAAAAGAAAATCCAATCTCCTTAATCGTTGTGGAAGCCTGTTAAGTCAAGGTGACCTTCTAGAGTAAGTTTCTCTTGTCGGCCTCTGCGTTATGGTGCCTTATTACTTTTTTTGATTTTTCCCAATTTGTCCAAACAAATTATCAATGGATTCCTAACCATTGAGTGTTTTTACTACAGGTAGCGATGTATTCTGGGTGATATAGACAAATGAGTTTGTATTCTGACTTGATCGATCCATTTAGCTATCATGGCCATTTCGTAACGGAGTCATAGAAAGACCACTTCTCATGAGGAGGCATTTTGCAACTTTGGCAATCAGTAGATCATTCTTGAATGCTTCGCTTTTTGTTCAAAACATTTCCAGAATAAAGGCAAATCCGCACCATTTCCACAAATACTTTTTACGTTGAGTCCTTTCCTTAATGTTCAGTTGCAAGACCGCCTTATAGTGCATTTTTATCAGTGCATGACAGCAAAACAACGATCGGAAAGTATAGTTTTATGTGATAATTTAAAGTCCACCTTTCATGTAATGAAGAAGCGTATTCTTTTATCATTGGTTATCACACAGGCCAAATGTTACAGCACCATAAAATGGATAACTTTTCACTTTTACCCCTCCATAAAATAACCAAAATGATTTAAATAGAATTTTTGTTTGCGCATAATACCTTCTGGAACAATAAACCTAACAACAGGTCTGCTAATTATTCCTATTTTAACGAGTATAGTATGATTTTTCGTTTTAAATATATACAATAAACACAATATTCGCTTAAAGAACATTTAAGCCTACTAAAATTTCACAAAGATTTACATCTCTGCAAAGACATATTATTTATTTGATAAATCTCATACTTGGATTAATTCAAGAAATAACCAACCATCTCCTCCTTTTGCGGTTTTCTCAAATTTAAAAATTTTTTTGTTTGTTTGGGGAATTTTTTTTTTTTTATTTTCCCCCCAAGGGGGGGGGCCCTGCCCAGCCTGCATATCAGCAATCTACTACCTAATGTAATAGGGAATTTACGATAAATGAGAAGTTGTAGTCCAGGCCGTGCTAAGAATTGTCAATGTTTTGAGTGGTTTCAATTTATAATAGCTTTCATTTGGCGAATGTAAACTATGACAAAAGCGAAATGGGAAAAAATATCGATTATTGTAATAATGTGGTCATCGCCATGACTTATATCCTGCAAGACAAAACGATGGATTTATAACTGTTAAAAGTCATTGGTATCTTATCCTAATATCGCAAAAGGCAGGCAAGGATGTATACCTCACTTAACTAAAAACAAGATTTCAGCCTTGATTGGATGGTAGATTTCCTCATACATGCGTCTTTGGTTATGGCTATATTTATTAGGGAACAGAATATACCTCAGGAACCAATGTGTGGATCCGGGTTATGCGAACGGAAGAACGCTGAATGAATCTATTAATCAAGTTGTTAATTCATTAATAGCCACATGGTGTGGAAAGAGATTAAAGAGATGTGCAGTTTATGACGAAGGTATTGCTTTTAGGTATCAATTTTAATGCCAATAATTTTAAGCATTATTTTGAGCGAAGAAACTACCCTTTAGTTTAGAGGATGTGATCACTTGGCTTGGTCAGTACAAATGCTCAAGTGCGGAAGCTATTCGGAAACAATATTATAAGATTGATGCGCGTTAGAACGGCCATTGGTTTTGAAGAGACGATCAATTATGCCATTTGGGCGAAGCGGGATTGGTTAATTACGCCAAGCAAATTAAAAAAAAAGACCGACCAACGGCCAATACATTTACTAATTGACTGGCATGGCAGGAAGCTTGCGGAAGGCGTTTATGTTTCCCTTGCGCGTATGTTATGGTTGGAAATTAGTCCAGAAGGCAATTGCTGGAAACAAAACTCTTTTGTAGAAATCTAATGAACCAACAAATTGGAGGATTATCAGAGATCACCAGGCAAGGTTATAAGAGACGGTTCGCTAACCACTAAAGGTGGTTGGCCTTGTGTGGATTTCGCTATTGTAAAACACATTTACTTATGTAGAATTTGATGCGGTTGTACGGAATGAATTGAAGGACGAGTGCAGTGCCTCTACGATAACGAGTAGACCAATAGGCTTCCGGGCCATTAGAATGCACAGCGTTTGCTATGTTAAGAAAGAAGGTATTGAATCATTATTATACGTTAACGAAGGGCAATGGAAAAAAAAAACAATTGGATGAAAGATTTTACTTGTATCAATCCTGAGGATAAAAAAGAGTAAATATGTTTGTAAATGAGCGCCCAAGACTGGACTCCTGTGCATGATGCAGTAGAAAGCAGCTATCATTAAAATTAATGGTAGACTATACATGATGAATACGTCCAACCGGGTATTCTAAACGTCCCTAATTTATGATAAGAAAGGAATAAGAGGAGATAAAAAGTCCAGCATTTCACAAAGATTAACGACACTTTTTACACCGGAAATGTTGCTGGGGCAGCTGACCATTACCAAATTGCTTATCAAGCCTCACGAGTATCCGAAAAAATGGAGGTAAAACGGCCCAAATGGCAATCTTATTGCTCTACAGGCCCTTGCAGTTTTCTATATTGTAATGTAGCCAGAGGTTTCGACACAAAGTTGGTGAGCGGAAGGCGACATGTAAAATATAAAGAGGAGTTGGTTTCAATTTTATTTGTTCAGATGCCAGTTGTCTTGGGATGATAACCGGGTATTGGAAGGATTAATAGGATGATTCCCTGTAGCACGTTTTAGAGACGGGACAGTAGGTCCTATAGATCACTTAACGGCCAATGAAAAAAGAGAAGTTATTATTCATTGATCTTTCTTCGAAGCATCTGAATTATGAAGCATATCTACTTTCAGATGCAAAGTTTAGAGAGGCTCCAAGTTATGATAGAAAAATTAAGTGTTGATGGCAATACTACCACAAACAAAGATTAGAAAACTCAGGTTTGCAGAATAGTCTTCAATCGAATAGATGTGAAGTTTAAACATATAAAGGAAAAACCATTCAAAACTCTTAAAAACAGGTTGCCAATCTGCAACCTCTACCCTTTGTATCATTCAAAAAACAAGGCACCAGCAATTCGTTTGATCGATATGTTTAAGAAAGCATTAAACATTTAACAAATACGGACTTAAACTGGCTTATCTTAAAACGACCAAAAAACCAACTGGTCTTTTTCTTTTGAGGCATTCAGGATTGTGGCACTACCAGATAGGCCTTATTTTTCCATTGTTTAAACGGAACCTCCTTTCTGGTATGTACACTGACTTAAACTCCGGTTTTATAACCCAGATCAAAGTTTAGATTCGCCCCGTTTTAATGATAGATTACTTTATTGTCCCTGTCTGGCAAAAAGCATGTCCTCGGAGTTAGTAATCGTTGGATTCATTCCCACAGCTGGAACTTATTATTTTTATAAGAATTCAAGCATAAACGGCCCTGTCCAGGAGATCCGTGAAGAAAGTCTTGGACAGATTACGTCCGATGTAGGTGGTTTGTTCCAAAATACCACTCTGTAACCCCAGGCCCGGCATTCATAGCGTCCCATAATCATTTTTTGGCGCTTCAGTATGTTGAGGGTTCTTCCGTTATCGTAATAGTGCTGTTGCGGCATCCCCTGTTCATGCAGGCTACCGCCAATCTTTCCCACTTCCTTTAGTTCCTTAAGTTTCTTAAAACGATTTGTGCACATTACTAAAACGTCTATTGGTCTTGTAGGGATGCTTCCTGTAAATTTGAATTTGGGACCGTAGTAGCCATTCAAACAATCGCCGTTATGGATTCTATATTTATGTTTGTAAACGGATCAAATGGACAGAAAGTATGTCCGCCAGCAGTAAACGCTTCGAACATCAATGGGAAAGTAGGAGGTGTCGCGGTCAATCCCGTCTCTTCTGCCAAAATTCCATTTTAGGGCCAAATGATTCCAATCGGGCATTAGTTCTCGAAATACCAATTTGGTATTAAAAAGACGTCCCTCCATTGTCGAGTAGTCCTGGTTTTCATGTTCCAGGTTTTAAATTGCAAAAAACTTTACGAGTTTTAGTCGGCATGGTCAAAAAAGACTTCCCCATTGATTCCATTTAGAGGTATCAAAACGAGTCGTATTATCATATCACTATGGAAACGTATTTGATCATTCACCATGCCAATTCATGGTAAGGAAAGGAAAAGCGTTCATGGCCTTTTGAAGCCAAGTAATTTGATCGCTCCAACCAGCTCTTTTCCCTTCCACACTTTCCAGTAGGGTCTTCCTTCTTATTTCAGTCCATAGCAAATGTGCCTCCCAAGTTTTTCAATCCAAATTGTTCTTTATTGTTCACCGGTCATGTGGAAAGTACATCCAAATCTTAATCCGTTACATTGATGCCAATAAGTCTCTGGTTTGGCATCGGAACAAATTTTTTCTAAAAAAAAGTATTTCACCGTTTCTGCAAATTTTGAGTAGCCTTCCATCCTTTTTAACAATAATTGTAAAGGCGAATCCTTCTTCTTCTTATTTGTTGTTTGGAGGTTGGGTATGGAACTGGCGGGGGAA
>Ga0163217_1088015_pt1 | contig 10326 bp, 10 predicted proteins | sample SynspAceP_FD_185933 | JGI IMG/M metagenome (GOLD analysis project Ga0163217, IMG submission 185933) | Saline lake microbial communities from Ace Lake in Antarctica - Synechococcus sp. Ace-P (PacBio error correction) | ecosystem: Environmental > Aquatic > Non-marine Saline and Alkaline > Saline ... | reverse complement strand
GTGTAAAAAACGTAAGCACCGCGGAAGACAAAAACGCCGAGTAAGTTCATCACCACCAGTCGATAATTCCTGACCGCCGTATGCACTCCTCAAACGCAAGCCCGCTTCTGCATTAAATAGTTTTAATGTGGTGAGATGTTTCCACACGATCCAGAAAAATGATCCGGCCTAGACGCTGGCGTTGTTGAAAAACGTTTGATTCCCCCCTTCTGCCCCATCCAAACAGCACCATAAACATAGGGAATTTAATGGGCGGCGGGCCCACCAGTAAAAGATATTCAAGGAGCAGCCCACCTAGTGAGATAATACCACTATCAGATAATCAAGAATCGGGCCAGCGCACGCCCAGCAATTGCTGCGCCAGAATCGGGCGAAAATACCCATCATCGCCTCGACTATAAGGCTTTCAAATCAATTGACTGGCTGCCAGCACCTGGAGAGCGGTGGCATGTGGGCCAGGTGCAACTGTTTGCCCCAGGAATATACAGAATTTTGGCTCTTCGGGCAGATTGCCTCCCTTGGCATACAAGCTGGGGCGAGCGGCTGAAATGTTCCTGAGCCCTAACAAAAATAAGAACGTAACCGCCAGGACTCAGCAGCACCACGAGAATAAGCAGGGGATTGCTCTGTAGCTGGCTGATGTTGATGATGATTGCGTGGCGTCAATGGCCAAGCAACCAGAACAACAGGCTTATTGTCGCCAGCACCCCCATTAAAAACAGCCGAGTAATAATTCTAGTTCGCTGCTGTTTGCGGTCAGCTGTTTTTGAGTATACGTCAGCCCGGGCCAGAGATATCGGCGATGAGGCATTCATTGACATAGAGAGTAGGCCGGCGCCAAACCGCCTTTGCTGGTGGACAGAAAATGCAGCCAACAAGGCGCATGTATTTTTGGAACAGTCATTTTCAGCCACCACCCTTATTCATCTGCAATGAGCTGGAGGACGTTGTTTGCAAGCAAATCGTCTCCAGCCCGCTGAATGGCGATGAAAGATCAGCAAGCCCTTAGTGATAACCGCCTCTGCACTTTAACGCGGAAAATATAGTATGACCAGGCGATGTTACAGGACAAACGGAATGACAAACAAGAAGCCCAGCAACAGGAACAGTTGCGATTCATAGGCGAAGCCGCATCCAAAGCGTTGTAATCCGGTGCGGACCAGATTAGGGCCATTTACTTGCAGCAACCCAGATAGTGTGAACAAAAAACAATCCCATGGTGGCAATAAACGGCAATCTTCCTGCTGTTTCGTTAACCGAAGCGTATACAACCAAATAGGCACTATAAAGTGCTAAAGCGGTAAAAACCAGATGATGGGAAAAACCATGAAACCAGCGCTTCCATAACGCCTGCATCGACAAATGGTGTTGTAAAACGCTGATGATCGCAAACACAGTAACACCAGCCACTAAAGGCGAAGCGTGCACGCGATAAGGCCCATTGTTGGGCAGCTCACCTTTCAGGATTTCATAAGTTAACCAGCGTGCTCCCCAACAAGGCATAAGCCAGCGACCCAATCCTAACGGTTAACACTGTAAACGGTGATTAACCAAGTCTAATTGCGCCACCAACATAGACAAAAATTGCTTGGTGCAAACCTTGAACATACGCTCCAACCAACAGCGTCCCTGTGCAAAGGCAGCAACAAAACGAACCTCCGGGCAAAGGCCCAATTCCCATAAATATTTGGTGGAGAGTTTGCTTTGATCCGAACTCAATGCCACGCCACGGAATATCAGACCAGCCAACATTAAAAACACACGATATACCAAAGCAGGCAGAAAATACCGAATACACCAAGCGGGCAAAGCACCTAACAACCCCTGCACCGCCCATTACCAGCCAGGTTTCATTGCCATCCCATACCGGTTTGCAACCGAATTCATCCATAATGTCGCGGGAATGATTCATCACGGCGCAAGGGAATTAACAAAATCCCCTGCCCCAGATTCAAAGCCATCCATCAAAAAACACATACATCATCACTTGAAAAGCCATTAAATACCGGCCCAGATAATCACTAAATCAAAAAAATGGCGTGACCATACAGACCTCCTTCTAAACTTGGGTCATTAGCGGACTGATATAGGCCGTGAGGCTTTTTCCATACGCATATCCAGATGATCGGCATTTGGCCTTTTCCAATCCTCCCCTGAACACACTCAGTCAAATTTAAAATACCCGGGACTGAAGACCATGGCACTAGGACCACGACATAGCCAATAAGGTTAAATAAGGCCATGCCGCCAGGTAAGTTGAGGGGCAGTTACCCTTGTTGCTATGCGTCATTTGCTCATAGATCAACCACGGCGCCCTGCCCCGTTCCAGTCACTATCCAAACCAGACAACACAAGCGATAAACGGTGACAGGACTTTCATAAAACGCAGGCGTGAGAAAAGTTCTTGTTTTTCGAAGATAAACGGATCACCCCGGGCGTAGCCAGAGTCCTGCAGACCAAACAACACATCAGCATTTCCATCGCCGACCATCACCCGGAATTGCCCAGAACACAATAAAGGACCGGTTGGCTGTTCTTCGGGGGGCAACCTCATTCACATCCCGGCACTTTCACCAATGCCCATTCATGCGGTTCAGGGATAAAGCTGGCAAATTTTGGGATTTCTTAATTCTTCAAGTTTATTCTGCTGATGTCTCTTGTGATCCCGGCAAAGCAAGTAACAGGCAGCTGCACGCACCGTTCCAGTTCTTCCAGTTTACCTCCATTTTCGCTGCGCCACGTCTTCATTATAGGATTGGTATTTCAAGTCTGTGTTAAGGAGCCATGGGATATAATCACCGACCACCGTGTGCATCGGAGCCAACAATCAAACATCATCCATAGCGAAATGGGAAAGGTGCTTTCTTTTTATGGCTTCCAACCTTCAACGTCTTTTGCATGGATGGAACCAGGCGACGTCTACCCCGCCACTACAAATGAAGCCGTCAAAAATGAGCCCAATGCCATGATGCAAAAAAAGCGATATCCCAAATTGAAGGGTTAAAGATGGAATCAGGTCCAGGGAGGCGGACGTAATCAAACCATTCGCGCAGAACTAACCCATCTGGCGTGTGCCATTAACGAGTCTTTGGAGCCCAAAATCCAGAAAGAGGATATAAACCGTGCTAACAGCCACCTGATTCGCAGCAAATAAAATGCACACCCTGCGGGACTTTTAATCGGCGGCCAAATAAGCACACCAAGAAAAGCGCTTCTAAAAAGAATGCCGGTGATAACTGCACTAGCCTGCAGTACCGGCCCAGAAATTGGCCGTTGCGTAGGAAAAAGTTCTCAGTTAGTACACCGAAACATGGAATGACATGAACGATTCCCGACACACCCCCATACCAAAACACGACCGGCCAAATACCTGAATCCAGAACTTTGTCGAAAGGTCGCTGCCAGGAGCGGGATTGCCCGTCTTTAACACAAGGCGTTCCAGCATCCGCGATAAAAACTGGCCAAAACCCAATGGTTTAAAGACCGAAATATAGGCGTGAAACACACCACGAATGCAAACTGAATCGTGGACAGTAGAAGCGGATCAAGTTTCCATGGGAGCCTCCAGTATCAGGATACAGGTGCAAAAGCCATTTAGCCTCTGCTTAGAGACCATAGAATATCATAAGGAGGTGTCGAACAATAATGATTAAGATCAAAGTCTTTGTGCAGTTTAGCAGTAAAACCCCGACTATAAACCTAAGGTTAAGCAAAAGTCTGACATTTGAATTGGGTTTAAGATGAGGTTGTTCCAGGTTTTATAACGTGTTTAGACAAAACACTGAATTGTTATTCATATTGGGAGGACCTTTCTTTATCCAGCTAACAGCGATAGTCTGGGAATATGGATTTACCAAATGAAATACGTTTTGATTTTATCTCAGGAGGAAATAATATGGAAGTAGAAGGTCCAGATGGAAAAATCACTTACTTGTGCTCGAGTTCGCTGCCGCGTTCTATTTGTGATCAGGCTTCAGCCAATTGAAGCCCAAACAGGCGATAACGATAGACAACGGCATTTCTGGCCTTCAAAAATTCAATATTATGTCAAACCGGATGACAGCGCTCTCAGCGAAAAAAGGAACAGAAAGCCACGCATAGCTAAAAAACCATTGTGCAAATCACGGTTTGGCTTGGTTTGATGGGATAATCTCTGGGCATAACTGATTTGACGACCGTTCTCCGTACCAGTGCGGGCCTGCAAATACACACATCCTTCGTCGCTTTATTCCTTTTTCGTCTTATCATTTTTTGGTCTGACTGTTTGGCATGATGTTTGGCCGGCGCGATTTTCAATTCGTCCGGATCACGATCCATTATTTCACTAAAACCGTTGAAGCAAGTTCATTGATTAAAAACTGGACGCAGGATAGTACAACGGGTTATTGAACGTGCATGAAATCCGGATTTTGATCAAAAAATTTGCATGGAAGGCTCACCAAATCATATAGTGAAAACTTATCTAATATCTGTCCAGATTATTTTCCCCCCAACGAGTCATCCTTTTCCGGCTCGTTGGGTATGTAAAGCCCCAGCAATTTTACCTAACGGTACCACTAAAACAAAAAAATATTTTCTTCACAAAATGATCAATTTCGGTGATTTCCGCCATGGCGTCTCAGTTACCGCAGACTCACTTATAAGATATTGCACATCTAATGGCCACAATTTTATGTGCAACTTATCCCTTTGCTAAGACTTTCGGAAATAACACATTATCTTGTGGTTCAATCATGTTTGCGACACCATACTTTGTTGTGGATTTGGCCGTTTTTTTAGTCTTACACACAATGCAGGGCGAAGTGAATTCACTATGGCGAGCGAAAGCAGAACACTTACACCCACCGTCCCCCCTCTCCGCCCGGCTACATAAGTATCCCGCCGCAACCGGGCCAAGGTCACTGAGCTCTCGAGCCAGCGCAAAAAGTTGCAGTTGCTTTGACCAAAAGCCCTTTCCTGGCCGTTTGAAGGCGAAAACCCGCGCAAAAGGAACAGCCGACGCGAAATTCACGAAACCGGTGTGCGAACTCACCAGGTTCAGGGTCAGCGAAATCTGTACAGGACGCGTCTGGAGATGGTGGCATCGTACATATCGAGGTATTCAGGCACTTTCAGGTTGAACTCCGGCGCTGATTGCGTGCCGAGTTGAATACAATAGGTCGCCGCTCGTATTGTGAGTTTACCGTGAACAAGCAATCCACAAAAACGGGGCAGAAGAAGAACGCAACACCGCCAACCAGCCAATGACAAGCACATTGCATGGTCACTTAAATGCGGCACTCGCCAGCCGTTGATATCGACCGCTGCGAAACCTGATTGCATGCAAGCCTTGTACTGGGGTTCTTGGCTCAGGGGGGGGTTGATTAATGCTTTGCCATCCTGCGTGATACCCAACGCCAATATTTCGACCCCGGTGTTTCTGCAAAAAGACAGTCGAAAGCGCTGGTCATGTCACTCGTACCTTTATCCGAAAAAGAATGTCCTGCCTCAGCAACCCTGGCTGCTCGCTGCTCAGGATGGATCAGCATTCGTCACGGTGAAGCGTGAGCTTCGTTTACGAATAGTCATCTCGCCAGCTATCACGGCAAAGCGACGTGGTTGATCAATATAAAGGACTATTTTCGAAAACCTATGGTGCACACTGCCCATTGAAAAACGAGCTGGTTGATTCAGAAACTTGGCTTATAATGATCTGGGAGGCGTATGGGCGCAGCATAAAACCGGAAAATGATTTCAGCTTTACTTTACTGGGTCTGCAAACCCTTGTATGACCGTTATTTCATTCACTGCGATGGCACCCGTTCTTGAATTACCACAAGCATTTTACATGGTGTGCAATGGGATCTGGCCATCAATGAAATCGATTCGTGAAGCCCGCTGCCATTGAGTTCTATAATCTGCTTTTTTTTGTCATCTTCGACTTTATTGAGTTCACGCGCACCCTGTTTAACTCTGGGTCATTGCGCCACATTGTCGTCTTGCTACCCTGATCCACTCGTGCCGGCATGACCTGAGCGCATTTATACGCCATGGTGATTAGATCGCCCTGCTGTCTAATATGCTGAGCGGTCTGGGGGTAATGACGGTGGACCCGCGTTCGTGGCTTTAAGATGCCAACATCATCCAGCTCCTGCACTTGTGGTGCGACTGCGCGTGTTTTGTCTGGTAGCGCTCATATCAAAGGCACACGTTAAATCACAAGGTGTGGTGCCGTTTTTTGAAAGTGTGGCCAACGATACCGCGGGTTCCGTTAACCAGGGGTGGTAAACGATAAAAGGGCGCGCGGGTCTGTTGCGTATTCTGGAAGTGGCATATCGATGTCGAAGATATTCTCGATATGCGTAAAAACACGTGTGATGATCGTCGCCGTACCATGAGTATGAACACGGCCAACTGGATCCCTGTGACATGTTTCATGGAAACGTGTGGCTGAAGAGCGAATTGGACTTTGTTTCTCTCCAGAAGAAGTGCCTGCATCTGCATGATCTGACCTGTCTGGCGTATTGAAAGCCTATAACGAATACGGGAAGAAAAAGCGGCACGTGGTGAAATCCGAAACTTTTAAACAAATTTGCCGGCAACTGAACCTGTGGCCGCAACAATTGCTCGCATGCTGTTTTCGGGAAACGGCCATCCTTGGATTACCTTTAAGACCCATGCAACCTTGCGTAGCCCGCAAACAAACACGTTGGCGTTGTTTCACAGCTCAAACCTGGTTACTTGAAAGTCACCCCTGACTCTCGATCAGGAAATCGAGTGGTAACCTCGGTTCGAGCGTGCAACATGGTCAACCACATTGCGCTGATGGGCAAAACTGGATAAAGAAAAACTCAACCGGCACCGTGAAAACAGCGATGCGTCTTGCTGCGGGATAAACGTCATTGAGTACAAGCTATTACAGCCGTACCGCAAGCACGTTCATTCCAACCTGCTGCACCGCCTGTCGGTTGTGGCTCATGGGCTTCCAGGATGCGTTATATAAACTGCGTATCTTACAGCACCGAAGAAGCCGTGGACATTCCGACTGCATGATCAGATGTAAGCCGTCAAGTTCTTACTACGCTGCGGAGATTGTAATGCGTCTTTCTGATTTGGCTGTGAAACGTTGGGCAAATACAAATCCTACGAAGGCGGCTTGTGGAGCAAAAGGCAATTCTGCGTTGTTCCATAAGATCTCAAAGAAGCTCGCGGCGAATTATCTGCAACCAAGACGAAAGTCAAACCATGGATGGCGATGCATTGCGTGACAAGGTCAAACGTCAGGCATGGTAACTCCCAACACCATGGCGATTGCACCGGACCGCGACGATTTTCAAATTTATTCTGTGGCGTTGTGGAGTCAGTCGGATTGAAACCGACGTATCAGATACCTGTTCGTTTAAATCGCAACCTGTGTCTGGCGAGTTCACTGTTATCAACCGTACATGGTTTGAAGACTTTGAAACACGGCGATTTGTTGATGGACGTTCATGATCAATGTACCTCAAATACTACGAGGCAGCCTGCTGGGCGATTGACCGTGTACCGGCTGAACTGGAAGCGTTGTACACCGCACGCGTTTGAGAATGATGCACGCTGGGTGATTTGAGCCGCATCACGCCGTCAAAAATGGCTGGATCAGGGCAAAAAAGCCTCACCTGTCACATGCGGAACCATTCCGGTAAGAAAATGGACAATCTATACAAACTGGCGTGGTACGTGTCGAAAACTACTTATTTACCTGCGTTTCAATGGCGCCAACGGATGCGAAAAAACCAGCACGCGCCACCACAGGCAACAACTGCAAAAACGTCTACACCACCCGTGTTTTAAGCCGGTTGCCAGACAAGAAGATGACTTTATTTCAGGTGAAGGTATCGCATGCACCACAAGGCCTGTTCCAATCTTGGGAACCAGGACTGCGAGGGCCTGCCAATAATGTTTAAACTGGGGGATGATCCACTTGCCGAAAAAACCGGTAACTTGGGGGACAAAAAGTCGACAACGAATTTCTGGCTTCCTGTCTCACAGCAAGCGGGCCCATGAACTCGGACACTCCTGAGCAACCACGGCCGTATCAGCGATATTGCCGGCAGTTCAAACGCGAAAGCATTTAATTGTGGACGACAAAACGTGTGGTGAATGGACAAGCTTGAATTCAATCTAACTTGCCCCGTTCAAATATCCGTGGGCATGGAAACTACTTTTAAGATGCCAAACAAAAATCCACTGGACGCCACTTGATATCAATATGGCACAGACGTTCACTGAACTAGCCGTCATAAACTGACGCTGGAGAAGTTCATGTGTATGAAAACGTGCTGTTCCTACCTGACACCTCCGATATTCTTTGCTTATGCGTAATATCCCGGTCGCGCGGTATGGAAAATGACCGCACCGGAATTGCAGATTTTATCAGGCGCGTCAGGTCTATGAAGAAGATGGCATACCTGGACTACCAGCACTGCATTTGAACCATTGGTCTGGATTTCAGGGGTTAAATCTACAACTTGCTACCGCGTCGTGCCGGAGATTTCCAAAAATCCCAACTGGCCAATAAGCGTCTTGAATTAACCGTGATTGCGCAGTGATATTGATCTGCGTGATAAAGACGAGATTAGAAAGCTTGTGATGTTCCTATTGCGTTCTTCGCCGGTATTTTTGACGGCAGTGGTTTTCTATAAAACGCTTTTTCACATTCTTTGCATTGCAACGTCGCGGCCTGATGAAAGGCACCAGGCGAAACGCCTTGCAACTACATCATGCGTTGATGAAGTCATGCACGCCTCGTTTGGTATTCGTGTTTGCAAACAGATCATCAAAGAGAAACTCAAACTGGATCAAAGAAATCCAGGGAAATGTTGAAGAAGCCGATGCGCTTGAAGCAACCTATGGTGGATACATTTCCTGCTGAACCCGATTCTGGTTACTTCAAAAGAAGCCCACCACGGCCAATTCGCTACACCGCAATCGCCGTGCTAAAACAACTCGGCTTCGGAAGAACCCTTCCCTAGGCGCCGAAAGCCACCTTGCCCTGCTGGATGAAAATTGCTAACATGCGGAAGGAAAAGAACTTTTGTTGAACGAAAGGTAACGAATATCAAACCGTGGCGGTTTGAAATGGGATTGATAGTTGCTTGACTGATGATTCAAGAAGCTACTTGGTAGGGCTTATATTTCAAAAAATAATTTTGGGGGTTACTCAAATATTGACACAAGCCAATCTATAGAAATGACATTTAACGTCATTTTAAGGTATCAGAGGACTCCTAGGAATAATATGGAAGCATTCTTCACGTGTTACCCAAAAAATATCCAAAAAAAATAGCTGAACTTTTTTGAAATCATATAGATAGAATTGATTTAGCAAAAGTCATGATTCAAGAACTACAATCAAAAATTCTCACTAGATGTCTTGCGGCAATACGCAGTACATTCAGTACAGGTTGTTCGAAGAAAGAGGCTTTGCGCGTTCTGTTTGTTAGATGGTGGTGATGATTAATGGAATTGATGCCATACATTTATTCAGCTTCTTTTAAAGCAATGGACTATAGTTCAATCAAAATGGAAAAGTCTGGTACTGGCGAACCAGATAGTGCTGAATAGGGCAGTTTTGCCAAGGATTAAGGATTTTATTTAATTTAAACTTTTGATCGCTTCAATACGGAAAATAACGTTCTAAACAATGTGTTATGGAAACAAGCGCTTTAGTGAATTCGATACGCGTTATTGAGGCTAGTTTCTTTAGATACAGGAAAAACCCCAAGGTCTAGCACATTCACTCCAGAAGGCTCATTGGACGATCTTTTAACAGGATGAATTGATGGGCTGGCGGAAGCCACACATGACCAACTTTGTTAAACTTTTACCCACGTTTAAACCTAATTCTAAAATTACATCCTCTCTTGCAGCAAGTGCATGCAGGCCCGCTGTTTCCAATAGGATTTAGAGGTCGGTTTATCACCAAATTGGGGGAAAAAACAACGGAACCACACGTTGGGCTTACTCGGGAAATTGCTCTCTGCTGAAGAAGTATCTTACTGGTTTGGGGATCATACGGTTAGGGAAAACTGTTTTGAGAAAAAATATCAGAACAAAAGTTTTCTTGGATCCACAGAAGTTAACGAAGGAATGAAAGGAGACCTTTAGCTAAATTCTTCCGAAGGGAATTTTGTGGTATTTTCAAAAACAATGGAATAAAAACCAATTGTATTGTGACCGCGCATTGGGAAAAATCTATGGATTGGTGGGTTAGCAGGGGTCGTTGATACAGGAATTCATTTTCAAAACTTTTACGGGGTGGCCTCAAAAAAAAAATTTGTTTTTATTTCCTCTTTTTCCCTTTTT
>Ga0163217_1067637_pt1 | contig 10326 bp, 13 predicted proteins | sample SynspAceP_FD_185933 | JGI IMG/M metagenome (GOLD analysis project Ga0163217, IMG submission 185933) | Saline lake microbial communities from Ace Lake in Antarctica - Synechococcus sp. Ace-P (PacBio error correction) | ecosystem: Environmental > Aquatic > Non-marine Saline and Alkaline > Saline ... | reverse complement strand
CGGGCGCCATCTCCAACCAGCCGGACCGGCACCCCAGCCGGGCATCTGCCAGGCCGCCGGTACCGGCCCAGGCCGGCGCGGTGACCACACCATTCAGGCGCGCGAAGCGCTGAGCATCAGTTGCAGCTTGACCGACCGCAGCCCGACCGATGTTGAACACCGCCCAGCCAACGGCCAGGCAGATCGGAAAGCGGTTACCAGCAGGAACCGAGGGCGTCCATCAGTTGCATGCAGCGTGCTGTGATCCTAGGATCAGGGGGCGTGGCCTCGGGCGAGGAGGGTCGGGTTTGATCCAATCTCAGCAATCGGCCAAGCGCAGAGCCCCCGTGGGACCGTTCGGGCCTGTTAGGCCGCCAGGGTTTGTTGGCGCCACGGCGGGCGTTGCCTGGCGGCCAGATCGCGATACGCAAGGCGTGCGCCGCTGGCAGCAACCTCTTCCAAGGCTCAGTTCGCGCCCGGGGCTGGGCGGGCACTCCCGCCACCAGCGTGCGGCCGGCACCATGCTTTGTGACCACGGCGCCAGCTTGCCACAGGGCTCCTTCCCCACGGTCACGCCGTTGAGCACCACGGCGCCGATGCCGGATTCAGGCAGCCCATCGCCAAGAACGGCCCATGCACCACCGCCCGATTGCCCCAACCGTGACTTCACGGACCATCAGCAACCGGCCTGGCCCGGATCGCCATTGAAGGCACCGCTCCGTCCTGCACATTTGTGTTCTGCCCCACCACGTCGAGCAAGATCGCCCCGGGCCACGCAGCGCCCAGAGAGACTGGCACCCGGCCGCCACGCGTGAACATCCGCCATTCCACCACCGCACTGGGGTGCACCCAGGCGGCCGGATCCGCGGGGCTGAGCCAGGCGGCGTCAGCCTGGTTCGGCGCAGACTTCGGACGGCCACGACGACGGGGCAAGGTTGGGCGCTGTCCATTTGTTGGATGCCTGCTGTTGAAGGTGTGGCGATCGGCAAGGGCTTCAATCCCCCGTCACCGTGAACTTCCGTTTGGTGCCCGTCAGTGGTGCCCATCGGTCGGCAGTCGCTAGCTCAGCGATTTAGAGCACTCGCTTTAAACCATTGGCCTGAGTTCGAATCTCAGGCCGACCCATTTTTTGTGAGCTGGGAGCCGGCTGTTCGACAGCTTCAGCAGGCTTTCGCAGGGGCCCCTTCAACCGATAGTGAACGAACGCTGCCGAACTCACGAATCGCGCACCATCAGGGCGTCACAGGCACCGTGGACGACGCTGTGATCGCTGTTGGTCAATCGGCTTCTGATGGGGGCGGGCTTGAACAGCAGCAGCGTGCTTCCCTTGCTCGTCTGCAGCAGCAGGTTCTGCTGTTGTCGAGGCTCCCGCGGCGGCCACCTGCCTGAGGGCCGTGTTGTAGCGGCGTCAAGAGTCCATCACGGGGGGGCGGCAGGCCATTTTGATGTTGCCAGCCAGTTTGGAGAAGCTTGAGCAGTTCACCGCTGAGCTGGAAGCCGCCGATCAGGCGGTTTGCAACCCGCCGCTGCGTGACTGCCCGATTCTGGCATCGAGCTGCAGCCTCCACCGGCTGGCCTGGCGGGGGCAATTCAGCTTGAGGTCGTCTTCGCCCTGGCAGGGCCTGCAGCCGCCAGAAGGTGGCGCCAGGGAGGGCTTGGGCGTAGGAGCGACAGCCGATTTGAAAGAAACCGCTTGAGGCAGCATAAACCGGTTGCAGCCCTTGCCGGGATGCACCCCACAAAACGGCTCCACCACCAAGGTGCGCTCCGGGCCCCCGGCCCGGCTCAGCTGAGGGGACGCTGGGCGATCAGCCCTTCCAGTTCACCAACAGCGGCTTTCCGGCCGCTCTCGCCGGGAAGGGCCCCAGGGTAGGCCTTCTCCAACTGATGAAGTCGCCTCCTTGGACCACCGGTTAGGCGGGTGCCGGTGGCCGCAGAGCCGGATGTTGGCCGCATCAGCAGGATAGCGGAAACATCCCCATTTCAGGTTGCAGGCGCGGCTCAGCAAAAGCTCGGGTGCCCGGCCAAGCGCTTGTAGTACGATCGTTCAGGCGCGAGGGAATCGCTCGCCTTGAGATCGAGGTTGCAGGGCGGCCGCCCGCGCCCTCCAGAGGCCTTTGCAGAAAAACGGCGCTTCCCTTCGCGCCGTCTGATTTAGGATACAAACTCCGCACACCTCAGGAGTCGTTCCGGCCGTGCTTGACGCTGCAGAGGCATGAAACACACGCTCGGTCATTTGCCGCGCAGATTGAACCGCCGATTGAAGCGGTAGCTGAAGGCGCCCAAGTAGCGATTCAGCCGTACTTTTCGAAGCGAAGGGCATGAAGCTGCGCCTGAAGCTGGTTTCAAGTTGCTGAGCACCGGTTAATCCAACGGAATTCTGGTATTTATTGGGATGACGGACCCTTACGACCAGCAGGATGATGAAGCAAACCGACTTCTGTCAAACGGCGCGAAAGCAAGCCAGCCCATCGAGATCACTTCACAGCCTAATCGCCAGTGAATCTTGGCCAATTCAGGCAATAGCGCAAAAGAGACGTGGGGCACGGTGGCAAGTTTTATATACCGGGGTGGCCCGCCTTCATCGAAGAGACGCTTGCCACGACCGGCCACCTGTTCGTCCCGATCCACGAACAGGCTTGCCACCACAGCGTTCTCCGCCAAGGTAGGCATCATCCCCTGCACCCTTTCTCTGAGACAAGGCGCCCATCACGTTCTTCATTGGCCGGCATGTATCTTGTTTTGCAGGCAACCATGCCGTTCGGTAGTTCACACCGAGATGGACGCCTCAGAGCTAGTGAGGAGATCCTCTTGGCTCTGGGCCGACGAGGTAGAAGCAAGAACCAGGGTGGTCAGAGGTAACTTTTTGCTCCAAGATTTTACCGGGCGTTTGAGGGTGGCTTGATGGACGACAGCTTCCGGCACTTGATAAGCGCTTGTGGGCCTGCCAGATGATGAGGCCGCGTTACTCCTTGCCCGGCACAACGTGGGCAACGGAAACCATCAGGCCAAGCGCGGCCTGTCCAGGGCAACTTCACAATTATTGCTCGGTTCCGTAGTAGAGCTTCATAAACTGGGCAGCGACAGGCTGGCTGGAAACTGGATCCGATTCATAGCCATGGCAGTGAACGACTGGTATATGGCGTACCAGCTAGGTCCCAAAAGGGCTGCCGCTGCCGGAAGCTGCTTTGCTAATCAAGTCCGCCTTTGGACAAGGCGGTTGCTGGCGTCTCAAGCGCCAGCGGCGATGTCATCGAAGCTGTTTCGGCGCTGGGCGATCCAGATAGGTCTAACGGCAGCTGATAGCTGCTGTCGGTTGAGCAGGTCCAGCTGCCAGCGGCTTGCTGCCGCTGGCGGCGGGCAGATCCCCCGCCAGCTGGCGCAAGGCGGGCCCCAAGGACCCTGCGGCGAGGGCTTCCGCCGCCCCACCCGCCACCATCTGCAGGGCTCATGGTTGGCTTGGCGCCGCCCTTGAGCACTGGTGATCGTATCGGTGGTAACAAGCAGCCGGCGCGCCCTGGCGCACCGCTTGCGCGTTACTGAATAGCGCCCGCCAGGGGTCAGGGCGGCTCGCGGTAGGGATCCGAGAAGGCCGCGGGGGGGGAAACGGCGCTGTCCCGCGGCTCCAGGCGCACACGGCCGATCACCCGCGGCCAGGTGCGTCGGCTACGGCCACGTCTTTCAAGCACCGCCTCGAACACCGCATCAGGCGGTTTAGGGCGATGCGTTCCCCCCCCCCCCCGGGAGCTCGCCGTGCCCGAGAGGGTTCCGGCTGGCTGGGGCCTGCAGCAGCACCGCCGCAGCCTGGATTCCTCCAGCCAGCCAGGGACGTTGTCAGGTTCTTTCATGGGGAGTTCCTTTGTCGATGATTTCAGGCCTTGCACCCCCGCCTGGGCCCTCTTCGCCGTGTTGGCCGTAAAAACCGGAGAAAGAGGGATCGAGGCGGGGGGATCGGAACTCACCAGCAGAGGCCGCCCCAACGCAAGCTTCCGTTACGATCGTTGTTGACAGTGATTGCAGATTTCGAACCCTTCATGGCTGATTCCCATTCCCGCTTCGGTTTTGTTTGCCTTCGCTGAAACCTGGAATTGGCCGGGCTGGCCATGCTTGGTTATTTCGTCATCGGCTCTCGGCAACCGAAAACTGCTCACGACAAGGCATCCTCACCCAAACGGCTGGGTTGATCAGCTATGAATGTGATTTACAGCGCAGCCATCGCCCAGCAGATCGCCTTGTGTGGTCCTCAACCTCATTGGTGGGCTACATCTTTTTCCCGACCAACTGATCTCTCGCGTGGACCCTCGCTGAAGGTCAAAAACAATGGGTGATTCCATTCCAATCACTCTCCCAGTCGCCCGAGAGTCGTCCGCTGCTCGTAAAGATCGGTTGACTCTTCCGGCGTCTTTGCTCATTTCATGCCAGATCAGCTTGACTAGTTCAGATCCGCTCCGATTCAGGTTCGGATCAATTCAAATTCTTTTTTTCTTCAACCTAAAATTGATTGACAACATTTCTAATCCCGGGCAATTCGGCAACTTCAACGAACTAACTCCACGAGCAGATCCATCTGGAACCAACTCAAAAGAGCTGGAATCTCTTTAATGCCGTGCCGCCAGGTTGGGCTTTCTTTGATCGGGTGTTTTCGTGGAGGGACTTACACGGAGGCGGCATCGTCACAAATTTGTCTTGGTTCCCCTTTGTCAGATGGGCTACGCCCCTGTCACACCCAAATTCTGCCTTTCTTGTTTTCTGAGGATTTCGGTGCGTCGGCTAGCGGATCCGACGCTTCTGCCTTGAAAGTTCAGTCGTCACCATCCAAAAATTTTTGTCCCCCGCTCCATTCGAGCTGCCATGAAATCGGGTCCCGATGCCGCCGCTCACTGAAGAGTCCGCTCCGGCCCTGTTCCACCAAGCCCTATGGCGTTGCCGGACCTGCTGCCGAGCAATGGCGAGCCGTTTAATGACGAGTCGGTCTATTCAGGATCCAACCCAGGAGAAACGAGGCATTGGACGCCTACATTCCAGCTCAGGAGGGGCTGATGCGTTTTCGCTGCGACGACGTCTTCCTTATGAAGCCCGTTGCAGTGGCGCTCAGGTGGCGGACCACCGCCTTTGTTGGAGTTGGACGATGGGCCTGAAATCAAGGGGTTGGGAGTTTGTTTATCCGGCACCACCAGCCTTTGCGCATCCGGTGCCAACGGAAAATCGTTGAGCATCGCGACTACATGCGATTTCGTTGGACCCACCTTTGCAACCGGTGCCTGTGCTGGGTTTTTGTGCGCTGCTCTACCGACGATTCGTGTCGAAGGGCGGCCAATGGCGTTGGTACCATCAGCAACACCAACTTCATCTACGAATGTGTTTGTCGTTTCTTCCGCACTGGCCTTTGCATTGGGGGCGAAGAACCCAGCCAGCCTTAGGGGGGACAGAAGAGGCAGGAGGATTCCGATTGTGTTACAGGACCATCTCGTTTACTTGCCGCCACCTGTCTAGGTTGGGGATTCGCGGGCGTTCAACTTCTTATTCACGATCGGTACGTAGGAGCATCTTATCGGAAAGCCAGCTCCTTGGGCCCAGTTGCCTTATCCGTCATTTTCAACCTGAAAACTTTCATTTTGGGCAAGCTAAATTCCGGAGCGTAATGAATCTAACGTGGTTTCGGGTTTTCGTAAGCCGAAGGCCGCTACGTAGCATGATCTCAACTCCCTTTTCAACGTTGATTTCCTGTGCTGCACCGGCTGGTCACGTGAATCCCCAATGCGCCAAGTTCGTTACCCAAGAAATTACTCGCTGGGCCTCGTGGGTCCCTGGGCATTTCATCCCGAGGCCATCGGCCTTTTCTCGATCGTGGCCGGGTGGGATCCGCAGGTGGGTCTACCTGTTTGGCTCGATCTGCATTCTGATCGTTGGTAGCCGGCCGTGCTGGGCGGAAGGCCGAGGCATGGTGCGCCTGCACGGCCGGTTGGCTCTGTGATGGGCGGCGTTAGGCAATCCCATGGCGCTCGAGCTATCGTGGCTCGCGCCTTATTTTGGCGGCCCTGTTTCAGAGTCGCCGGGTTACTTGCGCCGTTCCCGCAAGGCAGATGCCGTTTTCGTGGCCCCGTTCTCACGTTGGGCTTCGTGAATGTCCAATTCGGTGTGATCTGGTTCTGGGCGCCAGTTGCCTCAGCTCGGTTTGGCGCCTGGTGTGACACCTTCACCGCTGTGGGGTGAGGGCTGTGAAGCTGGCGATCGTTGTGGGCTCTGGGTTGCTCTTGGGCTTGGTGATCGAGTCTACGCCTTCCCCGGGCCTCGAGCCGAAGCGTCGCCTGCCAGCCGGGTGGGCGATTGTGGTGGATCGCGTGATGCGGCCGAGGTGGTTGGCAGTTTGCCGGTTTGGCCGGGGTAGGGAGATCTGGGGCCAATTCCTTGAAGCCTGCCCAGTCGTGCGTATTCGCGACCGATGCACCGCTTCCTTTCGACAGCCTCCCATCATCCTTGGGGCCCCCCCCACCAGCGTTGCGAATTCTCGTTCTGTGGGCTGCTGCAGGTCGTGTTCTCGACAGGCCAATGTGGTGGAAGGCCTTGTGGATGAAGACTCGGATTATGAAGCCGAAAGCCAGGCCAGGGCATCGCCAAACATCGTTGCCGGCCTGGTTTGTGGCGGATGGCAGGTGCACGGCATGATTGGCCAGAGTGTGAACACATCGAATCCGGCGGTCGCTGACCGCCTCTCCACCCTCACAGGCAGGGGGTTGTCTCTGTTGATCCTTGTGATTCTCACTGAGCGGCTGGCTGGCGCCGCATTTCCGATGGCGGCCTCTGGTCCGGTTGATGCGGGATGGTTCGTTCAGCGGTTGAACTGGCAGTTCGTTCCTGAAGATGGGAAAGCTGCCAAGAGCGATAGTTCGATCAGGGTGGTCACCACCTTGGTGCTGGCTCTGCTGACGCGCAATCTTGGCGATCGCTGTTGTTTTGGCGTGCCCCAGGCGGGATTCTGTTCGCCGCAGTGTGGCGAAAGTGATTTTCGTGGAATGCCACCTGTCGTTGACGGAATTTGAACACAATTCACACACGTTGCGTGGTCAAGTTGTTCTTTCAGCGCCGTTTTATTTTCTGGCTGGCTTCAGTCAGCATCGTTCCCACCTGCATCACCCATTGATATGGCTGAGGCACGGATCTGGGATCAAGAACTTGGCACACGCGCCCTCCGAGCAGGGTGATCGAAACGTCGCCAGGCCGGCTCCAAGCGTGGAAGAGGGTGGTTGAATTCTCAAACCGAGAGACCTTGGATCTGTTTGAGCGCATCAGCGAAAGCCCCGCGTAGTTGATCGGCGCGAGCTTGTGATCTCTCTTGAGCTTCAAACTCCCCAATGCTTCTCGGTCTATTGCTTGAATGAAGCCTTGACCTATTGCGTTTGGGGGCTTGGCATCCCAGGGCAATTCACGATGGCTTGCTGGAATTGAGGCTGGATTTAGACCAAAACCAGCCTACCCCTGTGAGAGATGAGTACAGTCCTGGCCAGGATTCCAAAGGCGATTACTGCCGAACTTGGTTGATTTCTTCGTCGGAATATCCAGTAATAGCTTGGCTTGTTTGGCCAAACCCAGCCAAACCAAACTTGCTAAAAAATATAATAATGTGTAAGCCAGGGCATAGCTTTGTCATTCGTTAGCCACAGCGATTGGCTGAGAGCCGCTTGCAGCGGCAGCGGGCAAAAAAGCACTGCGAACAACAACCGGATTGGACTGGAGCAAGCGAGAGGCGTGACCAAGCAAAAAGTCAAACCCACGCCAAAAAGGACCAACCGTTGAACTACCAACATTGGACTTGAGGAAAGCGGCCACCTTGATCACTCCCAATTAAGCTACATCCCATCAACAAGATTGATCGCTCCAACGGCGAATATTGATAAAACCCGCATATTCGATCATGCACTAGGCCCGCGAGGAGGAGGCCAGCCGAATAGGCTAAGATTACTACATTGCCAAGACGGAATAATCCCGCTTGTTGAAGGCGGGTTCTGCCGTGAGGGTTGATATTTGCGTTGTTCCGATATAGCTCAGGTTGATTTGGCCAGCATCGCCAGTATGGCAGGGGAAACACTTGGCACATCAATCCTCCGCGTAAAGGCAAGAGAGGCAGTAACGGAATGGATTGGCCGCATCCTGCTGTGAGAAACCATTCTTTGATAGTGATTTCAACGATTGAAATTCAGCGGTTTAGACAGCAGCGATTAGGGGCCAGTGGCCAGCAGGGCGATCAGTAAGCCGCGTTAGGACCAGGGCGCCAAAACAGTTTCCATTGTCTTGGCATCTGAAAGGGCTCCTTCTGCGTCTGTTGCGCGCGGCGTCATGGTGTCTGGCTCTGGTTTTTGGATTTTTCTAGAAAGATTTCATTTAGTGATCACGGGGTGCTGGAGGTTGACCTTCTGGAGTTAGCGCTTCAGTTGCTGCTGGGCTGATAGTTTCTTATGGCGAATCACAGCCAGGCATGGCTGTGATTTGCAGCAAAGCCCATGCCTCAATGCGGTGGCGATGGTGCTGGGAGTTGAGCGTGGCGTCCAGTGGGGCTTGCGCGAAAGAAGTGGCTTCCCAATGAGCTCAAAACAACGAAGATAAAAGGCCAGTGGACTGTGGTCACTGGCGGTTCAACACGCTGGGTGGCTGGATTGAAGGGCTTAAGCATGAACCCTATGGCAGAAGAATCTGTTGGATTGATGGTTAGGAGCGTTGAATGACTTTATTCCGTTGAGATTTGCAGCGTCAAGAACTTTTGTGTAGGCTGAATTTGGTTTGGGTGTTGGCGATGTTGCGCCAGGATCTTGCCTGTTGCAGGATCAATGATGGTGAGCGGAACCTGTCTGGGTTTGTTGGCAGCAAAGAAATTGCTGAGGCCCCAAGCTTTGCGGGGGCGGTTGCTTTCGGATTTTGGCTGTAAGGCCCTATCTGTTTTGGAGACATCTAAAAACAAACGAAGTTCACGGGCTCCTGCATATTTCTGCTTGGACGTGGGAGAGGGTTGGAGCGATGTTTTTTTACAGGCAGAGCACCCCAGCTTGCATGACGTCGACAACAACTGCTGCCTTGCAGTTGTTTGCGCCAGCTTTCCCCGTGGTTTGGGCCCTGGGCGGGATGAATCGCCTCGGAGACGAAGCTGTTGACGCCTTGCGGGTTGTGGAAAGCCGTGGTGATGCCAACCCGGGATTGCGATGGCCGCGAACTTCGGAATCGACTGGGTTGACGATGGGAGCCGCATGATGAATTGTATGGTGGAAGAGGTTTAAAGCCTTGGCCAAGGCAACGGAGATCCCCTCGCCGCCCCCTACTTACGATGAACACGTCCGCATCGGATTGCGCCCCCTGCCAGATTCCCGACCCACCGCTGAGATGGCGCGCGCGCGATCTTGCCGCTGGTGGTCTGGGTGGGCTTGGGAAAACCTCGGCCAGCAAAGGGCGGTAGGCTTGCCGGGGACAACCCTTGATTGCCGATGTCCCTGATTCCCGTTGGGAGCTTCATGACGATGAGGGCCCACCCCCCCCCCCCCCACCCAAAGGCGCTGACCAAGCGGACTGTTGGTTGTTCCGCTGGGCTGCTCGTGCTGGTATTTGCTTTGGTGTTCAGGCCTTGCTTCCCTGGGTGCTTCTCGGCCTGGTGGCTTGGTGGATCTGGAAGGCGATCCGCCAAATAGGCAACAACCCGATTGCCCCCATCCACGCAATCGCCCCACCAAAATCTGCCCGGTTTGCGGGCGCCCCTTTCCAGTGGTCGAAAAAAAAGTGTGGAAGAGTGTGGAAGAAAGGTTTGGACGAGGTGCTTTATTGGCTTCCGACCCGCTGGCCGCAACAATCGCAAGCCCGGCTGAATGGCGACGGGGGTTCGGACTCTGCCTTGACCTTGTGTACGCGATTCCCAGCCTGACTCCAGGATTCCCATAGGCCGAATCATCAGTGATTTGGCCCGCCGCCCGAACGGATTGTTTGTCCAGGACTTGACCCAAAAGACAATTGTGGCCATCCGATGCCGAATGTCAAACTGCGTTTCTATAGAACGTTCGCGCCCCATCTTTTTCCGCAATCTGCCCCTGATGGCCGGCCCGCACCGATGCTCACCCGACGCCCCTGCTCGCCTTGATGCCCAAGGAAGATGGCGCAGCTCAGCCAATGCGGAAGTTGCGCGTGATCTGTTGGATCTGCGATGGAACCCTTCAGCATGGAGGGGGAAATTTCGAAGCTTTGCCAAGGATCCATGTGTGTGGCCAATTGGGGCCGCCGATTGAAACCCGTGGCCCTGGTGGCGGCTTGATTTTGAAGGGCCGCCGGGATCAGGCCACGCCCCCCCCCAATTCTCCTTTTCCTTTTCCCCGT
>Ga0163217_1062709_pt1 | contig 10326 bp, 16 predicted proteins | sample SynspAceP_FD_185933 | JGI IMG/M metagenome (GOLD analysis project Ga0163217, IMG submission 185933) | Saline lake microbial communities from Ace Lake in Antarctica - Synechococcus sp. Ace-P (PacBio error correction) | ecosystem: Environmental > Aquatic > Non-marine Saline and Alkaline > Saline ... | reverse complement strand
TGGCCGTTGCCGGCTGCTGCCTGGCTGGGTGGCGGTTCCGGCGGGATCGGCATCGACACCGTGCCGTTTTGGCGTCGGCACGAAGTGGACACGCCTCACCTCCTTGCCGTTGACCCGCGCTCAGAAGCCGGTAGGCGTATGGCGGTGCGGCGGGAGCCCGCAAACCTTCCACCGCAGGCATGTTGTAGGCTGGCTGCCGCTTACTGAACTGCCACGCTGATGCGGTGGGCTGCATCCATGCCTGCGCAAGGGCAGGCTGCGGCTGGACCCGAAGGCCGGCGTCGCCTGTATCTCCAGGTAGCTGGGAGGCCTGTGGACCTCTAACGGGCCAGCTGGCTTGCGGGTTGCGCCACAGCTCGCCGCCGGGTTCACCAGCAGCCCCAGCCAGGGGCCACGGGGATCACCGCGCTGGCCTGGCCGGCCGCCGCTGGGGCGCGGTCATCCGCATTCAAGCGACGCACCGCCGGATCGAGCAAAACAGACGGCGCAGGCAGGGGGAGGGACGCCGGGCCTCGTTGAGGGAGCTAAGGGCAGCAGATGGAGGGTGCTTCTGGAACTCCCTCCAGCCGGCGGTTCAGCTCAGGTGCCTTGCTGCACGCGCAGCCGTTGAGCCGATGCGTTCTGCGCGTCGAGATCACCGAGCGCGAAGCCTTGCGAGCAGGCTCGTCGTCGAGGGATCCCGGAGGTATTCGCGTTCGTCGGCGGAGGTTGGCAGGGGTCATGCTACAGGCAAAATCGTTCAACAGGGTGCGCAGGCGGATCAGCCCCTGGCGCGCATGGTTTGACGGTGCGAGGCAGCTGCAAGGCTGGCTGGCGATCGCCGCTGGGCTGAGCCCCTCGTAGTACGCCAGCTCGAGCCACCTGGGCGTTGGCGGGGGGGATGGTGTTGGTCAAGGGCGGCCCGCACCCGCTCGCCAGGTTGTTCGGCTCGGGCGCATTCCTGCGGACCGGGGAGTCCTGCGGCAAGCCAAGCGGCTCGACCACTGCTGAACTTTCTGCCAGCGCTGATTCCGCTGACTGAGGCGATTGAGGGCCATCGAGGCGGGTAACCAAGAGCAGGTAGGCCACACCGGCCCGCGGGCCGGTTCGTAAGCGGCCCTGGCGCCAGTAGCGGAGGTAGACGTCATGGGTGAGATCTCCCGCTTCCTGGGGGAGCGACACAGCTCAGCGCCCAGTCGGTTAGACGGCCGGGCTGGTGGCGTCGTACAGGCTGGCCCAGATCCCATTGAAACTGTTGGCGCCAGCTCCATCGGAGTGGAAGCCCTCGGGTCTCCTTTTACGGCGCGTCTGGCCACGGGTAGGACGGGCACAGGGCGGCAGGGGCATGGGATGGCCGGGAGGCGAGGGCGGTGGAGCGGGCATCAATCGTGCAACGGCACCCACCCACAGGTTACCGGCCACCAACGGCGATTGGATGTGCCTCGCTCGGCCGGCGGGGGGGGGGGGCTCCCGGTCGTTCCATGCCGCAGAATCAGCACTTTTGGGGGCGATCTCTTTCAGCTGTGAGATGAGATTTCAGCTCAACTTCGCATACAGGGACATCTAGAGACAATTGCCCCACCAGCTCACGCCATGGATAGCTTCGGGCAGCGGTGCGGTCTGGCTGGTGGTGGCGAACAGCCGGGCGGATGCGGTTGCTGTTTGGTAGACCCTGAATTCCTCCACCAGGCTCACTCCTTTCCTTGCGGACCGGCGCCTGGTTGAGCCACCAGAGGAGCCATCGCGGATCGGAGACGAGCGGTGGAAGGGTCCCGCGGGATGCGCAGGATGTCCGCCACGGTGTCGAGCCGACGATGTGGACGGGTAGTTCCAGGCCAGATTCACAAAAAAGAAGGTGCGGCCACCGTGCATGGCCAGCAGGTTGTTCCTCCCTGGTGGGGATGCAGGTAAAACTGCCAGGCTCGGATTCCGGATCATCCGGGGGCTCACCGCGGCCCGCTGTGAACCACCAGGTCGCGGGCGTTGGAGGTGGCGAACGGTGATATCGAAGAAGGCGCACCGAAGGGTTGTCGCGGAACCTTCTTGTAGGGGATGAGCTCGACATCGGCGCGGACTGGGCACTCTTTGACTCGCTCGCTGGAGGACGGAGCTGGACATCGGAACAACGCCGTTCAGGAAGAGACGCTTGAAAGTGATCCACAACCGGAGGAGTTCGGCAGCAGCCGTGCGCACCGCTACGGAAGCCCGCCTGGTGTCGAAAAGCAATCCGGCTGATGGACTTAGGGCGGGTTGTGAGCTACAAGCGCGCAGCTTCAACTCCCCAGCAGAACCGGTCTGGCGGCATTGCTTTTAAGCGGGGAATACCCGTTTTGATGGAGCCCGAAGTCCGATGGCCGATCGCTCCCCTGCCGTTTCTGCGCCCTGGCGGCCGTGCTGGTGGCGCCGGGCCGCCTGCAGGACCTTGCCTGCTCTTGCCCCAGACAGGCCGCTCCGCCGGCAGCCCACCGTTGTCGGCTGCCCACTATCAAGAACACCGTGACCCAGCAGGCCTGGTGTGGCAAGTGGCCGGTGGCAGAGATCTCGCCGCCATGCTGGCCAATGACGCTGGCGGCTGAAAGGCGATCTGCCAGGTGGTGGAGCCGCAGCCAATCTCAAGGGAACTGCTTTCGGGAGCAGGAGCTCACCGACTGGCGAATCGTGGCGCCAAGAGCCGAATGCGGCCCAGCGGGGCCAGATGACCGGCGCCCGCTACATCGTGCCGGCACCGTGAGCTCTACGACTCCAACGTGGGACACAAAGCTTCAGGCAGCCATTTTCGGCCCCTGCTCGGCTATCGGCACCAAGAAGCAGGACAGGTGGAAACCAAGGATTACTTGGCGATCGACATCCGGTTTCGTCGACAGCACCCACCGGTGAGGTTGTTGGGACGCCGCACCGTGGAAGGGCGAGCCACCAGCACCGCTTTGAAGCCAGGGAGCAGGGGGGGCAGCCTGCTGCCGTTGGCCGCCGGCGGCCCTGCTGCTGGCCCCGAACATGGCCGCCACCCGGTTTTTCAGGTTGCTCACCGGCGCCGCCGGCACCATTGAACTTCGCTCCAACGGCAAGCCCAGTCGCAGCGCACCCCGGCGGCCAAGGCCATCCGACGCCGCCCTGATCGGACGCCTCCGACTACGTGAACTGCTGCTGGTGCCCGCGGGAAAACTGGCATTGGCCGCCTTCGACGCCCAGGACCAGCAACGTCTCAAGTACCCGCGGCACACTTCAACTGGAGTGAAACCGGCCGCCAGTATGCCGGGCCTGACCCTGGGCAAAGAATCAGAAACGGGGATCGCATTTCGGCATCAGCCGCTCTGGCGCCGCACTGCGGATATCGCTCCTTCCACCACCTGGCACGATCCACCACAATCGAAGGGGAACAAAGCCTTACGGCCTCGCCACCCGATCGGCCAAAAAAACCCCCAGGTAGCTCACCAGTGTCTGCGTGACCACGGACCGTGCCCTGCTGGATCACCGCCGCTGGCGTTCTCCTCGGCCAGGTCACCGGCGATCGCTCTCGCAGATCCGGCGCAGGTTGGCAGGCCCGATGTAAATCACAAGCCCGTCGCTGCTGCGGGCCAGCCCCCGCCAGTCGACCCCGGGGCGGTCCTTGTCGATCTCCCTCATGAAGCCGGTGACGAATGGTGATCGCTGGAGCCAGCGCGGCGATGGGTGAACCGGGCAGGCCGATGTAGGCCGGACGCGGCGGATTAACCGGCGGTTCACCCCGGGCACCACCTGCACCGGCCACCGGCCAGCACTCAGGCTGAGGCGTTCCTCCTCGCCCGCCGCGGCCGAAACAGAAAGGCCGGATGCCACCCTTGCAGCCGCACAGATTGCCAATCGCAGCGCTGGGCCAGGTCCACCAGGAGACACGGCATTGGTGCTCGGCTGGGACCAACGATGGATTGGCCGCGCCGGCTTGCCAACGAACATGGCGGCTCACAACCTGTGGGGAGATCAAGCAAGGCCCGCGGAACCAAGAAGAGTCGTAGACGAGCGCATCACACCTGGCGCAGCAACGGTGGGCCTTGAGGCGTGAGCAGTCCGGTCACCAGGTCGGCTCCACCAGGTACACGTGCCGGTCACGGAAGGCCACAAGGGCAGGACCCCACGCCTGAGTCAGTTGTCCGTGCGGGTCGCCCACTTCCGGTCCTTCACATCTGCAGCAGTGTATGGAGTTGGTTCATCCACTCTGCCTGCTAGACCTTCATGGAAGCGGGTATGTGAGGGGCTGAGGGGTCAGGGGGTGAGGTCAAGGAGAGGGTCTGAAGTCAAATCATTTCCTAAGCTCGTTTTTACCGCGGACCTCACCACGACTCGTTGCCACTCCCACGCAAGTGCCGACTGGGCGAGCCCTTCTGAACAGGGCCAAAAGACGGCCGGCGATGGCTGCGATGCCCTGTCGTTTTTCGTGAAGTTGCTCTGCCAATGCGTGGGCACGGTGAGCACACCCAGCAAGGCCTGAGGCCCAGCCGAGGGCCGTGAAAGGCGTGGACCTTGCATTGCTGGCCGGCGATTGTGGGGGGAGGCCCAGCTCGGGCCTTTCTGATCGCCCATCGGATTCCGGCGGCCTCGCCGGTTGAGCTCGTCCGGCATGCTCGAACCAGTTCAGCGCCCGCGGCTCCCGGTCTTTGCGCAGTCCGGTTGTTGGCTCAGTCCGGGGAAGAAAGCCCGCTCTGTTTGGTGGGTGCCCTACGACGGCCGCAGCCGCACCGGCGCCCCTGCCACCCCTGCTGCGCTTGATTTGCTGGCGGCGCCGGCCAGCCGGCTTGTGCTGCACGGCGGCGATCGATGCCGGTGTTGAAGTACGGCATTCACCCTCGCCGAAGCTGTTTGCGGGCCTCTGGGGATCGAATGCGGAACCTCAGCCTGCCGGCGGTTGCAGGCCAGGCTGGAGACGCCACAACCTGGCCCCTCACCACCAGCCCCTGCACTTCGCCGCCGCCGATCGCCTGCTGCCGGTGCGCGACGCGATCGGCAAACCGCCCGCCGGTGGCCAGCCTGGACCGCTTTCTCTGGACTCCCCATCAAGGGGAGCACCCTGCTGGTGAGCGGCTTCGTTCACCCCCCACCGAGAACCGGGCCTGGGAGGCCCTCGCCATGGCAGGCGAACCCGGGACCTGCCTCACCGTCAAAGGGCTGGAAAGGCTCCACCGACCTGGCCCAACATCCCGGGCGGGCATCACCGCTTCGGGTGCGCGATGGCGTTGATGAACCCGACTCCGCTCCATCCCCGCGACCATGGACAGCAAGCCATGAACGGCCATGGGAGAAACCTCGAGGCATGGCGTAGCAGGATGCACTTGCGGGCCCTTGGTCGGGGAGGCCCTGGCCGAAGGCCTGCTCTGGAATCTGGGGGCCTACCTCTGGCTGGACCGGATCAGTGCAGCAGCCTCGAAGCCGCCCTGGACCCAGGCCAAGGGCCCTGTGCTGGCCGTAGCGGCGAAAAGCTTCGCAGGAGCGGCGGCATGACCAACACAAACCATTGCTTTGGCTTCGAGGCCGGATTTCGTCCGCCTCCCTGCGCTGCCTGCCGATGGCGTGCGGCGCAAGCTCGATCTCGCCGGGCGTTCAAAGCTCAAACTCAGCCACTTGGCACGCCTGAGCAACGACGAAGCGGCTACAGCTGTTGAGTGGGCCGATCAGCCTGACGCGATCACCGCCCTGCTGGCAGTGCTGAGCGGGCGCACCGCCGCCATGGCCGAGGACCGGCCAAGCCCCTGGAGCCAGCAACACGCGAGAGCTGGACAACCAAAGCGAGCAGCTACCCGATTCGGCTGCGCCTCTCTTGCGCCGCAATGTGGGCTGCTCAATCCCCTTGGCGGGCCTGGGGCGGAGCTGGGTGAACTGCAACGCTTTCGCCTTAGTCAAACTCAGCCACCCTGGCACGAACACCGCAAACCTAACCTGGGGCCAATTCGCGAGTTCGGGGCTTGGCGATTTAGCCCCATGACCTTCAAGGACCTCGGGACCCGGGTGGCGACGCTGACCCAAGCCTTGATACCAGCAAAGCCAATGGAATCTCAATTCTCCAGATGCTGGGATGTAGAAAACGTTGATCAGAAAAGCTGCTGAGGATGGTTATTTAGGCCCGGCGCTCGCCATCGGCAGAATCACCGCGGCAGCCTCGACGCGAACCGGCCGCCGCCTTCAAGCCTCCGGCTGGCCGGAGATCGGGCCAGGCCAACTCATTGCATGAGCGCGTTGGCCTCGCAGGCCAACTCCTGCCTGAACCCCCAGTGCATCGGGCAGAAACACCGTGCCGGCGCGGGATGCGAGCGCTGTGATCGACAGCCGAGGCCGTGATGATGGCTGGAGCGTCTGAGGTGATTCCGCCAGGCGCGCGTCCGCCAGGCCCAGATCAAGAGCGGTCACCGGATGATCTCCAGCAGAGGCTCGGGATGCATGGCCCACCCAGCCGAAGGAACCTGGGCCGTGCAGGGTCAAATCGCTGTGCCACTGGCCCAGGATTAAACGCCCAAAAGCTCGTGTTAAGTGTACAACAGGGATAATAGCCTCCAAGGAGATCGGTGCTCGCTCGCCAGGACCCCTCTACGGCAAGTACGGCGCAGAAAGCGAGGCGCAGGCCGTTGGCGGTTGGGAAGAGCAGATCGGGTGGTAGAGGGCGATTATTCGCTTTCGGTCGTTGTGCTCTGCCTTTGGAGCGGGCCTCATTGCTCCGGGCCGCTGGGTTATCTGGCCAGTAGCCTCCGTGCTGAGGCCGGAGACCGTCCGCAAAGGCGCCGGCCGAGAGTTGGGCGTATTGCTCTTGCATAGACCTCGCTGCGCTTGGTGTATGGTGAACTGATGCTCGAAACCAAGCCGCGGGTTCAACAGCGGCCGAAGATCTCCCGTCGGGACGGGCCTTGCCTGGGGGGCGGCGGAAGGCCGGACAGAAGGTGACCCGCCGCTCGAATTGGTCATCGTTCCCTGCTCTCGCTCCACTGGGCGGCCGGCAGCAGCAGGTGGGCGTAATGCGCGGTTTTCGGGTACCGGCATTAGGCCTTTCACTTGAGCTACGATCAATGGGCAGAGGGCCATGGCGGCCTTGACCCGTTCCAGGTTGGGCATACTCACCAGGAGGGTTTGGTGGCCGCCCCCACCACAGATCAATCTCCGCGCGCTCCATGGGCCTCAGCTGCTGCCATGCCGCCAATTCCAGGCCTTTTGGGAGGCGATCGAGCCCGGCGCCAGATCCCAGGCACGCCCACCTCGTCACGGTGCCGCATTTCATTCACATTGCGGTAGGCCAGGCAGCAGGTGGGCCAGACCGCCAGCCTTCCCGGCCACCCATGGGCATTGGCTGCCGGTGAGAGAGAAGGGTCCCCGCCCGGGCCGGCCGATCTGACCGGTTGAGCAGATGCAGGTTGATCAGGCCCGCCCCGTAGCCGTTGCCCTCCACGCTCTGATTGACCCCATCGACCAGAGGGCTGAGCGCGGGCCCCCGCGCCTCCCCAGAGCTCGGCCACCCGCCCGCAGCTTGTCCTGCGCTGACGCACACGAGATGGGCAGCAACGCTGTGTGTGGCGTTCCACTCCTTCAGCACGGCGGCGAAGGCGGAAAGCCATCGGTGGCCTCGTGATGAACTCGTGAATCGATGGTTACGCCGGGCCAGCAAAAAGAGGGCCAGGCCATTAGAGGGAGAAAGTGCCAGGTCGGTACCGGGCTGAATGGCCAGATGAAGATAGCGGCGTCTGAGGTGGCTGTGGCTCGCGGATCGACCACAACGATCTTGAGCTGGCCTGGGGTTTTTCTTGCCGACGTTAACTAAGTCGCTTTGGAAACAACACCGGATGACAGGCCAGCCGTAGTTTTGGTGCCGATCAGAAGCCAGATCGCAATGATCAAGTCGTCGTAACCAACAGGGAGGCCATCGGAGCCAAGGCTGCGGCATAACCGGCAACGGCTGAGCTCATTGCACAGCCGAGAATTGGCATCGAAATTATTGGATCGATCGCTCCTTTGATGAGCTTCTGGGCAAACGTTAATAGTCTTCCGTATGGAACTGCCCTGAGCCGTAAAGGGCGATGGTAATCGGATCGCTGCCTGGCGAGGCTGTTTGAATCTTGGCCAGCGATGAGATCAAGCGCCTCTCTCCCAGCTGATCGGCTGCGAAGGCTTGTATCCAGGGTGGGGCGAGTAGAGAGTTTCCAGCAGGGCGGGAATCGATCGAGCGTTATCCCAACCGTAGGCCCCTTGATGCAGGACCTTGCCCAAGGCTGGATGGATATGACCGCGAATTCCCCCTTCACCCCCCAGATTCGGCAGGCCGTTCCGACCCCGCGACGGGTCGCTTGATTGGGGGGCTAGCATTCGAGGCAGCATGGGGAGACCACAACCCACACCGCAGTAAGGGGCACTGGGTGTTAACGGCAGAGGCTTCGTTGTGGCCGGGGAAATCGCCCATCTCGGCCACCATCAGCGTCACTTCAGCGCAGTATCACTTCTCCCTCGTGAGATCAGGTCGAAGGAACCCTTTGTTTGCCTTGAGAAGACAGTAAACACTCATTCAGGCCACCACCAGCCCGCGCCAACACCCCAGAGACGCTGGGAGAAGGGCTCACTGTTGGATTGCCGCCACTACCGCCGGAGACGGATCCACCGGATGCGTCACCGATCCAGACGGTGCAGCCAAGGCTGGTAGGATTGGTGAAACTTTTAGGCCACGCTACCCACAATTTCCATAAGCTTTCCGGACCATTGCGGGACGGAATGGCCTGTGACCCGGCGCTTACACCAATGGAAACAATGCAATAGTGCGATCTTCTCCATCCTGTACAAAGAAGGAGCAACCCATGCGTGAGCACCCATAGGTGCCAGCGAGGATGCCGGCCGTACCCACGAAAGTTCCCGGTTATAATATGCGCCAGTCACCAAGTAACCGATTACCCAGGCCCACGGTCAGAAAGCCCATTGTCTTGCCGGCGCGATCCCAAGGACGATCGGAATGAGGGTCCACCACCGGGCGGAGGCCACCTAGTGATATGACGAAACGCAAAGGAGGACGAAAGGCAAAGGATACCGGCAGGTCGAGCTTCATATCACAGGCCATTAGCACCAGGGAAGGCTCTCTCTTCAAAAAAAGGTGAGAGCACAATCGACTCCACAGCCAGTTCTGAAGCTTCGGATAATGGTTTCACCACATAGGTTGAGCCTCCAAATAGCCAACCTGAAATTGAACTTCATAACGATCGGTCTTTGGATACCAACTTTCGTACCCTTGATGAGATCCAACTTATTTGTGCGGATGATGCCCAGGGTTGGGCCACGGAAAAAAGCAAGCACCAGCAAACAGGCGATCGTGTATCCCGTGTTCATGAGAAAAGTTAACCTTCTGGAAGCCGCCAGGCCAGCACGCTGAGAATGGCTGCAAACGGGAACGTTCATGCCGAGCAGCCCCCAGAAGTCGCGCATGGGTCACCTCTAACCAAGCTGCTTAGCGGGCTGTTTGATAACCCTCTTCCCGCGTGGAGTATCCGAGAGACATTGAAAAAATAGAAGATGCTTCGTAGGACGTGCAGTTCGTATCAGCTCTCAGGTTTTTTTATAGGCAGTGGCGCGCAGGGCGCACAGTTGAGCACCACCATTCACCCGTATTACTTGACTCGCCTGGCAAAAACGAATAGGCTTTTCAGCCTACGCCACTCACCTATGGTAAGGGGCCGAAAAGGCGAGCCGAAATTCCCCCAGCCGCGTTTAAATCCCTTCCGGCCAAGTCCAATCTCCTTCGGCGGGGAAACCATTCAGCCACCCAGCGGATTCGATCACGAAGGCCGCCCACCAACAATGGGAGAGCAACAGGCCGGTGCAATCACACTTGATTGAAAATCCTGGGGCGCTTGCAAATAGCAAGCAAAGAATGCTGAAAAAATATCCAAAGTGGAAATAGGGTGATTCGAAGGTCCGTACTTATCGGAGCGAACACATCACACGGCATATCTAGCATGCGGTGCTGGCACCGTTGCGAGAAGCCACATATGCAGATCGCCAACGTGGACGGATCCGGTGGGACAGCCGAAGAAGACCCAAGTCCTCCTTGGGACACGTTGGTGGGCCGTTGGAGCGAAGGTTGAACCAAGACGGTATCGCAAGGTGAGAAAGAAAGCAACAGGTGAGAATGCAGGGTGGTTTGTATCTCCCCTGGAGAGACCAGAGTTCGGCAAAGCATGGGTTCACGAAAGAGGAACCCTGGCTTCGAGAAAAAAAAATGCCGCTCAGGGACTGAAAAATCGCGCCACCCATGCTGGACCGGGAGGACCAAAATAGAGCATTCCGGAGCACTCCTTCTCTGTAGTTGTAGATACGAATCCTGTCAGGCCGTGCCTTGAGTCCGCTGGTGCCCCCTTC
>Ga0163217_1119256_pt1 | contig 10327 bp, 6 predicted proteins | sample SynspAceP_FD_185933 | JGI IMG/M metagenome (GOLD analysis project Ga0163217, IMG submission 185933) | Saline lake microbial communities from Ace Lake in Antarctica - Synechococcus sp. Ace-P (PacBio error correction) | ecosystem: Environmental > Aquatic > Non-marine Saline and Alkaline > Saline ... | reverse complement strand
TCTCGCATTAACTTAGTTACTTTTTTTTCAGGCCAATAAAAAAACCCGCAACAAAGTGCGGGTTTTTTAGTAATGTGGCGTCGAGAGCGAGGGATTCCCTCCAAGACCTCTGTTAGCCCACAGAACCCGATGATGTTGAGTTCGTATACCTTTAATGCTGACTAGATGTTTTGTGGCCAGAGCAAAGGCTTTAAAAGCACCCAATTATCTACTCGATTAGTTTGGCCCAATAGTATGAGTATGCATCCTAATTCCACATCTGTTTTCAGTTCCATTATTCATTACTACCAATGAAAAAAACATCCGGGCTTCTCCTCGTTACATTATGAACAACTACAAGTATTTTCAGGCATTACCGCGATCATCCAAGAGGGTTAGTGTCACCTCTGCTCTATTATGCTTTAGATGCTCGATCAAGCAAGTAGGAAACACACATTGATAACGCTGAACCAAGCAAGCTGGATAATCTTAAGCGAATTATCCACTCTAGCCGTTGCCTATTGACCATAAAAACACATCGTCGATTATTGCAAACATAAACGCCATTCAACAAAAAAGCCTCTGCTACTTACCATGTGCCCATTACCTGTTGTCCCTTGAGAGGCCATCTTTACGGTTGGCCAATTAAAAGAATGTGATTAAACCATCATCAAAAAAGTAAATAACAGCGTAAAAGCTTAATGCGCCGCAGTCGAATCCTCGACATGTTTTGAGTTTGTTTGACCAAAAAGTTCCAATCTTGGCCGGCCGCTCTGCACAAATTGTACAAGTTAAAAAAGACGGTTCAGCCATGGCAACCTTTTGAAAGGAATTTGAGTGTTAGACAAGCTTCAAATTACTTCGTTCATTTCTACCTATCAGCAATTATGGATGGAGTGCTCGGTGAACCAAGTGACGCGCGTAAACCAGATTTCTGGCCCATCTCCGAATTGCTCAAACCACTTAAGTCAATATTGCCTTTCTATTTCACTGAAACCCATTAATTGCATGCCATCTAACCATGTCATTCAATATGATTCTTGCTGCACACTGCCAAAAACTCGGCGATAAAGCAATCCTGGATGTATCTGTTTCCATGGCCCGGTAGAATTTGCGCCATAAATTTGTTCGCCTTAAAATTTGCCACTTCCCGGTTTACTTGCCATTAACCTTTTTCTACGCTTTCTTTTCTCGCGGCGCAGCCGTGACACACATGCCCACGGCCGATACCCAAACAAAAATGTCGCTTCTTTATTTCATTTTTTGTCCTTAACGGTAATTAAATAAAACAGTCGTCAACTGCACCGCCAGAACAAAGCTGCACAGTGTGGCGAACTCTTCCATAAATTACCTGTGTTAAATACTGCTATTTGACCGCTTTACTTAAATTCAAAATACGACGAGCAAAGTATCATTCATTTTCGCCGTGATGGACTCACATCAGCCAGCACGAAGACCAGCGAACAGCAAGGTGCGCTAGTCATCCTTTACAGGGTGATTTTGAACAGCCCAATCGCGACTAGAGCGGATGATTCATTCTTGCGGAAAGTCGGCATGCTTACACACCTTCACTACTTGCTTTATTTCGAAAGCCGGTTTTTTTCCAATTGGCCATTGATTGGATCGAACAAATGGCCTAAGTGTAAGTTTTTACCGGACAACAAAGCCTATGTAGCCTTGCACAACGATTTATTTTCAAAATACAGAGCGCGCAAAACTTTTTCCTGCGTGTCGCATCATGTAAAGACCCAACCGTCTAATCCATTCTTCCGGGCTGCCCCGGTTGCCTTCGCACCAGACATATTCAAGGGCTAACAAACAAATCTGATAAGCGCGCGGGCCTTCAGGACCAAAACAAAAAGCGGCAAATGCTGCATAGTAGTGGCCCAGACTTGGTAATCAGTGCATCCCAAATATTGTGGGCCGCGCACCGGCGGGTTCACCGGTAAGAAGATAGGTCATAGGCAAGCCGGCCGTGCACATACCAGACAAGCCCGCCCGACAACACCGGCCCATTTACATTTGACGCTGCGCAAAATAATTTATCCCGGGCAGAATTGGCGGCCGTGATCTTCTCCTGCGGCTTGTTTATTTCGTTGGCAGCCAGGCCAGTGTTAATAGGTTCAAAGTTAACGTTGGAATAGGCGCTGGTTCAGTTTTAAATGGGTTTCGAGGGCTTCAACTCAACGCGATGATCGCGCGGTTTACCCTACACTGTGCATGGTCAGCCAGGGCACATTTGCTTCAGCATGCCCAAATGCAGCAAAAAGTGGAGCGACTCAACGATCAAACACTGTCATTGGTTGGTAAAAACGGCGGTGTGGCCATATTTATTTAAGTGATAAGTGAGCGCTTGATAGAATTGTGCCAGCGGTTTAAGGCCTGAAATTCTTCTGGGATCCCAAATCTAAGTGAAATACCGCTCAAATACGATATTGTGGCACACATAACGCGCAAATATAAAATCACTGGGTATAACGGGCATAGGTTTCATTGAAATCAAATACTTAGGCATGCAATGTACGGGCCCAACCCATCGCTTCGCACGGATTTCTAAAAACGCAGGGTTACAAACCCCTTGTTGCGACCCAAATAATCCCCATTTTGCGATCAAGACTTTTGAAATATGCCGGGCGTTGATGCGAGAAAATCTTGATACGCCTTGATGCTCGGCAGGACATGGCCGAATTGGCAAGTGCCGTATTCATCGCGCCATACTCTTGGTCGAGTGACAATGAAGCCCCAATAAAACTCACTGGCCACCCCGAGGCATCGGTGCCCTTTTTCGCTTGGCAGAAATCATCACCGAATTTTTCCCATGCCTTTCTGGAGGTAAATGGCCATTTTTAATCGGCATGAGGGTACTGGGGTTTAAGAATCAGCATCCCAAGGAAAAACGGCATCATTACTGACGGAGTTAAAGCCCCTGCTGCTTTTACGAAAAGCCACGGCATCTTTCAAAACCAACGCCCCGGGCCGGGTTTGGTAATTATCTGAGGTGGGCGCATTGCGAAAACGGCCAAGCGCCAGGTGGTGCCAGCCAGCCAGTGTCACCCATGGCCTAAAAAAACGCCGTGCCATCGGCATATTTCAAGGGAAAGTGACCATTTTGCGAGACACGCACAAAACCTTGTCGTTAGGATTCTCTGCCTTTCAGCCGCGAAGACCATAGCAACGGCAGTGAAGGCGCCTTGGAGTTGACCACTCAAAACCTAGGTCGTCAGGTGCATTGTTTCGACCCACTTTTGCCATGTCCATTCGCCCGGCTTAGTGGCCACACGCGCAACACAAACGCTTGTCGCCATCCCAGAAACCATAGACAGTTTATCAAAGTCTGGTCCCTAAGCTCAACCCACATGTCGACATCGGCTTGTAATAATTTTTGGTATGACTTTCTCTGCAAGCTAGCACAATTCTTGGCGTCTCCCAAGTTACGTGATTTGCTGCGGTAGTTTTTTAGTTGATGGTGCCCACAACTAATCAGCCCAATTACAGCGCACACACTAGCAAGCTCAACTTGTGGCGAGGCTCGTAAAAATTTGCTTCATTGGTTAGCCTCTTGATAAATAAGGATTGCTGCATTTTAGCAGAGTCAAGCTGCGCTTTGCATTGACGTAAATTGATGAGTACATGCAGAGCAATTGATTGCCTTCCATTGACAGCTCAACTCGTTTAATTAGGCCTGATACTAAAAATGCCCAATTTTTGGGCGCTTGACGAACGATCCCATGTTCAGAGTCGGTAAAACGACAACTTCAAGGGCCACGAGTGGTCTGCAGCATGAGCCCGGCGCGTGTGCATTCGAGTATGCGTTGCAATACGGGCGCGGTGAATAGTAACAAGGGTTTTACCATTAGCATCTGCAAAAACTCTGTATCAAAGATTATTTGACCGTTATGGACTGGATTGCAACATCTTTTCCTGAGTAAAATTGGCGAAGGTCACGTATTTTGTTGCCAGTTTCATCGCCTCGAGAACTTCAAAAAACACCCGTACTTTGTATCGAAATTCAATACAAATCTTCAACCCTAGTGCACCGATGTAGTAGTCGCCACCCTTTTTGTACTGATTGTGTGGTCAGTTCAATACACCGGCAAACCTTGCTTTTTGCCCACGAAAGCTTGAGATCCCACCGTAACAAAAAGGATTATTGACCACACTCACCTTAACACTCGCGCATTGTCGGATTGGTCCAATTTGTTTGAAATTAACCGTCGGAATGCCGAGTTTAATGCTTGCATCGTGTGTTACCTTCACGGTGTTTGAAGGTTTTCAGTGAAGATTCGGAGGATGATAAAAACCAAGCGGTTCGCCTACATTTCTGGTTTTGCGCTATTCCACTTAACCACTTCAGCGCGAATAATAATCACATCTAAATTAATTATTCTCCTGGCCTCCCAATCCGGGTTAACGCTAGTTGACATTAGACTTGATCACCAGCAACAGCGTCGTTTTAGTTGCGCGTCGTCATACTGATAATTTTGCCAATCAACATTCTGCCCTAGGTTCATATTCACGTAAATGCATCGTGATTAATCCGTTATATGTGGCTGTGTGTTGATCATAAAGTTTGACTCCTGCGCGGAGATTGGGCTGGGGCGCAGCGCGAGCTTCTACACCGCAATTCATAGTCTCTGGGACCTTTCAGCTTTTCCATATCCAAATACTGCGGCCAATATTCCCCGTTTGATAATGGATCCAATAAATGTGTTGATTCTTTAGTTGCATTCGAGCTCTCTGCATACGCGCAAAAACCATCTATGGGTAACAATGTGTCAACTTGCGCGTTCCATCACCAGTAAAGGTTTGCCAGTCCGCGACGGATTAAGTGTAAAGTCGTCAACAAAATCGGCGTGCGAAAGAGGCGGTGAAATATTACAAACCCGACTAACAGTGTGGTTTTTATATTTCCTTTTCCACCCTTTTTTTTTTTTTAAAAAATTAACTCTTTTTTTTTTTCTTTGAAATTCGTGGGTGGTTGAGATTAGGTGTCTAAAACGCCTAAACCTTTTTTTTTGATTGGAAATTCTTATGACAAGGCGTTTGGGGTAATCATCTTCTAACCACTCCCCTTATGATATTTTTCATGCCATTGAACCGTTTGAGAACCTTGTTCAAGCAATGGTTTAAGCCGTGACAGCATGATTTAACACGCTGACTAAAAAAACAACGTCGTCCCGCTAGGAGTGCCCCGTCTTTGGCATGAATCCGAGCGATTACTCAGATCATATATTAATTAAACGCTCAGCCCCTTAGGCTCCATTCATTCCGTGCATCTTCACCAACTGCTGAAAGCACCAAACCAGCCGTTAACTGTGTACTTTGGGTACATGCCAAAGCCAATGGCCGCTTGCTCGTAAAAAGTGAAACTCACCGGCTTTTCGACCTGTTGCCAGCTTCTAATCAGCCAAAGTCCTACTATTTGGCGAAAAAAGGATGTCCGCGGCAAGCCGCAACAAATAAAGGCGGTGCGTCGGCAGACACAGGCACTTCAAGCCAAATGGGCCGTAGATGTTAGCATAAATGCGGGTTTGGCGTCTTTCACTTTCTTGTTTGCCGTTGCCATTGGTCAGCGCATTTGGCACCGGCCAGAAAAACCCCTATCATGCCAATCGGGTCAGGAATCGAACCTTCCACTCGCGAGCAGCCACGTTTGCGAATCAAGGGCAAAAAAGCTGGCACTTTGAATCTTAAAGTTGTTTGCGCCAGTACGAGCCATCATTTCTGCCGATCAGGGCGCGTCGGGCGCCACGGGTCCTGATGCTGAAAACATTTTTGTTTGTGCATTGACCGGTTGAAAAATTCAGCCATATCGGCGCCGGTGTTTGGTTTTAACGAGTACTTTCAGCACAAAAGCCGGCGAACGCGTCCTACGACAACTCCTACATAGTTGCCCGGCTTCAGACGTCAAGCCGCCAGTATGAGTTGACCGTATCTGTTACCGTCGCCGTAATACCTTGCTATAGTTCAACGCTTTTTTGCCACCGTCGAAGCCATTCGTTGTCCATCGATAAAGTCACGAAAAACCGCCATCCCAGGCGCAAGATCAATCCACTGAGCTCGCCGCTGGCTCCTTTACCGGAGCTTGGTAAAACAAGGCGTATAGCGGTTGCTGGACCAGTTAACATACGCGAACAAATTCTACTTTGCCATCACTGCGCATGCCAGATTCTTGCACCTAAGCGTCGGGCAGGAGGCCGTGGCAGTTCTTTATTGGTCATTTGCTCTGCTGGGGCGTCTGCTAGGCAGCTCACAGCATCATTTGTCTGCGCTATCGTCTGTAAGCTTGGTAACATTAAAACAGCGCCAAACAACAAACCCTGCTCGCCACTTACAAAGCCCGATTAAGCAGCTATGTGTCATTAAATTTTTTCATTTCTTTTATTTTCCATTTTTAACATAAACTTTAAACACTGAAATAACTAAACAACCAGTATCACAAGTACTAAGCCAGGACTGCCAACATAAAAACAATATGCCAGACGCGCTGAAAAAAGATAAAAAGCACAGCTAAAAAACAATTTAAAACAAAGCGCGATTAATACCCCCTAGTTATTTGAGCATCATGGGTCAATCATTGAGCACATGGAGGAAGACAAGATCAAAGATTACCAAAGTTATGGTGCGCGGTCAGAATTTGAAGAGACCTCAAGTTGCGGTCGTTATGGAATATGGGTTTTCCAGGGACGTTTGAAGATTGTCATCATGAACACCTAGTTTGCATTCAGTTGAAACGCAGAGGTTTTGTCCCAGCTGCGGTGGCGCGCTAATGACAGAAGCGCCGCCTTGGCTGAGTTGGATTGATGTGCTGCCCATGGTGAGCATCTAGGCAATGGGTATTTAAACTCTTCTTATATAACTTAGATTTTTATTGCAGCTATCCACAGAAGCATGGAAAAGTACTGGGTATTATCTATCGCACACTTCCACCCATACACTGAAAAAGCAGGCTACAACAAACCAGACGCACCAGAAACCGGTGCGCAGTTCACATGCTACTCCACAACGATTTGGACTCATCGCGTGAATTAATAGTCCATTTTTCATAGAGTCTACCTCATGGTGATATGCTGAAGATAACTATGGGCAAAAGGTTTTCACCCATAAAAGCCACGACAAAAAGTGAAGTGACAATAGTCTTACTCTCACCTGGAGCCAGCGTCTTGTGGCTAGTTTTCTTTTGAGCGCGGAGGGGCTTATTAGTGAGGCGAATGAAGACAAGACTACCTGGCTTTGGATGGGCTGGGAAGACGATCGGCAGTTGCAAATTTCACGGATATTCCATTACTTATCGCATCGCTTTACAGGCCAACAACTGAGGACGAAAGGTCTTTGCCTTGGAAACCCATGAGCACCTATGGCAGAACAATGGTCTTGCCGTCAGGTTGTGGCCGCAAATGTGCAGGTTCAGTCTCATGCCAGGTGTCATGAGGCAATGCACACAGGCATAGGTGGTAAACTGGAAAGGCAGTGCCGTTTATATTTACCCGCTCTGGACAGATTATCAGAAAAATGGTTGGGCCATAACGACTTGACGCAAAGTTGCGCCAACCAAACTACAAAAAACACTCTACCGTTGAGGCACCAGCCCGCCGTGACCGGCGCAGTTCATATACTATCTTGAGCCGCCTGATTTTATTGCCCATTTAGCTCGGCACTGGTGCCCAACAGAGTTAATCTGACGCGGCTTTTCCAAAAGTGTATTTGGCAATCCCAAAAAACCAGTCGCACGCTTGACAATAACGCCGACCGGCCTTACTGAAATAAGGCAAAAAAAATGCATTGCCGAATAGGGCAGAAAAAAAAACGAGGGACAAAAATAACACCAGATCGTATGACGAGGCCGCATAGACCTAAACGGGTTTTAACATCGACAATGTAGAAACCTGTGAGCAATGCAGTGTTGCGGTTGAGATTATTGCTTGACTGCGGGGGTCAGAACCGCTGAAATTTAGCAGGACTATATCATAAAAATTCCCCTCAATGTCTCCACATTTGGCACAAACTTCCCCAGTCAGAATTTAACGTTTTTAGTCTTATAATTTATGCAGAGAAAGCGCCACACCTTGCAAGGGCTCAATGACTGCTCTAGGGGTAGATGCAGAAAAGATTCAATATGACAGCAAATCGAAGGCTTTGCCGTTCATTTATGATAAACAACTGTAAATACGCTTCACCTGCTTAACCTTTAAATAAAATTATGGGTGTTCTTATCTTTTGATCAGGTTTCGATTAATTTTATTATGCAGGTGATCTTTTTTAGTAAACGTGGGTATTGTGACGGTCTTCTTGACGGTCGCAATATGAGTAAGTAGATATAAAAAGCCCCTGTAAACAGGAGCCTTATCTTATCATATGCGCGGAGAGTCGGAGGGATTTCGAACCCCCGGTAGGTTTGACCCTACGTCTTGATTTTCAAGTCAGGTGCATTAAACCTCGAACTCTGCCAGCTCTCTAAAAAAACTGTGTACTTACTGTTTACTTGCTTGCGCTGTAAACTGCTGGAGGCGCATATTATGACGTTTTTTTGCCTTGTAAAGTTTAATTAATTAAAAAGCGTTGTTTGTTCATAGTTTGGTCAAGCTGGGTGTTTTGCAGCGCGTTGCGGTTTTGTAATAACAGTTTTTCGCACGATATTCACTTTGAAAAATGTGAACCAAAAAACCCATACAAATTACACTAATTAATGGACATATTGTTTATTTTTATTAATGGAGTATCTCGCAAATGGATCAAAGATCAGTACTTACAGCGGTAGTGAAGTTGAAACCTCGGTATTGCCAAATCCAATTTAAAGTGTGGCATACCTATATGTTGTTAGCGATGACAATTAACTTTCAGCGCAATCTTTTCAGGCATTACAGCAGCGATGAATATCTCTCCAGGTATGGCGCGCTGGCATGAACCTTTGTCCGCTTTCGGTGATGACTCTTTTTAAATAAAGCGTCCACAAAGCTCCATGCGCATCTTGTTGGTTGCGGTTCACTGGATTACTTTTGGTGGCTCTTAGGTTATACTTTAAACTATTACGCAGGTATGCAAGGCGGTTCTGAATTAATCATGCTAGGCCTTTGGTGCTACTGCTTGGGATTTTTGACTATCAGGTTACATATTAACGACTAAGAAAGATTTCTCCTTTATGGAGCGGATTTAGTTGTGGGTTAATCTGGCCGTTGTTGCGTCTCGGCAATATCTTTTTCCAGATTCCCAGCCTTAAGCCTAGCGGTCAGCTCTGCTATCGTATTTATTATGTCTGGCTTCATTTTGTTATGATACCGCCGCATTAATTAACGGCGGCGAAACTTAACTACATCAGAGCAAACGGTCTCTATGTATTAAATATCGTCAACCTATTTACTAGTCTAGTTTTGGCATTTATTGGGCGCCTTCAGTAGGACGATTAATAAGCTAGTGATAAATTATCTAAAGACACTCTAGCTTGCTGGGGTCTGTTTTTTTAAGTGAAGAGACTCTTTTTATGGCAACTAATTAGTTTATTAGTGATGTCAGCGCCAGTCGGCCTTCTCAAACATGCACAACGCCTTACTGTTGTTGCACAGACAGTAGCTTAATTCGAGCCAAACAAAAAACCCTTTTTAAATAGAGGCTGGAATCTTTTTTTATGTAGACGGTGTGCCATAATTGCTAATAGTTTGCAAATTAAACGATATTGAAGAAGCGCCTTATCTTCAATTGGTGTCAAACTGGGTGTGAATTAACAGTTGCCATTTAGTGTTTTGGTCCACTTGGCTGCAACAAAGCGCGGGCATTTCTTATCCTTTGAAGTTGGACGCAAGGGATAACCGACTTAAGTCAAATTTTACCTTAAAACCCCCTTTCAACTGTGGAGCTAGGCGAGTGTCAGAAACTCTATCCATACTAGGCGACAGGCTGGTGCAGTTTAGAAACACAATAAAACCCAAACTTGATCATCAAGAACTTAACACGCATCTGCGTGTCATTAATCGTCAGGGCCCTACAAGGGCAGTATGGCCAAGGGAAAGTCTAGATTTGTGATTGCCATGTCGAATTTTGGCCAACAGGTATGAGTGGTCTTTTTGATTGACGACGGCGTCTTTCAATTACTCAATAATCAGGCGGCCAAGTGTTATTGAAGTAAAACAGTTCACCCAAAGGCTTTGCCGCTCTCTTGAATTCTATGCCATCGAGAATATTTACGTCGTGCTAGCAGCCTAGAAGAACAGGGCTTAAGGTCGAACGATTTAGTTATAGCATGCGATTGTCGCACCAAACGATGGAATGTCACAATTGTTGGCAAGCCCAATAAAACAAGGATAATTTTTTAATGAAACTTTACACTGTCACTTCACCTTCTAACCCAAGCAGA
>Ga0163217_1115953_pt1 | contig 10327 bp, 6 predicted proteins | sample SynspAceP_FD_185933 | JGI IMG/M metagenome (GOLD analysis project Ga0163217, IMG submission 185933) | Saline lake microbial communities from Ace Lake in Antarctica - Synechococcus sp. Ace-P (PacBio error correction) | ecosystem: Environmental > Aquatic > Non-marine Saline and Alkaline > Saline ... | reverse complement strand
AACGTATTCACCGGATCATGGCTGATATCCGATTACTAGCGATTCCAGCTTCACGGGTCGAAGTTGCAGACCCCGATCCGAACTGATGACCGTGTTTTATAGATATCGGCTCCTGGTTGCCAGTGGCTGCTCTCTGTTACCGGCCATTTAAGGCACGTTTGGCCAGGACGTAAGGGGCCGTGGATGATTTGACGTCATCCCACCACCCCTCAAGCGGTTGCACGGCAGTCCCGTTAGTATGTCCCCATCATTACATTGCTGGCAAACTAAAACGGCAGGGTTGCCGCTCGTTATAGACTTAAAACCTGGACACCTCACGGCACGACGCTGACGGGACAACCATGCAGCACCTGGGATCTGCCCGAGGAAACTCTATCTCTAAAGCTGTCAGACCACCATTTAAGCCCTGGTAAGGTTTCCTCGGCGTATCATCGAATTCAAAACCACATGCTCCACCGCTTGTGCGGGCCCCTTCTAATTCCTTTGCAGTTTCATTCCTTGCGACAACGTACTCCCCAGTGGGATACTTATCACTTTTCCGCTGGGCCGCCCAGATTTTGCCATCCGGACAGCTAGTATCCATCGTTTACGGCGTGGACTACCAGGGTATCTAATCTCTAGTTCGCCTCCCCACGCTTTCGGTCATCAGCGTCAGTCATATAGTTAGTAACCTGCCTTCGCAATCGGATATTCTATTGTAATATCTTATGCCATTTCACCCTACACTACATTATTCTAAGTACTTCCACTATAACTCAAGGCCACCAGTATCAATGGGCAATTCTACAGTTGAGCTTGCAGACTTTCACCCCGACTTAATTGGCCCGCTACGGACCCTTTTAAACCCAAGATTCGCGATAAAACGCTGGATCCTCCGTATTACCGCGGCTTGCTGGCACCGGAGTTACCGATCCTTTTCTTACGGTTACCGTCAGCAGGGGCACACGTGCCCTTTGTTCTTCCCGATAAAAGCAGTTTACATCCATAGACCGCTTCCCTGCACGCGGCATGGCTGGATCAGGCTCTTTCGCCCACTTGTCCAATATTCCTCACTGCTGCCCTCCGTAGGAGTCTGGTCCGTTGTCTCAGTACCAGTGTGCGGGTTGATCCCCCTCTCAGGCGCCCCTACCCATCGCCGTCTTGGTAAGCCGTTACCTTACCAACTAACTAATGGGACGCATTAGTTCATTCTTGTACCGTTAGCCTTAATATAAAGGTTGATGCCACCTTACATACGTATGGGGCCTTAATCCAAATTTTCTCTGGGCTATTCCCCAGTACAAGGTAGATTCTATACGCGATGCGCACCCGTGCGCCGGTCGCCGGCGGATAAGCAAAAGCTTATCCCCGCTGCCCCTCGGGACTTGCATTGTGTTAGGCCTTGGCCGCTAGCGTTCATCCTGAGCCGGGATCAACTCTTCTCGTTGATTCTTAATAACTTCGATCAACCATCAAACATGTTCCTAGCCCGTTTTCTTTCGATTTCTTTTCTGCGCCATCCCCCCGTTTCCAGGAAAAAATTGGCGCGCTTTGTCTTACAATATATCAATGCAATTCTACTCTTTTTTCGTTCGCCCTTGTCTCCCAAAGGCGGCTCCGCAAATGTACAAGCCTTTTTTTTAATCGCCAAGCTTTTTTTTGAAAAAAATATTTCTTTTTTAGCGGCGGACAATGGAACCAGGACCATATGACGTGGCGCTCCTAACAGCCTTTTCCGCCGACATTGCTTTTTGCTTCGTTAACGGGGTGCAAATCTACCACCCTTTTTAAATCCACAAGGTTTTTGGAAACTGGTTTTCGCCTTTTTTGCACCGCACGGCAACAACCCCCTGTCAACAAGCATTTTGCAGAAGCGATATTTCCCCGGAAAAAGCGGAAAACAATTAAAACTTTTTTCCCGGACCGCAAAACATTCGGCACGGGTTAAAAATATGACCCCGCAAAACGGCAAATGTTAGGGGGCCATATAGCCGGCAATCCCCGAAGCGGCGCAAGGGATACAGCAGAGCACCGGACCACCCCAAGGCACGGGAACGCCTGAACAACTTATTATTATAACTGTTATAGAAAAATATAAAAAGAATACTTAACCCCTACTCCTTTGATCTGTTTGGTCTTTCAGATATCTGGTGAGTGTTGCATAATCGTTTATCCAAAACGGTGGCTGTTAAGGCTGCCCAAGTTCCAAAACTAAAACTCCATGCACACCCAGGCGCGCCTGTCAGAATATCTCTGTGGATATAACTGGTAATTCAGATTCTCTAACTCTGCATGCACCACAGTCGTGTTCAGCGAGTAAGACTTTTGAAAATGTTATGCTCGGTACCCGCACTAATTCAAAATCGCCCAGAAAAACTGCGGAATGTGTCACCCGGTATTGTAGTTCGTTGATATTGTAGAATTTGAATAATCACATTTGCTTCCCGGAGTTAACTGTACTAGCAACGTGGTTATCGTTCGTATTCAATAATCATTTCCATGAGACTAAGATATACATAAAACCTGAGTGACAGATATCTAGTGGTGAGCAAGCCTCAAAGTATTATTCAACAGCCAAGTTACGCTCACCCAGCGTCGGACTTGGGCAGTGCAAAAAAGCCCGTTTAAAGTTAGCAGATCCTATACTATCCGGGTGCTTTAGGTAATCCGCGTGATACCTTAACTTAATTATCGGATTGCCAGTATTGCCTTTATTGCACCCAACCCAGAGAGAGGCATGATTCTTTGAAGCATGAGGGCGCAACCATCTTTCCGACGTGCCTATTTATCCGCATTAAACCTAACTACTTTAAAGTTCACCAATTGATTAATAGCGACAAGATGACGTTAGTAATCCCCTCAGTTAAGGTTGACCTAATTAAGAATAAAATATGGTCTACCCCACGGCTTAGCGCTAGGAAAATGGCCTGTGTCCTCGGTTACCGCTGGTTTAGTTTTTTAATAAGTACACTCCTACGAGGAAAAGAATATCAAGTCCTCAATAATATTTTTGAACTCTTGCCTGAGATAAACTTCTTTTGTGGGAATTCTTCTTAAATATGTTCCCCAAACTATCATTTAGTTCTACCAAACGCTTCAGCAGCCAGCTTGGGCATAGGGATATTTACCTTTCATGGTTTTCCGCCTTAATATTATTAGTACCGTAACTTATCGTTTATAGGACAGAATTTGAGCCCTAATTCTCATAAGTAATTAAACCTCATTTTAAAGCTCCAAATATAGAAAATCTGGAGAACCGGAGTCGCCACTCCATTGATTAACGATATCCATTGCTTTCATGCCAACGTATATCCAATGTTTGGTTATCCATTAGAATGGTTGACCGTCAATCCTGTGTTCGTTTGCTCCCAATTACCAAACAAATATGCCCCATAATCCTCGTAAAAATGAATTTAATATCCTTATATATATGTGCAAATGTTTTCTCCTCACCTGGCTTAAAAGGAATCTTTAGAATAAATACAAAAGTCTTCGCAGATAAAAAATTACCATCGATTCTACATAGCACAAAGAAATAGCATTTCTAATTATAATGTTTAAAAATGAATATTGTGATAGTTTGTTTTCAAAAGGTATACTGTGATAATCTATTGAAACTTGAGTCTGACAAAAACGATGCCATAATAGCTCAAAGATTTTGCGTATATTATTAGTGTTACGACAAATTATTTAATTATATAATTGCTAAGAGTTGCGCACCGACGGTTACGAATGGGTAAAAACCAGAGCGTTTCAATATACACTATTATATGTTACAGGTGTGGATTGTGATTTAATATATAAGATCACAGTATGTAATGTAACATAATATAATAATTTAGAGGTACGTGGAGCAAACAATGACTGCCGATACACTGGGCCGTAGGCGTCATCAGGATTCCAAGATGTCCATAATTGACTCCTAAAGTGTCCGGTTATTGGCGCAAGAAGGTCGCAAATTCCCCGATGTATAAGATATGCCTGTATGTTAACATACATTACGGATGATGGTTTAATTTAATGTTTTACCCACTGGAAATTCTCAGTCCATACATTGGGCTTAACTTCCAATACAAGGGTAGCGATACATCAATTAACTCGAACCAATATATATCCGACACTCATTTGCAGATCTATATTATCAACACACCAAAAATTTTCGCTGTATATGAATATAAAGAGAGGATATATTTTGGGACTGAGCCTGCCATTCACAACCCCACTGGTGGAGGAACCATTCTACCAAAAACCGATTGAGATATCGGCCCTCTTAATGGTGTACCGACATAAAGTTTTATATATTGAAGTGTAGGCTTCTGAAAGAACCCATAGGGGCCGAAGTAGAAAAATTAGGGGTACATGTTGGATAGCGTGTGCCGACTATAGATTATGTTATACATATAACCAGGCTAACGCTTCATATTGAACAAATACCACAGTTCGTATAATGTAGGATGCTCATTATGCATAATACCGTGTTGGTGGTTTATGATTGCAGAGGTGGCCAGATTGCTACATGAAAACAAAAAGAAATTGCCATTCGAGACCTTTATATCACCAATTCGGTACAGGAGTCAACACTGGACTATCGAAGGTGTCCTGACTGACTATGATACTAGATAGTTTACCCATTCTAGCCATACAACCATGAATTGTCTGACCAAAATTTCGTCAAGACATCCGAGTATTGTGTTCATGATACTCTAGCAAAGCGCAACAAGAGAATAGTTAAATAATGACTCGAAAATAAGTAAATACAAAAGAGAATTCGATATCCCGGCAAGATTTGGGCTGGCCCTGTTATTTCTATGCCCTACCGGTGCAAAATACAGAATGCGTGGCTCCGGGAACGAATTATTGAAACGCAGGGAAGCTACAGCTAAGATTCCTTTTCAAACGCAGTGGCGTGCGAACGCAGTATCTTGATAGATATAGCAGTTAAACGTGTACGCGACGAGCTATTGGCGCCCAAATATCCCAATGTCGACAATGAGTGGCGGGGAAGCCCGTTTGCTTCGAGATTTGAATCTGCGGCACATTGCACCTAATTTTAGATATATGTATCTGAGCCAAATATCGTGTAGCGCTAGCATTATTAATCTAAGGTTCACGATCAGGCAGACAATAGATGTGAGTATCTCGAAAAATTAGTTATTACACCTAGAATTGATGAACGGTTGATCTACATATTATTGTGTTGCGCTAGTTAACGCCAAAACCGATAATGGCATGGCCCGACATCATTATGAACATAAAGAAGGCGGAGGAAAACTAATTTGCCGCTATTTCTCGATTAACAGTCTTTTCTAAATCCTTCCCTTTATGGGGAGGATTGTTCCATCTATTTTACTAACCCTGCCCATGTAGCCCTACTATTTAATCGTAATATTATATAGCTTTGTTTGCACATCGATTTTATGGATTGAATTAATAGACATACTGAGCATGGGTGATACAATGGAAATATATACGGGCAATTCCCATATTTAATTGATGAATCGAGGTCCTATATATAACTGAAGGAATTTTAGCCCATACCCATGCGATTCCACGATCTGTGTAGTATAATAATTTACCTTCACAGATGTGGAGATTATTAATTCAGGGGCGAAACGTGGGCCAAGATAACAAAAGATACATCAGCCGCAGGTATCTTGGATGTTTCGGTAGCCGGGACATATAGGCGCCGGATGAGGTTATAGTTGTAGCTCATTTCGCGATCTGCAAAGAAGTAAAGAGCGGATGATAAGGATACTTGCTTGAGTTAACGTAATAAAGGCAATACACCATAATAAAGGTGTAAGTGTCAGTCGTGATTAAGGGTTTGCCGCTGTCCGAATTAGCAGAGTTTTCCGTGTTCATCTACCAGTTACCAACATAAAGCAATTTAGGTCTTATTGAGACTAGTTGTTCTGAAGTTTTGGTCCACCCAATTAAGCTGTATTTTTAAGCACAAAATCTGAACAGTATACCCTGAACAACACCTAAGAGACAATGTCAGTGTTATACCGCGGAATGTCCTACAAGAGCTCATAAGTCTTGATTTCTATAGCTCACAAAGCATATCCGAAAAAAAGATATGGGAAACGCAGATTTATCGTTTGCAATGACTTTGTAATAGAGGGTACGTCACGTACGACATGGGTTGTGAGTGCAAATACACTAGTATCGCATGATTATGCTATACTAAATACCAACTAAAAAGTTTATAGACAATTATATTCCAGAACTCCTCCATGCTCTCATATCCGCATATCTAAATACGGTTTCTGACCCCTGGTTAACTACGCGATTGTACCCGTTTACCACAAACCTAGATTTGTGGCTCTCTCAATTCCTGTGGTATATATTCTCAATACACGTCATCCGATGCTAAGATAGTAGACAAAAGTGAACATTCCATACCAATGCATAAGTCTGCTATGTCCGGCATATTCTTCTAGTGATATTGCGTGGACTCTTAGCATTGAAGAGATAATCAATCGGAAATCACTATAATCCGTAGCTCTTCAGAATTCCTCAGAGTTTTCTGGACTATTAGTTTCGAATAACACGTCAACGTGCTTCGCGTTATCCGCCAAAATTTCTAACACATTGGTAAAGGCATCTAATGCTAAGAGACGGCTCATCCTAATAGTTGGCATCAAATAGTCTTTCTGGAGAAATGGAAGGAGCTTAGTGAGCGCACTACCTATGAATAACCAATAATAAAATAGCGGATCTAAGTGCCAACAAGAGCTGAAAATACCTACCCCTTTACTAAACATCTTAAGTCCGAGATCCGGTAAGTCATCCCCTCATAACCGGACCATCGCGAGCCACCTATAGTAAAATATTCCGTCCATTAACTGACCCTCTGCGAGAGAAGCTGACTACCTTCACGAAATATAGCACCGAGTATAGTAATTAAGGCCTCTGGCCAATAGTCAAACATCCTTTCTCTCACTAACCTGTAAAAAGTTCCGTGGCCTGCCATTGCTAAATCACGGCCTACACATCATAATATCTCAGGATAAGGTAGGTCACAGTGATTAAAAGTCTTTAGCGGTCCCGCTACCCCTTTACACCTTCCTCGGGAATCCCTTTAACAAATCACTTAAAACTGAAAGTTGGCTCCAAATTTACTTCCTCTAAGAGGGAAAATAATGGGGCGGCCTTTTCAATGGCCAGTATCTTGAAATCCCTTTTCGCGGCATTGCTTTGGATACGCCATCAATCCCATCTTATCCAACTTATCCAACGCCACGGTAAAGTCGATCAATTTAATCAACGCTCCCTCTGATAAATACCTCCCCTGAAAGGCAAAATTACCCTGCCAATATTTTTCTGTTGTTTAGTTTAATTGTAACGCCCTCCAACTTCAAATCTGTAAAAACAGCATCGTACAAAGCTGGCAATCCAGTTCGGCAACTTCTCTGCAACAAAGAATCTGACCTACCACATCGGCATCTACAACTGAATAAAAATCACGAATAGATATGACCTTTTGAGGGGTCTATCTGCGCCGACCATGGACGGGCTGGATGGCTGATATCTTTTAAAAGGAAGAATCCCAAATCGTTTTGGTGCATACCACATTAACGGAAGCAAAGGGCAACAGGTTAAGATCATAGAAACGCCAGGAAGCTTTTTCCGCAAATCTTGGGAAGTTTAATCGCACTCGAAATACTTTTTGCCTAAGCATTATAAATCAATCCTATCACTTAATAATCGCAAAAAAATCCCCAAATTAACCGAATTTTTTTTAAATATCAGTTCGATCGCCTTCAAAATCATCTCTAATATGTATCCAAAACATTAGGAGTTCGCGAGTTTTTTCGAAAGGGATGGGGTCCTCTAATAATAGGCTGAGAAACCGTAGGTTTGAAATTAGTGCTTTTTACCACATCGAAAGAATATAATTTCTCTTATTGACTTCGGATGGGGAAAAATCCCTGGTTCCTTTTCGGTATAGATGGTTCTTGTGCCAAAATTGTTTATATAAATAGGATGTTAAAATATTATAAGGAGAAAGATTGTGGTGTAATTTTGACCCTCGTTTAGGTAATAACTTAAAATTACCTATTAAATTCATTCGAACCATAGATAAAGCTTCTCCTTTGCGTTATAACAGCTCCCTGTTTTAATTAAATTTAAAACTTAATCCAGGTTTTTATTTCTTCCGTATACGTCTGGAGGCGGTTAGGGTTATTCCACGAACTCGGTTGGTAATGTTTTTCTGAACAAGAAAAGCCATCTTTGGCCTAGCTTTTAGATCTACTTTCCGGATTTCATCAACCTTAACCTGTAGATGAAGCTTAATTTCCCTTTTCTATTCTGTAACTGAAAAAATGCATTGCTGAGGCAGAGGATATTTTCCAAGTAATTCACTTTTTGGTCCAAAACACCCCTCCCAAATTAATCGCTAAAAATATCCAGTTCCTCCTCTGCTACTTTCCGGTTTTCTCTGCCCTTCTTCACAACTATCATGGCCATGTTCGTCCCCTGTGTATGGAATTATGGAAGGTAGCAAAAGATCTAATGAAATTCCTGTTGTAAACTCCTCCAACTCTCGTCTTGTTAGATCCTAGGTATATTTCATTTTTTCACATCAATTGAATAGCTCTCTTAACACTTACAAGCTCTGTATCATACAATTGAAGTTTTAGCAAAGCTCTAAATAGGAACTGCAAACCATAAAAAGGCTGTTGGGATTTGCACAGCCTCAATATTATAGAGTTAGCTTAAATTAACATTATTTAGAATATATAGGCAAGCCAAATTTCGCTTGCCATCTGGCAAGCAAACAACAACACAGTATCACTTACCAATACCGGTTTTAGGGTAACACTGTGATCTAAAGGGTTTATTAAAAGGTAGGTATATTGTATTGGAATCCACGCTTTACCCCCAAATAGCGGGGCTTCTAATAATCTTGTCCTGCTGAATTTAAACCCCAATTCCTGAGCTATATTTAAACCCCCAGATTTCAAAAACGATTTATTTAGCTAAAAATTTCTGAAATTGGTGTATTGATTTTATCACCTGAAACCTTAAAAATTTATTAATCCTGTGTAGTTTCAATCCAACTGGCCCCCTCCAAACAGAGTTGCAGTAGAGCCTCACATAGAACGCTCTCAATAAATAGTGGTCCCACCCCTTATGCGTCCTTTAGATAAATCGAGTCTTTTGATTAAATTATTAGGCCTCAAAGGCTTCTTGCCTGACCAGCTCCCTGAAAATTGCATCTTAGCCCAAATTCTCTATGATTATACATACCAGGATACCATTGTTACTGAAAAAGAGCTACATTGTTTTGAGTAATGGTTACCGGCATTGAGTATTAATATTAGATTACTCTTACACGCCATTGGCGTATCAAAAAATGGGGACTAAATGAGTAAGTTCGCCCAATGTCGTACCCAATACTCCATATTTTAAACTGCTTGGACAGAAGTCCGAACTAAAACCGAATTGCTCGTGTCCCCAAATAGTCTGGAAGCCAATAGAACTCGTTGTGGCATTTCCTAAAATCGGATTTAAAGGTCGAAGGCGATCACCAGTAAAATCTCTGCCTCAAATGGAATTCACGTCTTTGCAATATTAGAAAGTCTTATTATGCTTATCAATAGTTTGTTACAATCGCGTTAGAAAAAAAGTCTAATTTGTCCTTTAGGGGGCAACGTATCCAAATTCGTCCCTATTATTCCGCATCTGCGGGTAAACACATATGCGATATTGCGCGCGTTATCTGCCGCAGCATAGACCGGTTCTATTATCTCCTGGGGCATTCAAAGTTTTCCTGTCTGAACTTCGCTGGGCCCATGTTTCCTGCAGCATGGTGCCTGCAATAATTATATCTTTGGTTATAGGAAAAACATCCACTGTTCCGGTATAATTCCGTTCTCGGATTCTTTTATCCAAACCTAAATTTAGTTCTCCATACCTGGGGAATTTAAAAATCCGGATCCGAGGCTAATTGAAAATATCCATCATCGGCACCCACTAACCTGTTCCAAGCCATACAAATGGCAACCTGCCAGTAAAAATTCCAGTTCCTCCCCGAAAAGGGCTGGAGCAGGTTAACTTTCCGCTATCTTACCCCCCAATTAAAAAACCAATCTTTGGTGAAAAACCAATCGTTGGTAGGCATTTTAGTTGAGGTTTAATAGAACTTCCTCATTCTTGTTGGGGTAAAATAGGAAAATGGAATTTATCCCGTAGTAGCACGTTATCCGTATCTATGCAACTTTGAATGAAAAATCTCCCGTGTTAAAAAATATAAGGGCTTTATCAAACCCGAATCCCATAGGTCAATTTAAAATTGTTGGTAGTATTCCATTCGTCCTGTACAAAATAAAAAAGCCGC
>Ga0163217_1079323_pt1 | contig 10327 bp, 7 predicted proteins | sample SynspAceP_FD_185933 | JGI IMG/M metagenome (GOLD analysis project Ga0163217, IMG submission 185933) | Saline lake microbial communities from Ace Lake in Antarctica - Synechococcus sp. Ace-P (PacBio error correction) | ecosystem: Environmental > Aquatic > Non-marine Saline and Alkaline > Saline ... | reverse complement strand
CCGCAAACACGCCGTAGCCCCTTGGGAAAATTGGTATTGAACCACAGCCCCGTCCTTTTCTTTCTGTCCCCCGAGTTCGGAAAAAACCCATAGAGATACCCCAAGACAGCGCTCGTCCGCTATATCGTCTGTAAGATTACGCGAGGTTAAACGACGGCTCTGTGAAGCCGCAATTGCGGCCATATTTACCTATATTACTGCCACACTTACGCCATTTTTTACCCGCCGATTGCCAGCCGTTTTGGTCTACAATACTTTGCGGCCAAAAGCGCGGCTTAGCGACACTTAAACTGCCGTTGCGGGTCACCTGATTGTTTTGGCATCAACGATCTCTGACGCGGACCACATCGCCGATACTTGGCCCGGCGCATCCGTCAATATGCCACAGAATGGAGGTATCTGATCCTTACCCCACCATTTTTGCCCTACCCTCGTGGCCGGTTTTTTCCACAGTACAGACAGGTCACGGCCGACCAGCTGTCTGGGATCTCCGCCGCTGTTGGCCCGGTGATCCAACCCTTGCAGACGTCTGCAGGGCGCGCGTCCGCTTATGGCGGCCTCTACCTGCGGGCGTTCATGCGGCCGGCGGGTGCCGGGGCGGCGCTGCGGAATATGAAACAATAAGCATATCCGTACTTTGACCTCGCGACGAGCTCCATCGTGGCCTCAGAAATCCGCGTCTTCACTCCTTCGGCGAACCGACGATGAATCCCCGACATCACGATATCGGGGCGTGCGCCAGCACGAATAGCGTTCGACAATCAAGCCGCAGATAGCTTTTCGGCGGGTGTGGCCTGCCGCGTTCAATCCGTGAGGATAACGATCAGGACCCGATTTGAACGGGCAAGGTGCAAATAGAGCATTCGATTGCTGTCGATCTCGCACATGTGCCCGCCGATCAAGCGCCGTACGCCATGTCGTTGGTGGTGTGATAATAAGCGATCGCTATCCTATCCGTCAGTCGTTGGGCGGAACTCTTGATCAGGCGGCCAAAGTCGTGTAAATCACGCGCGCCTCTGCGCCACGCCGTGATAGGCAGTTGACCTTTTGACCCAGCAAAGTGGAACTTCCGCGCACGCCGGCAGTTCTACCAGTTCCGCGCGCTTCGGTCAGCACACGGTTTTGCAGGGCGCAGAGGGACTTCCCGGCACCGCGGTATTAGAGCACCACGCGAAGCGCAGAAACTTTGTTCGCACCCTTCTCTGCACGGTCAGAAATAGCAGAGGTTGCGCGAATTTCGCCTTACCTACGGCCCTGAAGCTTTCTCGAATTTGTCTTCTTCGGGGAAATCACGTATCTAGCGCAGTCTTGCCGGACCGCACCGCGTGGGCTTCCATGCGCGGGGAGCCCGGCTGTAGATTGCGGCCCGACGACCAGATCAACAAGCGGTTGGACGCCGCGGCAATTTCTCTGCCCCTCGGCCTGCGCCACGGAGCAAACCGGCCACCCGCGAATTATTCAAAGATTGAGAGGGTTTCATCTCTTCAGCGGCTTCAGCGGCCCAGCTCGGAATAGACTTTTCAGACCCGCTTTTCCCGGATGTGACAGAGAGGTTCAGGGCAGGACTTACATATCCGCAATCGGCCAGCGGTCTTTGTCTCGACGTAAGTATCGCCCAGAGACTCAGGCATTACGTTCACTGTCGTAGAACGTTCATCTGGCAACCGTAGGTCTTGCCATGACAGCTTTTTAACCGCGCGGGTCACTGGCAGGGTCGTTGATCAAAGGTGCAAAACGCGCGTCTAAACAGTTTGCCACGCATCTCTTGCAATTGCGTCCGATTTGACAAGATATTAGCGACAAAGCGCCAGTTTCCACACGGAGGTGATTCATGCAATAATCGTAGTTTGACCATTTCATCAGCGACAGCAAAACCCGTGATCTGAGGCAAGCCCCCATCGGCCTTGAGTCATGGTCGAAGACGCCAAGAGATCGAGACAAACCGTACGTGCGCCATCACCCAGCCAAGCTTGGGTTCGCACCGTTGGTGCCTATGCCCCCCAGCTTTAGCACTTCGGCCCCGCGATGTGGCCGAAAGCCCAACAGCTGCTGGCGGTAGCTCTACGACCATCGGACCGCGAAGGCGCCCGATCGAAGATCGGTGAAACGCCCCCGTGATCGGAGCCGCGCCGGGGCAATGGCTGTATGTCTTGCTATAACGCGGAAATACCTGTCACCCCCTTCTGCGAGACGCGCACCGTGGCGAACATCTGCTGGGCGTTTCACACCGAAAGAGCGCCGCGATGCCGAATGTTGGCTATGTTGCGACCTCTACGCCAGGATGATCTTGAGGCGGCATCCCAACGCCGCTTGTCCTTGACGAAGTCCCTTATGGATCGGTCCGGCTATTACGCGCTGGCCCTTCAAGAGTAGCGCGCTGACACCGCCCCCCAAAGAGCGGCAGTTGAATTTCTTTGGGCGCGATACGGCTGGCGCTTTCGAGAACCACGTGCCGAAGCGGCGCGGCGCAAGACTCTACCGCATTTCCCTTTTCCGCGCCCAAGAACCCCGGCTTCAGGATGCTTGCGATCACACGTCTCGGATCAGGAATACAACACCCTACGCCTGCCCGTGGGCATTCACAACTATCACAGCCTCCGTCCTGCTTTCGTTCCGCACGGCCAAGGCGCTCAAAGTCTAATCGGCAGTACGTGCACATTTCACCTTCCAATGCACAACTCGTGCGCCGTTTGAATGTGCATTCCACGCGCACTGCTGGATTCTGCGGGCTGATGGAACCGGACCAAGGTTCTAGATCGCGGTGCAGTGGTGAAATTAACGCCCCGGCCCGATTTACCCGTCGCGGCACTAAAACCTTGCCGGCGCAGCGGGGATTCAGCCCACATCGACCGGATGCGATCTCGGCCCTTCGGGGCGTCAGGAAGCTGCGCGAATCACAAGCTGATCAGAGGGGGCATCGGACAAGGACGCGCCTCGTCCTCCAGAAGAAATGGGGTGATCATGGGTGTTGGGTATCGAAATAGCTTTTGGAACCGTCAAACCCGTATCTTCCCGCATCAGCCCCGCATCCCAAAAAAGGCGCGCAGGGTATTGTTAGACGAGGTTGCCAGCGACATCGCATCGCACCTGCCCATTGCTGCGTCAAACCAGCTGTTCGGCGGACATGGCGGTGCTGACCGTTCGCCCGACAACACGGATGCGCCAGCGTCAATGCTCTGCGCCGTGAGGCGCAGTGCGCGCGCTGGCAGCCCAGCTCCAGGAAACTTATCTGCGTGTGGTTTGGTCCATTGCTATAGGTACCTCTATGTCCTATTATATAACAGGAGCAAAGCCTGCGGTTTTCAAACGGAAATCCCGAACACCTGCCAACGCCGCGCTGGCGGCGTGTCGTAAATGCGATCCTGCCTGCGCCCTTAGCGGGACTGACGAGTGCGCAAATGCTAACTGCCTGGACTTGAAAATTCAGACCCTCCAGGTAGGCCGCTGACAATTATGGCCGACTTACTCAACCACCCAGCTTGGAAAAAGAAGCCCTGCTCAAATTGCCGCCCGTGGCGAGCTTTATCGGCGAAGGCAACGCACAGCTGCCCGCCCCGCCGATTGCAAATGAATATGGACCGTATTACAAACGTATCGCTGGATGGCGGTGCCCCACGGCAAAGCCACATCACGCCGGAATTCGACATCACGCCTGACCTGTGGTTCTTGCACTGCCACTTCCCCGGCAACCCGATCAATGCCGGCTGCTTGGCCTTGAGCCCTGTGGCAGACTGACCGGCTTTGCCTTGGCTGGCGCGGCTGCAAAAGGGGGCGCTGGCTAATGCGGTCTGCGTCGGCCGAAAGTGAAAACTGACCGTAGGAACGCCCTGACCCGCAAAGTTGCTGAACTAACAAGATCGACTATACCCAAGCGATCCAGACCGTCGCGCTGACCATGGGCGTTTGCCGATGGCATCGTCGAAGCTGACGGCGAACGATCCCATCAGGTCAAAGGACATAGAAGTCGCCGCTGAGCGAAGAGCTGAGCGTACTTCCGAGCAGCTTGCTGATCATCCCAGACAGACTGATGACTTGATTTGTCGCCCCATAGGCGCAAACCGGCGAAAACCCGAACGTCGGACCCCGCAAACACGCGCGGGCGCCGCAATTATCAACGAGGGCACCCGCCCCACACAGATCAGGAGTGCAGCCATGCGCCGCGTCGTTGTCACAGGATTGGAATTGTCTCGCTCCATCGTAAACCAATGCAGAAAGAAAGTTCTGGCATCGCTTAAACGACGGACCAGCGGCATTCGTCGCCAGCCCCGAAATACAGAGCACGGCTTTCGCAGCGCGCAGATTGCAGAGACGAGCTCGAATAATGATTGAGCCGACCACATCGAACCAAACGCGCGCCTGCGTACATGCGGCCGCGCGGCCTATGCCTATATTCCACCGATGCAGCAAGCCGTCTCGTATCCAATTTCATTCTGAGCGAAGATCAGGTCACGCCAACTCGCGCACCGGCCTGTGCGGCGGGCCCGTCGACCTCGGCGCTGTTCACGCGCATCAACGTCGTGCGCCGACATCCCGGCCGCGACCAAGCTATCCGGCCGTTCCGCCCGTGCCAAGCATGCATGTTCGTTCGCATTGCTGTCAGGCGCGAAAGAGCCTGTTGACTGCTCAACGATTGCAAGGCATTCCAACCTATTCGATTCACCTCGGCCTTGGCTCACTTCGCTGCATGATGCATCCGAACGCGGGAATCCAATACAGATCATTGGCAAGCAAGACTGATGTTCCGGCAGCGCGGCGCGCGAGAACTGATGGACGCCTGTCGGCCTTTCGACGCATGGGCGCGATGAGCCAAGCAAATTAATATAATACGACGCCCAGAAACCGTCGAGGCCTCGCGCTTCTTTTGACGCCAACCCGCCGACGGCGTTCTGATTTCGGGCGCCGTCCGGCCATGCTGCGTGCTCGAGACCTTGAGCACGGCCAAGCCCGGCGGTAGGTGGACCACCATCTCTGCCGAAGCTTACCGGCTATGCCCGGCGACATCCGCCCATGGGCACGAAACATGCGAATAGCCCGCCCCATCTGGCGAGGGTGGCTAACGGACGCCATGCGTCTGGCCTGGAACACCTTGCCCGAGGCGCCGCAAAGGTCCGCTATATCCAATGCGCTGCGGCACATCCACACTCCGTCCGGCGAATGTCGGCGAAATCGAATCGCGTCCGCCCGCCTTCTTTTTGGCAAAAGGCAGCACGCCACCCCGTTCAGCTCGACCAATCCCCGAGACCGGCCACGCCCAATGGGGCCGCCGCCTATGAGCCAGTCTGCGCTCGTTGCATCTGAAAACATAACTTTCACCTACGAAAACCATCAACGTCGTTGGGATCTGGACCCGAGAAACTGGACCCCTCCGAAATCGCGCTGGAGCGCTGTGGGAACAATGGCCGGTCTAGATTCCGGTGATGACACAACTCCTTGTTCGCGGCAGGGGCCCACCAACGATCAATAATCCTTCCAAATTCAAAGAGTAAAGACCAGCAAATGTCAGAATAGACAATATAAAAGGAAAAACGCGGCCTGATCTGATGCGGTGCGCGAATGAACGTTCCCGCTTGGGCTTCTCCTAATCTATGCCGGGGCCGGTGCGGAACTGGCGTTTCACTATCAGGGAAAGCCTTTGGCCTCGCGCTCTTTAAACCGCTGGCTGATAAAGCGTCGGGTCTGACTTTATGGTCGATGTCGATGTAACGGACCGATGTCCCGCTTGATGCCGCGTTTGACCAACTGCGCGCGTTGGCCCCGACGATCGGATTCGTCGTCCCACGCCATCGCGGCTCTTCCGACAAGTCAGAGCGTGACTGCCTGTTTCCTTGAACACCAGCCGCGAGAACTTTAAAAAGCGTCGCAGATATATCGGCCCTATTCCATTCATCGAGGTCGCACGGCCCGGGCGCATCCGCTTGATGCGTCGAGAATCGCGGCCACGGCTGGCTGACGCGACCTAGCATGTCAGAATCGTGTAAACGCGCCAGACTACAACTCATGGGCGTAGCAAAGCCGCACTGGAAAGCGCCCACCGCGCTATCCTAGTGCTTGAATGATCTGGCCGCGAGCGCATGCCGCCGAGATCAACGATCAGACACACACCGGCCAGCTGAACACGACTACAACACAAACGATAGACCGCGATGGACGGGAGGCCGCAGCGAACCAAGCACCATATAAGACACACAAACAATAACGACCCCAATTCGGATTCCGAACGAACAGACCACTGGCCGTATGCGGATAACAGACGGTCTTTGGCCTCACATCACGCAGGAAGGCTGCACACTCGCGAGCTCATACAAGAGCGTAGACTCGATAGGCTCCACTGTACTGGGTACATCAACGGATAACGTAGCACCTTGCAGACTACAACTCGGCAAGATCCGGGTCTAGCCCAACAGACAGTCATAATAGAGAGCATGCCCGGACCCAGACTCTTAACCCATTGTGGAAACACGCTCCTGCCGGCACCGTAATGTTTAAGGCGCAAACGGGGGAGTTTAGTAGACCGACTCATGACCCTGCGACCCGGGCAATTGGGTTATCCCGCAAGACCGGTGGCTTTGCACAAGGCGGTTCGGACGTGACGCAGGCCGGACGCCGCCAGCCTTGACACGGCGGGTTAGCAAGATCGTCCTTGCGTCCAAGCGAGCGATAGAGCGGCCGATGACGCCAGACACGGTCCTGCTTGTCTACGATTGCGGCCGCCGATAAAAGGAGCAATTAGCGCGGATGCCACCACCATAACAAGGCCGGGTGTGGCTCCGTGCTGGCGCTTCAGGTCGTCCCCCGCCGTGCGAGGTTTCAACGTGGCACTGCCCTGAGACCTCCGCGTCCCGTTCATCACGCTTCATCCGGCGCCGGCACCGGCGTCGCGGTCAACAGAAGCTATCATATATAATCTCTGCTGTCGGCGCGTTCACGTGGCGGGGTATTGTCACGCATAAGCGGCCCAGTTTGATCGGGACCTCAACAGGCTCGCGAGGTGCCCTCGGAAAAGCGGAAAATGGCCGAGCGGCGGGGTCAGGCCCATTTGCATCTCGCGCCTCGATTCACCGATACTACCTGAGCCGGCACATCCGGGGTCGACCACCATCTCGTGTCGCCCCGGTGTACCCCGCTGAGCAGCATCCAAATTAGCCAGATTCTCGCGGCATGGGGCTTTGCCTACCGGCCTCCTTTGGGCCGCGCTTGGTTCCAGCGGACTCGCCCGATGTCGAGTGCTGATGGTCAGCCACACATACGTCTTCCGATCCTCATTCCGTGTGAGCCAGAAGTGCCGCTCGGGCGGAGCTCGTCACCCCGAGGACTTCGCGCAGGCCGGTCTCGATCCGCTTTGTGTGCCGGGCACCGCCGCGGTCGGTAAATCTTCGGAGCTTCGTTCGTTACCTCACCCGGCAGCGGCACATCGGCGGCGGAAGCACATCGCCACCACGGGACACTTGCGTGCAGTTTATCAGAGTGCGCAGGTGGGAACGGCCATGAATGGACCCATCCGCGCCAGCACGCACGGCGACGGCAGCGCGCAGCTTTGCAGGTTGGCGGGCGCCAGAACTTCGGCCAGCCGCCCGTGCACCGTTAATCCCGCCGGGGCTGCGTGACCGTATGCCAAGGAAGCCTCCTTTTCGTCCACCTCCGCCAGGAAGCATGTCTTCCAGGACCGGGAGTGCCACGATAAAAATGTCGAAGTGTTCTTAGCTGTCGCATAAACCTGAGGCCCTTACTGCGCGGCGGCGAAGAGTCGCAAAGCGTTCTTGGGACAAGCCAGTCCGGCGCGATCAAAAAGCGCCCGGACTGTATCGCGCCTGATCAGGCGATTTTCACCATTCCCGAGTGGCTCCGAAACCTGCAGTCTTGCCGCCAGGCGGGGTGGTTCGGCATCAGAGGGTGTGAGCAGATGGATCTTCCGTCCATTCAACACACCATAGCGCATCGTGACCTCGGTTTTGTTGCATCTGCAGCCTGCGTGCCGATTTCCAGCGGTAATGTCCAGCAGGATGCCTTCGCGCGTACAGCTCTGCGCATCGTTGGGTCACGATCGCCGTGTATCCAAGCGCTGCGATTTCTGCACGGTCTTGGTCATCGCGCCACCTTCCAGCCCGGTTATCGCGGCTATCGAGGCCCGGGGATAATCTGGCCGGACCCGACCGTAATCCAAAAGCTCGCCGTCCGTCCAGCGTCGAAGGTGCTGCCGCTCAACGCAAGGCGTTACCAGTATAGCAGAAGTAGCAACGGTATCGCGGGAGGGTTTCACACCTGCGTCATAGAAAAGCCCAGTCTATAGGAAAACCTACAGACACAGGCCACGATATTCTCCTACGCCGCCCCGGTGCTACCGGAAGCTTCGCACGCGAGAGTCTTGTCAAGCCTGCAACCCTGATTCGTAAAGCCGCCCATGCGACCCGATTGTGTCGCCGGTTTTCTGTTCGGGGCAGCGCGGTCTGAACAGTTCCCCGCAGCGATATTCACGCGGGGGGAACTATATAGAAACAACATTTGCCTGTTCGATGCATTATGGTACCTTGTTCGATGTGGCCCGCCGGCCGTGCCACCGGCAAGCCGGCAATCAGCAGCCGACTGTTGCAGCGATAAAAGACAGCTGGGCGCCGAGGTCGCGGAAACCATTGGCGGCAAAAGCAGCTTAGCTACTCTTGGCGTTGCCGCCGCTGTGCGACCCGGTGCCTCATGATGATTTCTGGGCAGGTCCACCCAAGCAAGCGCTCGCGACTGGCGCGCTGGAAAAGAGCGACACGCACGAACAAACCCGCTCCTCCGCGCCCACGTTTAACTGGCGACTGTACTGGTAGCTTCAGCAAGTCCGAAAGTGCCTAAGATTGCTGAAAATTATTTTGAAGGATCGCGGGCATTAACACCGTCGATCCTTAATGAATCGAAGCGGGTCGACCCCGGGACATGCTTGAAGGTCGGTGTCATCGCGCGGGGTCTGCGGTATGCCGACCGTTGTGATGTGCTCGTTGTTTCGCGTCCGAAAGCGTAGGGATCATTCAAGCCTGACCTGCCGCGTGTGTCTCCACACGCGGCCAGAAACAGTTCGCTGCACGCCTATTCGCAATGCTCCTCCTGTATCGTTCCCAACTTGGCTCGGGATGGCCAGCGGCCGCGAAACCGGATTTGCGCCTTTCCACGACAGCCCTGAGGTCAACGCGCGGAAACGATGGACCCGTTTGCCGTTGAAAACCCGTCATGTCGCTTTGCAGGACCTGACAGGCATCCCAGAACTGGCAGCGTATAATGGCTCTTTCCCCACCATCCGACGGGCATATCGCTCTATTTTGCCGACGAAGGTCAGGCCGCTTAACCGATTCCTCTTGCCCTGGCGGGATTAACCGTCGTCCGAGCCACGGCGGAATTCGACTATGTCACTCCGCATCTGTGAACAAGACGTGCGTCTGACTCTGAGAGTGGATAGTATCCGCGGGGGGGCAATCCAACTTTGATTCCCGGACTGTTGTCGCATGTTATTCCCACCCGTGGAATTGGCCGCGATGCGTGGAACTGGCTGGACCATCTCGGAATCGACAGATCGGGTCGCACGATAAGGCCTGGACGTACTACGCGGGGGAGCTGGGAACGCAGTTGGGGTTGGCCCGAAGGCAGGCAAGAACCGGATTGTTGGGCGTCGCCTTTAAACGATGTCGGGCCCACAATCCGACCCGCAGGGGGCTGATTTCATCATGGGAATTCAATGGGCCGGAACCCCGCCACCCAAGACACCCCACCCGAGAGAGCCCGCGGCGCCAATGCCCGAAACCGTGTGTCCCCGAATTTACGACTGTACCCGGACAAAAGCCCGCCAGGCTGGAGGAAGCGCAAAAGGCATTCGACCGCAGACGGCTAGATCGCTGGGCTGGGCAGATCACCTTATGATCAGAGCATTTGGCGCGACTGCGGGTGGCCAAAAGCGGTTTTCGCCCCCCCCCCCTCGCTCGATTCTTTGGCGGTTTCTTTGAAGCGCTTTGGGGGACGGCTGCCGATTGCCTGGCATTGGTCTCGGTGTCATGGCGTTCCAATAATTCTGTCTGACGACCAGTGGAAACTTTGCAAGAGATGGCAACGCCGCCGTTCCCCGACCATGGTGTTTCGCGCGGGTTTTGCCGGAGGCGCGGCCCCATATTTCCGTTCTGGCCGACGAATCCGGAGTCGGTTGAGGGCCTTGAAGAAAAAATGGATTGGCATGATTTGCAACATGAAAATTATCGGACCATTGATTTCCCGCGCCGCGGCGGCGGGCGAGGCTGCGCGAAAGGGCCCCATAGTTCCTTCTCTCCTTTATTTTTTGTGTCCCAAATCTTCGCTGCGGTGT
>Ga0163217_1063100_pt1 | contig 10327 bp, 16 predicted proteins | sample SynspAceP_FD_185933 | JGI IMG/M metagenome (GOLD analysis project Ga0163217, IMG submission 185933) | Saline lake microbial communities from Ace Lake in Antarctica - Synechococcus sp. Ace-P (PacBio error correction) | ecosystem: Environmental > Aquatic > Non-marine Saline and Alkaline > Saline ... | reverse complement strand
CTGTGGCCGGTTTCTGAAGGCGTCGATGAACGCGTGATGGAACACTATGGCAATCACCGCAAGTGTCACTTTGGCGACTTTGTACATGACAGGCGGAGATAGCCGACGCATGCTATGATCGACGCCACAGTGCGCCTGCTTGCCCGGCGTGTAGTTGAGGCAACGCCGACAGCGTGGTCGAGGAAAGCTCATTCCTTCTAGGCCTGCTGACGCACCCGCAAAACACCGGCCCCCTGACTGAAAACAGACCGCCCCATTTTCCCCCCGTCCTTCCATTCCGGGCAATCACGCTGCAATCGCCAATGCGCAGGGCCCAGTCCGAAACGCTGACAGAAACAACAACGCCCCGATATTGTGAGGCAAATATACCTCAAGAAGTGACCCTCACGAAGGCAGACCATGACAGGACCTGACCCGCCCCTTGATTTTTTTTTTCACGCCCGCATCGATGAGCTGCCGGAACCCCTTAATTTCGCAAGGTACCGCGACGCTTATGATCTGCGACGACCCGCGAATTCCGTGTTCATCGGAACCGGGATTTCGGCCTTTGACGTACCTCACTCCATCTCCGTTCCAAGGAGTCAGTCTTTGACGCAAACCCGCGCGTTCTGGTTCGACTAAACACCAGCGACATCTGCCCCAACCACGTGAAACTTGAAATATCCCCGACCCCCAATGTGTTATCGCAAGCACCTGACCATTCTCTCTCGAGATCGTGGTACGCGGCCTATCTAGCGGCTCCAACAGCACTTCCGTGCTGACGCCTATACAAGAAAAGGCGACACAGAAATGTACGCCATCGTTTTCCTGATGCTCTAGCGCGACAATCAGGGCGTTACCTGCGCCGATCATCACCCACCTCCAAAGAGTTTTGACGCGGCCACATCTCCGCTGACGGCCCAAAAGATCGTTTGACCAAGACCTGCTCACCAAGCACAATGGGCAATCAGACAGCGAATTGCGTGAAACTCTATCCGCCGCGGCAGGAAAGGCGGCGAAAAACGGCTGCATCCTGCGTTGACACACAAATACGAATTCGTGCACCCATGTCAGTGGCAATACTCCTGCTGGCTGATTGGAAATCCACACACCCTACAGTCGCGGTTCTGGCTGGCCGAAGCTCATGAGCGCCTGCGTTGGAAAAACGCACCCGCCCACCGTCCTTTGACAAGGACGGTTGATCGATCTTCGGGTTGATGCGCGCTGCGACCCCTATCACGATGATTATCCCCGAACATCCCGCCGAGTTGATCGCCGCCAACATCGCAAGTCCTATATCGACGCTTCGAGAGCGATTAGCCGGCCAGCGCTTTGTGCCCGATCTGAATGGCTACACCGTGCTGGACCGTGTCCGCAGCAATCTTCCCCCTATTTAGCGGTGAAACGCGCGCGCTTTTGTGTGATCGGCGGACTTGATCTCAAGGCAGCCCGCCTATACGACGCGCAGGTCTGGAATCGTCGTGAAGCGGCTCCAGTCTTTTCTGCATCGCAGATGACAAAGCAAAAGATGACCCTAACCTTCGATGGGGCTTGCCGCGGCAGGCCCGCCCACACAGACCTATCATCTCTTGGATCGTACCAAAAAAACTCGGGACTAACCGCGAGCATTCAAAGGAGACGATCAGTCATGAACCCTGATTGCTTGAGAATCGAGCGAACAAATCGCCGAAACTGGAAAGAAATCCCCCTTGACTTCCGCGCCCGGCGTTGACACCCTATCCGCGTGGGCTTTAAAGTGACAAAAGAAGGTTACACGTACCCGCTTTCAGAACTATCGAAGCTCTGCATTGCACGTAAACAACGCAAATGGTATTGCCGGCTCGTTCACTGTCGCGCAAGATTCCTTTGGTGAAGAGCGTAGAGCGCTATTTCCCCGCTGCACCTCACCACATCCGAGAGCATCTACAGTGTTCCTCGTGGCCGTGTGAGTTCGTGCGAAACTGTACTAACCTGCGCGCTGCGCCGTCGTGGGGTAAGTCGGCACGCATTCCGTCATAAAAAACGTACATTACAAGCCAAAATCTAGCCGCGAGAACGCGTAAGGAGGCTGTCATAAAAGCCGCATACACACCCCGAATACCCCACACGATCAACGTCAAAAGACAGACGGTACGATCCTGGAAATGGAAATCGACCTACGCAAAGAAGGGCGACCAACTGTCGGCTGGCATATGACCCCTCGTGCACCCTGCATGGAACGGCGGCACCAATCCCGCTGATGGACCCACCGGTGCCGCGTTTCCAAGTCAAAAACAAAATACGCAGCTGGCTTCTAAAAACCCTTTCCATTTGCGAAAATGTCAGAAAATGGCGTGCCCCGAGGCGCGCCATTTTTTATTTATCCACCAGTATTTTAGTCAAAAGAAGCCGGCATCTCGCCCCTGCCCCAAGGTTACCTCGCATTACGAAACAAACTGGCCGAGTTAGGTTTTGAAAAGCAACACGCGTCCAAGTCCCCTCAGCTCCTCCACGAAAAGTTCGCTTATGCCCGCTTTCCCCCTCCTGATTCAGGTCAGCCTCGCGCTTGCGCAAACCGGCACAACGCCCCCCATTGTCGCAATAGACAATCCCCCTCCTCCCCCGGAGGATTTGATCGCCGGCGCATGACCTCGTTCGAACGTAATTGCTTTGCCGCAGCACTGGTTCTGACAGGCGCGCCTTGAACGTTGGACCACGGGCCCCATGATGAACTCCGCCAGTTGCATCACCGCTGTCGCGCAAAGCTGGCAAGTAAAACGACGTCACGCGTTACGATTCGACCACTGGGACGCTAGGGGGCACATGGACCGCTCCGCTACGGTCGCTCGGGTTAGCCGTGCCTTGCGTGGGAGCGCTTTGCCGCTGCGCGTTGAATTTCGCAACAATAACCACAACTCTAGAGCCACAAACGCGTTTCAAAAAGGCATGTGTGCCAGCATGGTTTTTCCCAATGTCGCCCACAAAAACGGGGAGTGAAAGGGAACAAAACCAATGGCGCATATTATCGTCGTCGGGATTAAAAAGGCTGGGGCCGAAAATCAACCGTCTCTATGCACGTCGGCAACAGCCCTTGCACGGCATGTGTCACAAGACCAGCGGCTGATCTGGACCTAGACCCAGCGCACAATTCGGCGATACCGTCGCACATATTCGCAAATTTCATTCCTCGCCCAAGCCTTGAGCTGGATCTCCCTTCCCCCGAGAGATGCACGAGCTCCCCGAAGACGAGGCAAGGCAGCCTTCCAAACCGGCGAAAAACATCTATGACAACCGCCTCAGCGCCGCCGTGGGCAGAGCTTGAGGCCCACGTCGGATTCATTTCTGATTCACGACTGCCCGGGTCTGCGGATCGCACAACCCCTCTCAAGCCAGGTCGCACATTCCCTACCGACTACACTGATCACGCCGCTAAAACCGACCAGTTTTATCGACTTTGACTTCTGGCACGCACTGAGCTATGGTGACAAGATTGACCGGCCTTCCGGATCTATTTCCGAAAATCGGTCTGGAATGCGCGCCAGCTGCGCGCGCAGCAGCCTTGCCCCGATTTCGACTGGATCGTGTCGTGCGCAACGCAATGTGCCCACCACAGCGGCATGGTCAACCAAAGACAAGATGGAACGCGCCAATCGCCAAACCCTGAGCAACCGCAATCGCTTTCGCATTGCCGCCGGCTTCAACGAACGTGTTATTTTCTTCCCGAACTGTTTCCCCCGCCTGACCCTGCTTGACCTCAAGGACTATCGGCGTCAAAACAGCTCAATACTCGAATGTAGCCGCCCGTCAGGATGCGCGACCTGATGAAAGCGCTGAACCTGCCCTTTGTCGACGTCACACTCTGACCCTCAGTGGGTGGGCCATGTGCCCGCGACCAACCACAGATTTCGCCACCCTTGCCGGCTGCGATAGCTGAACCAACCAGCCCCTTAGCGTTTTCGCAGCTCCGCTGGGTCAGGTTCGCTGCTCCGAGACAGCAATCATAGGCTTCGGCCACATCGAACAGATCATCATACGCCCCCGTCTGCGGCCGTCGAGCGACAGCAGCTCTGTCCGCCGTCCTATCCCCGCGCAAGCCGTGTGGCGACGGAACCGCCGGGTCGTCAGCTTTTGCACCCCACGAACTGAATCTTCGGTCTCTTTGCATCATGGCGCGCTGCCGATTTCGCCTCTGCGGTCATTACTTTGACCATAAGCCCCAGACTGGAACAGCACCGCCACTCGGTCCGCCAGCATGCCATTAAAGCGTCTTGTTAGTACGCTGGAAACGCAAGGAACTGCTCACTTCAGCTGCTATTCAGTAGATAAGGCAAGAAATGGGTCCAACTCGGAATTTCTGATCTGGCATCAGGTAAACATCTTCTTGTTAGTATGGCTAAAGGACTATTACCTCACAGCCGATTTTGCAAGGACGCCACAAAGCCTCCTGACCCCAAAGCCAGCAACCGCCCTCCCATCACACCAGCTTGACGGTTTGAAATGCACCAAAAATCATACCGGTCCCCTTATCGCTCATACCGACCCGCCGCCACAAAACGTCACCGTGTACCAGAAACGGACATGCAAGAACCACTATGACCACTGCTCACTTCCTTGGAGTGAAAGCGCAACAGCGCGACACTGACTCTTCCGCTCAAACATCTTGCCCTACCGCGTTTCTCGGACGGACACGCCTGAACCGCGCTGCGGTCGCTGGCGATCGGTGATATGGTGCCGATATTGGCCGCGAAGAAGCCGAAGACCTGATCTTGCTGCATTTCGACCCCGTCTTGACTGCCCTATTGGAATGACGTGATGATTGGCCCGAAGCCTGCGGCCACCTGCGCAAGCCTGCTGATTGAAATTGCTGTCAACCGGACAGTCCGGATCAGGCAAAAAGTCGCGTTAACATCTGATCCCATGGGCCGACTCCGCCTACATATGCGATTGTTGTTTCTGAATACACCACTTCTATGCGCCGACCATGCCACCAATTGTCGGCACGATGTTCGCGGGCCGAAAACGCGCTGCCCGCCGAACTGGCTGCACAGCCGATTGCTCTATAACGGGCGCGCGTCTACTGTATTTGTCAATTACCGACAATCCATCGTCCCAACGGCCAGATCAAAACCCCAGATGCAGACCGCCCCGTATTTCGGGCCCAATGCGGAAACGCCTGATATAGATGCTTTGAAGCTTGCCCATCCAAGTTGGCACCTCTTACCGAAAACTGGGCGACACCCCCCAGCGTGGCCCCAAGCAGGACGACTGTGATCCTTTGGGTACGTCTTCGCTGAACGATCTGGTCCGCACGCGGACATCCAAGCCGTGGGAGTTATCACCGCTTGGCTCCTTTCAGGCCAAGGCCTTCGCCCACCAGCATTTCGCCGTGAGGCGTGACCAAAGCAGCGCTAGAGCCCTTCCGGAACTCACCCCCCGAACGCGAAGCGTCCTGCTCCTTATACTGCAGAAGCCTAAATACCTCATGGCTTTACGACATTAAACCTATCGGTCATCCTTCAGCCCGACGGCGGTCTGAGCAACAGGTTGATCGCGGCACCAAATTCTACAACACGATGTATTATTCAGCGCCCGCAAACAAGACTGGCGCATCACGCGTCCTCGGGCTGTGCCATGAATCGCCGGCCGATTTGCTGGCTCGGCACGATTTCGGGACGCAGATAAAGACGCCCCGGCAGCTTGCTTAACTCAGTCTGGGCGGCGCGAACCAACACCCTGAACGACGGCTCTACCCGCAACTTTGTGCCGATGGCGACACGATGATCTCTGACCCGGCCATGCTGCGGGGACGGCTACCGCATCGTTTTGCGCATGCGCCTGGCACCATCCTGTCCCGCAAAGACCCACGCAAACGCGCTCATTTTGCCTTTTAAACTCCGCCTGAGCATTCTTTGCCTTCGCCGCCCCACCGGCCAGAACAAGAACGGGCCTATCGCACAGGCCCCCGCCGCCCTGCCCGCCGTCCCCGCACCACAGCGGGCGGTGCTTGAAATGTCTGAAAACTCATTGCTAGCGTAATTAATTAAAGGAAAAACCAGCGGGCGCAACACCCGACCAGAGAGGGAGATCATGACGTGCTTAACCCGTATCGGAACACCGTTGCCGCCGCCATTCATGCCTCGGCCGAAGCTGCCAAACCATTCCCGTCAACCAGCTCCGCGAATTTCTCGCTACTGCAGCGCCTTCGGGGCCACCAACAGCAACAGCTTATCGAATGATTTGGCATGGCGGGCCGGCTTCAGGCCGCAGTCGCATAAAAAACCGGCGGCACCGTCCGGATGCAGATGGTTGGTCCGCGCCCCGAGGACCGCGCCCACCTATGATTGGTCTCAGATCGCCAACGTCACCCGCGGGTGGCTTGAATACCTTATTATCTTGGGAAAAAACGACGGCACCTTTTACACCCGCTTTGCTCAAAGCTGGGAGATCAACGACGATGCCACAATATCTTTGAGACGTGCGCAAGGGTGCACGTGGAACCTGACGGGCACGGCCTTACCGGCGACGACGTGTGCCCTGAAACGATTACCGGCTGGGCGGGCGATAAAATCTGTCGAAGGCAAATTCGATCGCCGGTCGCTTTGCCACCCTTTATTCGACGCGAAAAAAAACGGTCAGGCGATCGAGCGCGGCCATTTTAAGTGGTCGAGTGACCATCGTACATGTCGAACACTGCGTCGAGAGAGCTTGCCCCAGCCCTTGATCGATCTCACCATGTCCACGCCGACAGGCAACCTGTCGGCCCTAGTGTGTCGTTGGCGCGCACATTCACGATTTCCCGCCGGAGATCTCATCTTATGCGCCCGACAATCCTGGTTACCGGCAACGATGCGCCCCCTAGTCTTCCCCGAGAGTTGGTTCCTGAAGGTCTGTCCCAACAGCGCTCAGCTGATACTGCACCAGTTTCTTTCTGTCAGCACCCTACGAGACTGTCGTATTGGCTGTGCTTATCTCTTCTTGATATACGGGAGAATCTCTGTCCCTTCTATATTCACACTTCTGAAGACATCGATTATTGCCCACCACCCTTCGCCTTGCGTCGCTGATACATTCTATCACGCAGCGCGTGATATTCTGCCTTCTACAAATCGATTGTCTCATTCCTTATCTGTCTGAGATGGCGAGCTCTATGATTCGTGTTCGACACTGTACAGTCATTAGAGAAAACCAGGACATCACACATCCTCTAATCTCGCAAACGGCCGCGACCATTGTGATCCGCACCAACCCAGTTTGGCGAGTCGATGTAAAACGCCTTATGCCGATGTCGCTCGTGCGCCCATTGGCATGGCAGCGATAAACGCGTCCTGCTTGAACTCGGCCAGCGGGGCCGCGGTTCTGGTTGCTAAATCACCACATCGGCCCCGATGCAACCCCGAATACGCGAGCCTCCCCCGCGTGCGCCGGACCCGAAGAGCACGCGCCCGATGAAGAAGCCGTTAGCTGATTCGAACACGAGCTTTTCGATCGACGATGCGTGCGCCAAGATACGACCGATGCGGTCGCTGCACACAGTCGCGATGCGGGCATCAAGGTAAAGGCGCACCATCCTGCCCGGGCGACCTTCTGGAACGGCTGACGAAATACCGTTTTTCCGTCAACCAACTGGAACGCTGCCCCGTGGCATCCAAACCTGCCGGCCGTATCGGTCAGGCGAACGTGAATGAAATTCGCTGTCCAACCCCGAGTTGACGCGCTGTTCGCCGAAGCACTGTCGTGCCATGTCGAAAAACGCCGCGCATTGATGGCAAAGGGCGAGGGAGGCTGATCCAAATGAAGGGTTCACGATCCAGCCTATTGGCGCTCATGTATTATATCTCTATACCCGCAAAGGTCTGTCGTCTCTCTATCTATCTCACCTTCGAGCTTTTGTGAATATCATCTCCTTCGGCTATCTGGACCGCATCTCTGTACATCTTATAACTGCGTGCCGTACTTATCCTTACCTAACTAGCCGCGTCTGACTGACTCTCCTTCTGTTTCATGCGCCACCAGTCCCGTAGGAAGCAGGCAACAGCGTGATTGTGTGTTCGAGCCGTAACATCACCGAGAAATGCACACTCGGGACGATTCGTCTAGACACGAATGTAATCTCTATCATCAGCGGCCTTTATAGTTTCTCCTGGTGCATCGGTGCTAATCACCCTCCAATCGAGTTGATGATGAAAAGGTTTTCCGATGACCTGGCAAACCGCGAACGCTTCGCGCGTGATCTAGGATCGTAACGCTACTACTACAAGTTTCAAACACAAGTATGCCGATAACCATGATCGCCATGGCCAACTATGCTCGATCGCTCATCCCGAAATCCATCGCCGAGGTACGGTACAGAACGACCGCAGTCACAATACACTGCCCTAGGATCATCGACAGACGCCATAACGAGTCAGCCACAAGATCAGCAGTACAACACAAGGATCACGACCAGCCCACAACACGGCTATAGCCCTGCCCCCACATACTCCACAGTCAAGCCAGATCTGGAGCACCTCTCTGACAGCGGCCTGACAGATCCATAGCCTCAAAGGACCTCCCAATCTACAAATAAAATAAAAAACACTCCCTGTGGCTCTCCGTTCCCAACGCAGCACTATCACGCCCACTAAAAACCAGCTCCAGTTCAGCCTGTCTCTGCCAACAATGCTGGCAGACCGTTCCGCAGTCACGTCCTACCAGCCGCCCCTTCGCTTGTTTGCCGTATACTCCACTCTCCCCTACACATCAAGTATTCACCGCCCCACAAACGACGTAAAAAGTACACCATCACCGCCACGTGTTTCGCCAATGCCACCTTCGCCCATCGCACTCGTCACGGGGGCGGCCACCCCCGTCCGACTCCGGGGTGAGCGTACAGCTATCATATGTATTCCACGGATGGTGTGACATAGCCGATGGCGGCCCAGAACACGGGCAAAACGCCCTAGAAACAGCTTGGCGATATTCTTTCTTTGCAGTTGATCGCATAGGACATCACCAACAATACCGAAGGCCGGATATTCAGTGAGAATCAACCCCAACGGTGCCCCTGCCGCCCCAAGTGTTCCGACCCTGTGGAAAAAGCCTCCACAGGAAACCCCCATAAGCGCCGCACTATCTAGCTCGAGGCAAGCGCGACTACTTTAATTACTTCATGTCGCCTGATCGCAGCGCGTCGCGCAGACTGCCACAGATCGCGCCAAAGCTCCCACAGGCCCCACGGCAGCCACGCCCAACCGCTCGGCCCCGCCTGCTGCCCAAAAAACTTCGGCGTTTTGAACAGCCTGGGCTTCATTTCTCCTACGTGAAGGAGTGTCGCAAAATTGCGTCCCTTATATCATCAGGAATACATCGTAAATGATAGCTCTAGCTAATATCTCATGGAAAACTCGTGTAGCGTCTCTGATTTCAGCTTTGCCAGCAGCGGCTGGGTTCCCCCCATCGCCAAAACCAAACCGCCGAAACCCGCACCAGCAGCATCGCCCAACCTCGATCGGCGGCACGCAGAAAAATCTCCAACAGCAGCACTGGAAACGACCAAAAAGCCCAGTTCTAATTTGTCATCTCAGTGTGCCCCTTGTTCGCTCGGCAGGATATCGGTGCCGCGGGCTGCCTCGATCACCCGTATCACGCCGCAATAGACAGCCACGGACACAGCAATCACCCCGAGCCAAAAGCGTCGGCGGCATAGGCCCACCACACGGGGAACTGGCCCCCAGGAACAAGTTTCTCCTCCCATTCTCCACTGCAGCTGCATCCCCTCGTACAGCCGCCAGATATAACCAGCAACTCATACTGTCCTCCTAGCATCTGATTCCAAAAGCGATGATCCAACGGTCGCACTGCGCTCTCGGGCAGAAGCGAGTGAACACATTCCACAGAGCATGCGGCCCATAATATTGCAGACCGGCAGGAGGAACGAAAAATCGCAAAAGCCGACGCCAGCCTTCCAATACCTCGTAGTTTCCGGATGATCTCAGCCAGATGCCCAAGGTCGATCAGTCTCGCTTAGGACAACCCGTCAGCTGCTACCGTTGAAAGAACACAGCTGTTGCATAGTGCATCTTGTGACGGCGCCCGATGAATTGACGCTGTGTCTATCAACACCACGCAAATCAGCACCCACTCCGATCACCGCCGTGAACCGGGCAAGAAAATGTATCAGCTGACGGCATGGTCTCTCGTCTTGTCAGGTTATTTTTGTGCATCAAGCCATTCAGCCACGCAGCGCAGGATACGCCGCGGCCTGTTTCACGCCTACGGAATTACTACCGTAAGCGTCCATCACTCACGACTTCGTCGATTTCGCGACTTACCGTTCTGATGTGCCCTTCTTCCATATCGCATATCCACTGTCATAGATTCTCACAGCCCC
>Ga0163217_1015903_pt1 | contig 10327 bp, 4 predicted proteins | sample SynspAceP_FD_185933 | JGI IMG/M metagenome (GOLD analysis project Ga0163217, IMG submission 185933) | Saline lake microbial communities from Ace Lake in Antarctica - Synechococcus sp. Ace-P (PacBio error correction) | ecosystem: Environmental > Aquatic > Non-marine Saline and Alkaline > Saline ... | reverse complement strand
CCAGCCAAAAGATGACACCAAGGCATCGGCCGCCGTGGTTCTGTCATCGTGTTTCACCGCTTTGTTGGCTGGTGTCTTCTTTTTATCATTTGGCTGGTCCTATGCTGGGTGACGGACGCTAGTGGTAAAGCGCAGTTGCCACTTGTACGATGCGCTAAACTTTTGCAGTTGAACATGGGTAGAGCGGCGTCCAAACATACCTTGGACTACCTCGTGAATTGGATCGCGTCTTTTTTCTCGGGATTAATTTATAACGGCTACCGTCGCCTGATATTTGCCTTATCTTCGTGCTTGGTTACATTCCACAAGTGTTCGTCTTAGTCGTTACCCAAAGACGACCGAACTGCACAATCACGCGGGCGCATGATCGTCCAGGTTGTCAATATATTGGTAAGTTCACTATGGCTATTCTTTGACCGGGAATCAGGCACTGCCTATGCTTGTGCCTGCGCGGTGTCGGCGCAAATCTCCGGTCATCTTGGAATGCACTTATGATGGCCACTTAGCCACACATATGCTGCGCAATACAACCATCCAGAGATTTGCATGCGTCCTTATAAAAAACACCTGGGCGGGTATTTTGCATTTCATCTTATTGCGTCTATGTTTTATCATTACTTGCCTCTGACGGGTGTTTACGTACGACCCTCGCGCGCGTTTTTTCTTTAACACTACCTTAGTGCTATTCGCCAATTGGCGGCCAGCGTACTACTTTCTTATATAGCAACACAAACTCACTTGTTGGCTCGAACACAACAACAGAAGAAGAAGTTCGATTGCATTTCGACTGCGGCTTGGGCCGTTGAGCAGAAAGCAGATCTCGTAGACCAGCAAGGTACCTCAATGCGCTTGGCTTATTCGTCTACCATGTTTGCTGTATATTAGTTTACTGATTAACGACTCTCGCTTAAGACGCCGCATTCGATTTCGTAGTTGCGGGGCTTTTTCTAGACACCAGTACCAGAAGAGCAGAACCACATAATGCAGAGTGGTATATCTTAATTTGCATTCAAAGGACGATCGAAAAAAGACATTTCAGGAAAATTCGAACGAGCCGCATGACCCGGGACAGAGTGAGACTAAAGCACAGTTTATGATAACAGTTATTTAGAACGTGATTTTCGCAGTTACTGGTCCGCACACGCGGACAGCAGCAAATCCACCGTTATTTGACTTGGCAGTTTTAAATGGTTGCGAACGCCATACCTGGATTCGTCTCGCGCGCTGCGGTTCTCACTTTGTTTCTTTAAAATTTGGCTGCTGAAGACTCGCAGGCAAACTGGGAGCGGAGGATTGAGAATAAAAAGACAGCTGGATATTGCTCAGGCGGGCATTTAGACGAATTATGGGCACGCCGCGCAGACAAGCCCTAAAAGGACTTGTTGGTTTTCTGGTTCAGGGCAACATATTTTCGAGCTGGTCTGCTGCCGAAACTGCCCTTCCAAATGCATTATCGATTCAACCCATGATGAGCATGACAAGGAAATCGCTTTAACGATGTAATCTTGCGGTCTTCGGTTCTCTGGGTTTCGATTTCCCGTTGCCAGCCATGCTATTACTGATCCATGAGGGTGCTCTCGCAAGATCGCCGTTTAAAGGGGATCTCTATAGCCGATAACGGGTTTTCTGCTCATTGCGACCGCTTTGGAACGCAATCCAGACGTGGCTCTTATATGCCAAAGTTGAGCCTTTGAGTTGTCGGAAGGCAAGTTTAGCGCCATTCTGCACATGGGAAGTCGTCTGTCGACGGGCTAATTGCTTCAACCACGCTTTTTTAGGCAAGAACATTTGTCTCGTCCACTCATGTCGGCGCATGAGCCGAGAACGGCTAAGAAGGCCAGCTGCCATGTAAGGCCTGCCACTCTCGGCATTCTACGGCTTCAAATCAGTAAGCAGCGATGTGGTGCGCCCAGCCAGTTGGGAGTGAGTGGATCTGGGTCGATCAGAAAAAAAGTCCGCCAACGATAAAATTCATTTGGTACACGGACGTGATTTGTCCGACTTATAATCACGCCGGAGCCCTGGTTTGTCGCGAGACAGACGCAGCTTAGAATACCGCATTAGATCCAAAATCGACGAACTCGATGGACGAGACTTGTGAACCCTATGATTTGGGTAAATAGTAGTTCCCAGATTTTCTTCACCAGGATGCAGGTTATACGGGATCATTTCCCTCCCGATACTCTGCGCCACTGCTCGATGATTTCCGACGACGCCTTGAGTGACTACGGCGGACGTCTCGCTGCAAGTTCTGATCCCGATCGCCATATATGGTATATCATGAGCTGTAGCATTTGCTATCCTGAGATTTGAAATGCTATATGCCGCACTCTCGGGTTGATCTTGATTGTCGCAGTGCGAGGATGCGGCAGCGACGCGTACACGTCTGGCTCGCTAGCGCCCCGTCGGGCTTGTCCATTGTCAGATTGTTCGGCTTGGAAACACTGAGCCGCAACTACAATAAGTCGTGCTACGTATGGACACTGGAGAGCATTGAAAGATATTCTTACAAAATAGTTCGCGGATGTTATTACGCTTTATTTTCTGTGTTTTGCGGGGACAAGATCCATGAGCGTGATGGAGGATATTGCCTGTGGCATGTCGTAGTGTGATAAAGTTTTCTCGCACGAGCGCGGCTCTAGATCGTCGCCATCGCAGACGGAGGATAAATTGGTAGGGCGTGTGATTATACGCCTCCGGACTGTTGTGGCGTTTTAACAGTTCTACGACTGTGTGCGATTGTGACCTTTCAGGACATCGCATTCAGTATCATTACAAGGCACGTATTGGAGGTCTCGCGTCTCTAAGCACTATATATAATTAGATGTTATACTCAGCACAGACCCTTAACGCATCTCGCTCTGTTGTGTACTTGTGTACCCAAGACAATACGCATTCGCTCCGCCGAGCAATCTGGGAAATGGAATCGCCTTCTTGCGTTATGTCATGGTTCCGTGTAGAGGCTATCTATATGTTTGTGCTTCGTGCCACTATTCGAGTATGCATTTTCTCGTGCGCTTGTGTGTTAACGTCTATATCTAGAACTCAGAGACACGTTCGGCAGCGCGATTGGCGAGTTTTTTTCACGGCGACATGGGCAATTGGATCACTTTAGGCGCTGACTCTGACTGACTTGTATTTTGTTCGTGATGATAGGTCGGATACAATTGCTGTGCGTTTGTATGTGTGCATCTTACGGGCGTTTGTATGCATGTCAGTGGCGTATTGAGATCTCGCTCTGTGGGCTCTTCAGGGAACTACAGGGCTTTTGTTCAATATCATCTCTGGCCGCTGTGGGACCAGACAACGCGACCACTGCTCTCTGACAAAAAGCCATTTGGACAACCTCAACGAAACATTTCAATATTTCAAGAATCGCCAACGTCAGGTTAGTTAGCTTCACTTTCAGCAGGGGCAGGAAAATGGTGCGCCGGAGCTGACACTGGATCGCGCTTGGCTGAGGCGGTTTCATCGCACCACAAGCAGATAGTCGTACGTCCGACGTTTTGTGATGCATGCAACTGGCGGGAGCAATTCGGCGCGCTGGCGGACGTATGTCTTGTTAGAAGACCAACAGAAGGGCAAGAAAGGCGACTGCGCAAAGCCTTATTTTAATGAAGATTAAAAGTAAGGTACAGGCTCGCCTCATTTCATCGAAGCCAGCTGGACCACAAAGGAGATACCACTCTCTGACCCGTTATCCCTCCGAGAATGACGTGTGGGCTAGCGTTTCATTAGGTTTTTTTTTTTCTCTTTTTTTTTTCTTTTTAAAACGTCGTCGGCGGTAAACTCTTCGGTGATTCGAATGGAAAAACAAAAAAAGCACGCACGGTGTGAGGGAAAATGCGCCCTCGTGATCTTTAAGTGGCGCCAGGATGGTTGTGCACTGGTCTACTCGAAGCCCTAAAGGGATCCGCTAAATGCCAAGGCTCAATCGCCATTTTTTTTTGGTTAAGCAGGCGGATTGAGAGATTTCTATTTCCCCATATGAATCGGCAATTTTCTTTCCGCGGTTTCGAAATCGGCGATCCAGAACTTTTCGTGAACTTGAAGTTAATCTCCAAAACTTTTTCCAGTGCCTCAGTGCCAATTTTAATGCGCGGCTGGTTTGCAGGGTTCGAGCAATGCTGCGATGGACGATCATTCTTCGTGTGCGGTTTGGCGCCTTCTTATCGATTAACAAGCAATCAAAGTTGTTCTTTCAAATACCTGGAAGAAAAGGATTCTTTCGCCTGCATGGATTAAGCATAAGTGCGAGGAAACTTTGTCATTGCAGTAAAAGGGGGTTACGGCACGATTGAGGTTGCGTTTGGTTTTTGACTTGATCCTTGATGTGATGCTGGGACTTTTACATAAGTAGTTCGTCGCCATGTTGTCTGATGTATTTTGTGCGGTGTTCCTGGGGACAAGAGGCGTGTGTGTTTGGGGAGCACCGTCCTGATGTGTACAAATCGGTTGGTTTTTTACGACGGCGATCACGTTTTTCGCTAGAGCGAGATGAGACGGTTATGTTTCAAGTCATGTGTTTTTCTGTTTTGTCGGGGATTGGGTTATTTTTGCGGCGTAATTGATCCATTTAGCCCGGTTGACAGACGATTTCATGCTTTGGCTTCTCAAAGGCCTTTGGACATGTTCTGGATTGCGTTCCAATGCGCTGGTAGCCGCAATGCGCCGTGAGACCAGTTTGCTGTGCGACCTCGGCCGCAGGCGTGTGTGAACTAATTGAGAATGCGCAGCGCCAGGGAGCGGATCGGTAGTCGTTAAGCGATTTCCCTGCTTCAATATGTCGGGTCTTTGATGGGATTGCGCACCCAAATCATTTCTGCGAAACGTTCTCGGCGTGTTCGTCGCCTGAGGCATACAGTTTTTCACGCTTTCTTTCCAAATTTAAGACAAAACTGCAGCGCGACAGGAGGCGGTGTGGTTTGGCCATTTTTACCGTTTGGTCTGTCGTGTCGGCCGTAACTGCGAATTCACGTTTCTAAATAATGTTTCATTTGTCTTGTTCTCACTTCTTGTCGCATGTCGTCATTTCGAATGTTTTTATTTATGCAATTATATACAATATTTGGTTCTGTTTCTTATTCGGTGTTATGAAAAAGGCCCGCATTTAAGAATGCGCGGCTGCTTTAGGGCGAAATTAATCGACTAATATTACAACATTGTTTAGAGCGCATTTAGGGCTGAAGTGGCTAGAGATCTGCTTCTGCTGCCGCCGCATGTCGAAAATCTTCTTCTGGTGTTTTCGCCACAAGGTGGTTTTTGCACTATACAGAAGTAGTTTACGCTGCGCCAATCGGCGAATAGCATAGGGTGTAAAAAAACGCGCACGAGAGTGTATGCGTAACACCCGTCGAAGCAGTTATGATAACAAACGCAATAGATTGAAGTGAAATACCGCCAGGTGTTTTATAGGGGACGATGCTTTTGTTGGATGGGTTTTATTGCGCGCATATGTGGGCTAAGTGCATTCAAGGCCCATAAGATTACGGTGCGCCGAACCGCCATGGCCCAGCATTGGTCCTTCGCGGTCAGAAAGGCAAGGACCCAAAATTACCTGTACGATTCTCAATGCGGTGAGGCACTTGGGCGCTTGTCGTGAAGACAAATTTGTGATGTAACCAGCCGGATTAGGCAAATACTAGGCGGCTGAGCGTAAATATCGAAGAAGAAGACGCGACATTTTCCAGCGAGTCAAGTTGTGACCGCGTCCCAGTGTTTTCATGTCCTGCCAAGTTTAGCGCATGACCATGGGACCGCGCTTTTTACCCTAGCTCTGCACCGCAGCCCAGCCATTAAACACCACTAACAAAGCGGTGAACACGAACCATCGCGCCGATTGATGTTTTCGTACATCTTTGGGCTGGGTCTTTGGTTTTCGGCGGGCCAATGACCCTTCGACGGCCAAAATAAACACATACCAATGGCCAGCCCCATACGTACCAAACATTGGCATAAATCACTTGCACAAAGTTCCGTCACAGCCATCAATAAACGGCTTGTATCGAAATCGCCACTCATGCGACGCGGTTAGCTGATCGCGATGACCGTTTAAACCACGTTTTCATCACCATCATTGACTTTTTATGCTTCGCCCAGCACCGGCTAATGTACGATAAAGACCAATATAAAATGCGGGAGTAGACCCAAGGCCATTAAACCAATAAGGCTTTCACGCAGAACCGATGAATACAAGCGGCGGGCGCCAGTGCGTATTCGATTAATTGACGCTTAAGCCAGTTAAATAACCGCAGTTGGTCCACATGGTTTGCGAGCATAACTATAACGCACCGTGCCCGAGGAATTTGGCGGCTGATTCAGCTAAGGCCAATACGAGGGTAATACATCCCGCCATTAATCCTGTGCAATGGCAAACGCCCCGCCGCTTCGCAAATACAAAGTTCCAGCCGCGAAATTCACCGGAAATTACGAGGTACGCCCAGCCCCGTTGCAAACCCAGCCAGCGGAGGCTTCTTTTAAGTGGCGTTTGCACAGATTATCCTTATTCATTGTTCGACATTAGTAAGTTCCCTTTGTTTCTCTTTTCTTGTGGTTTTTCTAGTCATGTTTTTACACGGATGGTATTATTTTGGTTACTTTTTCCTTTTTTCTATGGTTAGGATTGGAAGTTTTTTAGATTCTTTACTGGGGTTTATGATTAAGTCGTCGTCTGATCGGTTCTTTAGCTTCAGCAGGACAGTTTGAGGAGTGCGTTGTTCGTTTAATATGAAGCTTTGGCGCTGCTTCTTGATTAACCAACCGGGCCGGGACGAACATTGGATATGCATTTGCATAAGCAGTCAGTAAGGCGGATTACCCCATGTTCAGGTACAAACCTAAGCATCGGCTGAAACTAAGCCGGGGCGTTCACGATCAGCACTATCGCTTTTGCGTTTAGGCGCTCGCAAAAATCGTCACCAATTGCAACGCGACTTTTTCCCACAAATCGGCGCTAGACTCCAATCGTTTTTTGGCTGTTTTTTATATTTTTTGCTGTTGTGGGCTCTTTGCTGCGTGGATTACTGAAAAGGTCGCCTTCTAAAAATGGGCAGGTGTTTTGTTCAATTGCTTAGAGAGACGAAGCATCAACCCGATGGCAAGGTCATAGTGTTGGTGAGTGGGGGCTCTGTGTTCGTCTAGTTGTATTGGCGGATTTTCGTCGAGTCGTCGGCCATAATCTGGGACGTTGCAAATGGTAGGTAGGCGCGGTTCTATTGCGCGCGGCTGTGCAGTTGAGGGAGCGTGCTGTGTGGTGCCCACTCTTGTTGCCATGAGGTCTTTTTGCCAAAGACTCTGGAGTCGAGTTGTGTCTGAACCGCCATCATGGCTTGGTGCGTGGTATTGAAATGCAGAGGTGTTTAGTTGGTTCCGCTGATGCCAGAACGTCCGTAGACAACGCCGCGGGGTCTGTAATGCGTTGGTTCGCATGCTTTTCAGTCACGGGCTCTTGTTTTCAGTGAGGTTCTTCTTTTCTAGTGTAATAGGGCATGCGGCTCGCGCGCGCGGACTTATCGGTGCTCTGAATGGACCTCAATAATGCGGTGGAGGAGCTTATGAAATGGTCTGGTAACTCTGTGGTTGAGGCTGAATTTCTCGTGTTTTTGAAGATTTCGCATTCTGAGCCTAGCCAAATATTTCAAACTTTGGCGCGGGTTTTAACCCACACGCGGCAGAGGCGTTAATTGCGCATCGGGATGAGGTCGTTTTGATAGTTTCAGCATGTGGTCATCCGGAACCGGGAATGCCTCAATGGTACAGCCGGGGCGACACCTAAAAGGTCAGTAATTATTCCATGTCGTTTGTGATCGGCTTCAGGCGTGATTGGTGTGCCAGTCGCACAACCTGGGCAAAACCCAAGCAGCTTGCCGAAAATGGTTTCTAAGCCCCGCGTGATTTACTTTTACCTGTACAGAACGGGGCGATTTTAAGCCACAACCGTATTTACAACACGGAGTTGAATTTTACGAGCTACCGCGTTTAGCGCGGGTTCGCACGTTTGTTGATCCAACGTGATGCGCGGTTGGCAGACGCGCGCTGCCTTGGCCTGTTTTCAAATACATTAACGTTATTGCCGATGTTCCGCGATTTCCAGCGACAGGCGGATCTTGGGTCTTCGGCCGGATTGGCGAAGATTTAAACCAAACTTGTCGTTCGTGGGCTTGGGGTCGCCGATGGATTGGAAACAAATCCAAGGGCCCCTTGTTGCTATGCATTCATGGTGTAGGTAACGTGGGTCTGAGCCGCAGATTGCGTGGGATGCTCATAATGTGGATCACTTCGTTCAATCATTTTGTATCAGGTGTGGCTTTGTTGCACGTTGCGGTCGTGGGTGATTCCGTCACTGCGCATTGGGTAGAGTACAAACCGTCTAGCATATGCCGCGATTCCGGTTAGATTTCGGTTGGGTGATTGGGTTGTAGCGTGTTTGAAAGGTGTCCCGGTAAGCGATGGTATATTAGAAGCAGGTTTTTTGATGACATTTTTTTGGCGACCTAAAATTGGTCTGATTACGCATGATCTTCTCACCGCTGCCGCCGTTTCGGAGTGTGCCGGGGCGGAATCTGTATGAGAATGTCATGCTCGCCAAATCGCTTTAAATACCAGTCTCGAAAAGCACGACTGTCAGATGCGAATAATAGAAAGGCATTTTGTCATGATCGTCTAGTATTAGCCGCGTTAGATTTCATCTTTTCGTTTAAGGACAAGGGCGTGTCAAGGAAAGTGACAGCGGTACATGCCAGCGTTTGTGGTGCGATTGGCGCCTTCTTAGCTTGTGCGTGCCGCGACGCCCGCTAACCGGTCGCCAGATCGGCTGGGCGTGGCCTTAGCCAATTAAATCGGGCGAGGTCGACGAAGCCAGTTTGTTTCGCAACGATGTGACGAAATTGAAAGTAGATTGTGGGTTGTCATAACGTCTCTCACGCTTTATGTATTGTGTTGGCCCAAAGCAAAGTATAAAAGGCTGTTATTGCTACTTTATTTGGCCTTAAGATCTGAGCCAAGGGTATAAAATATTGATGTAGTTACCTTACGAAATCCATAACTGGTCGTTATCGATAATGGCAAAATTGAACACGCATAATTCATTGCTTGTTTGAGTTTTTATTTTAAAAACGGCTTAAACGCATTCTTTTTTGGGCGAGGTTATGTTGATTCAGGAATCCCGAGTGCACCAAATAAGGGTCTTTGGTTTCGAGGTCGGGGGCTTTTGAATGGGATTTACACGTGGTAATCTTACAGGGTTGGAGCAGAGTCGATCAAAAGCGAGGTGGTTTTTATGGTCGTATTGTAAGAGTGCCTTTTATGGCTTACAGGTTTTTTTGTGAAGCATTACGTCGATGTTAAACAAGTGTGTGGTGTTGGCCGGACTCGGTTTGGTTGGCATTCAATGCGAATCAAGGAAGTTGTCGAATCAATGGCTTAGCTATCGTAGACACGATTATGTGCCGACCTGGTGGTCTGTGATTTTCAGCTTGTTCGACCCGCAGATTCATGATTTGTTAGGGTTTGGTCGTAGATAAGTCGACTTTGACGGACATGGCGTTTGATCCCATGGCGCTTAGATCTTGATTGGAAAGGATTGACAGAAACATTGGTTGGTTTGAGGTGGCCTGATAAATATTTGGGGAAGTGCGTTTTTTGTTGGGCGCTTGCTCTTAGTTGAACAAGGATCCCCATCGCGGTTTGCCGCTGCTATTTGTCATGTGGCTCCTTGACTTGAAGTTGCTCCATAGTTGGAACGCCGGCAAACGGCGGGACAACAACAGAGCTTATAAACACCGTAAGGTTGGTCCGATTGCGCTCGTCAGTTTTTTAGGACCTCATTTGGATTGAAGGCCGTTTACCGTCACCAATGTGTAAAATTTCACTCAATGCTGAGTCGCGAACCCTTTACAATACAGTTTGACAGTATTCTTTGGCATTTCAGTCCCATTTCAATATCTTTGCGATTAGTCGATTAAAGCCGGCGTACGCCGTGCATTGGTTCAAAGCGCCAAGTAGTTCAATTGTAAGGCGACATCGTGCCATGGGGTTTTTGGCATTTGAGTCAATTCGCCCCAAGACTATAAGGCGTCTTCGGGGGAAGCGGGGACCATCGCCAAGTCCGATGGCGGAGAGCCAGTCAAACGGCATTTCTCATTTTAATAATTTCACTTTCCCCCCAACCTGAAAGATGTTTTGGCAGTGGGGAGGGGGAAAATTTGGATTTTTCCCCGAAATTCAAGAATACTCTCTTACAAAACCTTATGTTAAATTCTTTTACTCTTCTGGGGACTTCCGGTTTTAATTCTTTTTATTTTTTCCTCTCCTTGTTTCTTTTTTTTCG
>Ga0163217_1004936_pt1 | contig 10328 bp, 8 predicted proteins | sample SynspAceP_FD_185933 | JGI IMG/M metagenome (GOLD analysis project Ga0163217, IMG submission 185933) | Saline lake microbial communities from Ace Lake in Antarctica - Synechococcus sp. Ace-P (PacBio error correction) | ecosystem: Environmental > Aquatic > Non-marine Saline and Alkaline > Saline ... | reverse complement strand
AGGTCAACCCTGGATTTCTATCCCTGTTGGCTTTCCAGAAGGCTGGGCATGACCGCATTATTGCCGAAAACGATTGCCAGGATAATTATATGCCTCTCCAGCCAGGTCTGGACCACAGGCTTCGCCATTTGGGCCGATTGGGCCAGCTCTATCTCAACAAGGTATGTGGCAAGGCGGAAACGCCTGCTTCCCGAAAACTGGCGGCAATATGGTTAGCAAAACGTCAGGACCGCAGCGGAAGGTCGGGGTTTCGGGCTTATGGCGCGACATTCTGGCGATGAAATCAATCTGAAAGGCGTTCCGGTAAGATTTACCAATTGCCGGGCATTTGGCCAATCGCGGACAATATCTAGTGATCATTCCGTCGCTCGATTATGGTTATCGTCCGACGCGGCTAGACACGACGGATTGCAGGTTTGATATCGCATGCCTTTTTACGCGCGACGTTGTAGCAGTTCTCACACCTGAATTCCCTTATCGCGCTGCAGTCTGCACCAAGCTGACCGGCCGGTATTCCATCCAGATACAATTCACAAGGAGCAACGACCGCTGACATTCTGGAGAAGTTGGCGCATTGCGTCAGGCAGCAGGCCTGAATTTTTCCGGCCATGCTGGATGACCAGGGCCAAAATCAGTTTCGTCCAGTCCACCCTTCGCTGCCCGGGCTTCGAAGCAGCAGGAATAGTGATGAAGTAGCTTCCGATGTGCAAGACAATAAAAGCCGCGATCGGGTCATGGCTGGTGGCAAAGGGCGGCGCGCTGCGAGAGCAATTGGGTGTCCGCGCAGCAGCTGTCTCGCCCCTGCCGCGGCTTCTTTCGTTCAGGCGAAGGTGGCCTGCTGGGCAAACCGCCGCATTCAACCGCCTGGCATTGCGCTGGTCGAACGAGGGCATCGCAAAGCTGGAGAAAGCGTTCTTGATTCTGGCGCAAAGCGGCGGGCGTCGGGCATGCGCGCCGTCAAGGATGGCCCAAAACATATCGGGGGGCGATGGTTGATCGGGCACCGGGTCCAATGAGAAAAGCTTGCAACAATCGGACCAGGCAGGGGGCTGATCATCTGCTGGATCCTGTCGCGAGAATTCTGGCATTCCAAGGTCAAACAGCTGACGGATGCAAAGGTGTAGATGTCATTTTATGATCCGGTCGGTTGGTGATCTTCGCGCTGGACCGCGACACGCGGCCATGCGCCGTGGGAACGGGACGATAATCTCATCGTCGCTTTGCCAGTGGCGCGATTCCGGCCTTTTTCCGGCCAATCACGCGCTGATCAAGGCCTAAGTTGATTGGTTGTGCGCCGCCGGCGAAAGGCCCGCGTTTCGCGAACCCCCAATCGGCTAGACGACAAAGCGCGGCGTTAAGTGAACTTGCCCGACAGGGTGCCATTGCGTCCGCATATTTTCCTCACCGCTTTCCCCTGTACAGATGTAACGAAGGCCCTTTCAGTGCCTGAAAGGACGCGAAGCTATTGGCAGGGTAGTCGTAGAAATTGAACAAGTTACTGATCTTCGAATTTTTACGAACGGTCTTTTTCAAAGGGGAAAAAAAAAAAAAAATTATTGATTTTCTGTCAATTTTGCCGGTGAACGTGTTACGAAGGTTTCAGACGGCGTAACAAGAAACCAAATAGGGGAATCTATATGGATGGCATGCGAATAGGCAATTATGCTCTGGATCGGAGCTTATGTGGTATGGCGGAGAGAAAACTGGGCTTGGCCTTGGTCAATTCTCATCGGCACGGGATTGTAGCGAGGGCAGCAAAATGGACCTTCGCCAAGGCTTGTCGACATGTGAAGTTCCTGCAGCGTGACACATCCGCTGCATTTCCGTCGAGGGAAATCTCTCGTTAGATTTGTATCTTTGCTTTGATCTGGCTGTTCGGGCCTGCTCATTTCATCCTTCGCCGTACTCCGGGACTGGGCGGCTCCGTTCGAATGCACCCATCCAGACTTTTGCTCAACAGCATCATGGGCTTTGTTCCCAACCTGATGGGCGCTGCGATCATTTTCTTTATCGCATCGTTGTTGCACGGATTGTCAGCGGACATTGTCGACCTTTTCTTGCAGACGGTTCGGATTTTGACAAATGGGCCAATCGCGGCCGGGTATTGACGCGGTTACTGGCAATTCGACGATCAGCAAGGACGATATGAACAATCATTTATGTTCTGATTTATCATTCCCGATCGCGATATTGGCGCTGGAAGCGTTGAATCTGGAATCGGTTTCAGGACCCCAGCAGCGATATGCCTCCGCATGATCCTCGAAGGCAATATCCGAAACATCATTTTGGTGCTGCCATCATTCTGGGTATCGGCTATTTGATCAGCAAGGTTCGTGAGTTCAGGATCATCACTGAAATTCTGCCCGGGCCTGGGTGTTGATCAGTCAATGGCTGCGCTCGACATTTCTGCCAGCAAAAAACCTCGCTGACCTCTGTTCGTGCGGAGAATTGCACAGGTTGCGATCATTGCATTCTTCGCAATCGCGCGATGGCGCCTGCTCGGGTTTTTGCAGAATTTGACATCAATCCTTGATCAGGTTCTCGAAAACTTGGTGGGACGTGTATTTATTCGCGCGATTGTGATCGCTGTCGGCTTAACCTGATCGCCAATCTGCTCTCACGGATTATCGGGTTGGTGCAGCCGAAGGCAGCATTGGCGTCATCCATCGTGCGCTATGCCAACAATCATATTGTTCACCTTCATGGGCCTTCAGTTCATGGGGTGTCGGGGACAGGAAATCGTTGCAAACGGCGTTTACGGCACTGCGTATCGGCGGACGCTGCGGCAGCAGCACTGGCTTTGGTTGGGGTGACGCATGTCGCGGCAAGATTGCTGGAAGACCTCCGCGCCAATCCGCCGAAGCCCAAGGCACCGGCAGGCTCGCAAACCTGCATCAGGAAAGCCAGCTGCCAAAAAATAGGCACTGCGTCAGAAAATCAAAGAACAAGGGCGGGTCCGAGGGCCTGCCCTTTTCTATTTGCCGGTTTTGAATCCCGCTAAGAGCCCTGGTGCGAACTCTCCATTTTGCCTGCGTCGACTGGTCCGGCGCCAAGACCGAGGCGTCCGGACGGCATTGCGGTGTCGATCATCGGTCCCGAAAGGCCCCCCTGCCTTATTGTCTCCCATTGCCGCGCGGTCGCGGACAGAAATTGTGCTCGCCTGGCTGTTGCGGTATCGCGCAGGAACGGAGCCGATATGTATCGCTTTGATCTGTCGATGGCGCTGCCGTTCCTCGACACGGGCTGCTATTTTCCTAATGGCACAAAAGCCGGACCAGTGCGAAGCGCTATGGAGCACAGTGGATGCAATATGCGGAGATGATCTGCATTTGAACGCCACCAGCTTTCTAAACCCACCAGCAGACAAGCCGTTCATTTCCGCCATGGCGGAGGCCAAGTCGGAGATCGTCGCCGGCGGGATCGGTCGCTTGCGGGAAGTCGAACGCTATCAAAACGCATCACCGGGCAAGCCAATTAAGCGCAGTTGTTCAATCTGGTTGGTGCGGCACAGGTCGGAAAACCAAGCCTGACCGGCATGCGAATGCTGCAACAAGCTTGATTGGGCGCGATCCCGGTCTGGCCCTTTGATCCCGTTCCCGATCACGCCCGGTCATTGTTGAAAATTTATACAACCGTCGACTGCATTGGCCGCGGCCTGCCCAAGGGGCGCACAAAGTCCGCGATCGCGCCGGCCTGAGGCATGCCCTGACGCGGTTTAAACACGCCAACGCCCGCCAGATGGCTTCGCTATGGACGACCACAGCACCGATGCATGATCACGGCGTCCTGGATGAAGCAGACAGCGGCAATCCGCGCTCTGGAACCCTCCTGTGATGGACGATGAGATTGCGCCAAAAAGAGGCTTGGACTTTTGGCTGAGTTTGACGCTAATAGCGCCAGCAATCCAGTGCATGCCGAATTAGGCTCAGCCTGTAGAGCAACCGCCTTGTAAGCGGTAGGTCATCCGTTCGAGTCGGATGTATTTCGGCACCACCCAGTCCTCTGCAATTTACGGTCTCCACAAGATTCGCGAACGACGGGTCTCGTATCCCGCCAGTTCTGCGGCTTTTGCGGGCATGTCATGTCAAGGCTAGGACCACGGAAGACCCACTCCGTCACAACCAAAAGCCGGCATTTGGGAGTGTTTTCTCCGTCGGCCAAATAGTGTCCTAGGATTGCTGATTTGGAGGATTTTGTTATGTCTGGGGTTCGGCGGCCTCATATTGTGAGCATCGGAGATCATTCAAACCGAAAAATGCCCGGTGAGCCTTCAGCAATGGGGAACGCCGGTGGCACGCACAATTTTGCAGCGCTTAACATGGCAGGCTGCCTCCTTCCAAATATGGCAGTAACGATATTCAGGAGCAAGAACTTAAGGCCGCGCAAGCCTCGCCAAAGTGTCTTTTGCTCCGGCGAAGGATCGATTCGCTACTGGTCAACGTGAGGTAGGCAGATTCTGCATTTCGCATCAGACCAATCAGTTTGCATCAAATCCGCTTGGATTGAACGGGTTAGAATTTGATAGCAAACACTAATTCGTTAATTTCCTGCCCCCGTTTGGCGAGGCGGTCATCGCGATTGGATTATTACGTTGGTTTCCACGTCTCGAGCTTGACGTTCAGCTTTGGGTACAAATAGCTGCCGGCCAAACTTGCTTGCATCAAGCTCAAAAACAAATGGCATCGTTCAGCCGGTTTTGATCTGCAGATTGACGCCAAGCAGGATATCTCGCAACCGTGATGGCGTGCAGTTTCGTTCGACCGCAAGCTCAGCGCAATTACTGATCAGGGTTTTGGCTTTGGCACTTTGCTGGCTAGATCACCAAGCGATGCAAACGATGCCTGCCTCGTCCCGCAAGCATGCAGCAAGCCGAGAACGACGCGGTTTTTCTATTTCGCTTGCAGGAATACGCCATGTATCGGATTGGCGATTTACCATCGGAGGATTGAGACCGCGTTATATAATAGCGCATTATCGCCTGTCTGCCCGCGCTTGGCATGGGGTCGGGGTCATCGCCCCTGCCCAAATCATCGGTTAGCATTCCCGGCAAATGGAGCTCGGCTGATCAGCTGGCGACTGCAAACGATGATTGTTGCGATTGTCATGATATAGGCTCTGCACCGGTGTCCAGAGCTTTTGCGATCAAATGATCGGCGCATGTTTCTCCCGATTAGGCATGATTCTTTATGGGTGATCTGACCGATGAAAAAATACGGTGTTGGCAAAAAGATGGGCCAAGGCCCCTTTACCCAAAGATCTTGATGCCAGCCTTGCGTCCACTGCGATAGGTTCGAGGCTTGCTGCGGATGCCATTGCGTTCGAGTCGCCGGCAAGTTTGCCGCCGATTGATTTAAGCGCGCAATAAAATCGCTCGAAGATGTGCCTGACGGGTTTTGGCTTCGTTCTTGTGGATCCACCAGCTTCGGGTCCTTGGCATTCATAGCCGAGTGGGCAACGGCCCTTCCCATCCACATGCCTTTTCTTCTTGAAGCCGCTATCTTTGTCGACGAATTGCGCTTCGCCGGTCACCTTCCGCTCGAACTTGCGCGAAGCGACAAAGCACATTCAGTGTCAGCCCTAGCCCATGCTGGTTCAGGTGGTTATTAAACGACTGGGTGACCACTGACGAAGTGGCCCCTCCCCGTCCAATTATATCAAACGATTTTTGCAAAGTCGGGATTAGGAGCGCGGGTTAGCCGGGGTCCACTTTGTAGACAACAATGACATCGACCTTGCCTGCTTCGACATCCGCCATCAGTCTTTTAGGCCTGGTCTCTCCATGCTTCCAGCCCGAATATCCGCCTCATCATATTGTTTTATCAACTGGGCTCCAGCCTTCATTGGTCGCTGATGGTTATATAGGCAGCGCAGGCTGTCTGCCTGAGCATCAAGACTGTTAAAAATTCCTGCTCCAAGTCTTCCTCGGTTTGATTTAACGGGTATAAATAGCACAGGGATAGTTTTGCCGCCTTCACCGCGACCATGGGTTTTGCCGAATGCCGGTCAGAATGGATTGTTTGTGTGTAGTTGCCGCACTGCTTTGATTTGCGATCAACGCCTTTACGATCCGCAAGGCGAAGAACTTGGCCCTGACCATTTGGTGCCGGTTATGCGTTGGCGATTTGCGACAGTGAACGATAGCGCCGATTCCTCGAACAGAAAAACCTCATCCATCCACCACGCACATGGCCAGGTTCTTGCCGCTGCCAACCCGGCTGAGGCGGGTTCCAGGGCTTTAGGTCGCCATGCGGGCGATGGAAACTTCCGCGCGTTGACCCAGTTGCTTCGCCAGCGTGTTTATCTGGCGGCGCGCAGTGGTTGTCAGGCCGCCATTACTGATTGCTCCTGCAGGCGATAGGCGGATACTCCGTGATAACAGGTCGGTGCCAAGCGCGGGGGCAGGTTTTTTATAAAGGCTTCCCATTCTGAAGTGAGTTGGGCCAGCGACATCGACGATATGGTTCGAGTTCGGTCGGCAATTCCGCTCACGATGATCACCGATTTTATCAGGGGCGATGTGATAGAGTCGGCATCGTCGCGGCTTGTTCTTGAGAATATTATGGCCTTTTTTTCTCAAACCGACAGAAAGGCCGCGCACTATGGGGCTGCAAAGCCGGTTGTGCCTGCAAAAATCTCGCCCAATGTCGCTCACAGCGTGCCAGACATGGCGTGATGATGGTCGCGGATTTTGTTAGCGGCGGCGGTTGGTTTTGAGCGGGACTGATTGGAACTTGGCGGCACCGTTGCCACTCGCTATGGATAAAGCAGTCAATCGCTTTTGCTCGGTCTTTTGGTCCAGCTTTAAAGTAGGGGTTTTGTCATCGATCGGTCTCCCGTTTGCCAAACGCTGGCATGATTTCCACAAGTTGCACGAGACCAAGCCGGCCTGATGATAAAAATCACCCAGGATGGCGTCCGCGAAACTGTCCCAAACTGTTCCCCACGGCGACAGCGACCATGCTCGGAACAAACAAACAAAGTCCAGTCAGAAAACTGAGAACTTGAAATGGCTGGGATGTCGACAATCCTGGAGAGTCAAAACCATTTTGGGCCATGGCCCTTAAAAGTAATTAATCGATCGACCCTCGGGTTCGCGCAACACTTCGTGCCGCTAAATGCTTGTGCGAAAACATTGGGGCGATGCTCGCAAACTTTTCGGTTCCGGTCTACACGGCAACCATTGTTTCAATCCCGCACCCGTGGGAGGGGGCGACCCGGTCAGGCGTTCGGCCGCTGCAGCCCCTTCGTTGTTTCAAGCCACGCCCCCGTGGAGGGGCGACGTCACGCGCTCAGACTGGTGCCGTAATTATGGCTGTTTCAATCCAACGCCCCCGTTGAGGGGCGGACTTACATTGTAGCTGCCGGTTCGTCCAAGACGATGTTTTCAATCCACGCCCCCGTGGAGGGCGGCGGACCGCTTGACGTGCAGGGTATTATGGGTGATCTGTTTCAATCACGCCCCCGTGGGGGGCGACGCCCTCAAATTCTCGGGATTGTCGCGCTGCGTTCGATTGATTTTCAATCCACGCCCCGTGAGGGGGCGACTATAGCGGCTATTGCTCCACGCCCCAGAGCGCAAGGTTTCAAAATCCACGCCCCCGTGAGGGGCGACCATAGAATTCAGCTAGCACATAACTTTTCGGTTTCAATCCACGGCCCCGTGAGGGGGCGACTCCGACCATGACAGACAGCCGTTGTTAGGCAACGTTTTCAATCCACGCCCCCGTGAGGGGCGACGCTCTATCGATGCTATTTGTTTGTGACGCTCGGGTTTCAATCCACGCCCCGTGAGGGAGGCGACGAGGTGGCAGGGGTTGAGACTCCAATTAAGCAAAAAGTTTCAATCCACGCCCCGTGAAGGGGCGCGGATATGTGATACTCTTGCCCGTCCTCGCTGGCAGTTCAATCCACGCCCCCGTGATGGGGGGACATCTTAGGGTGCTTTTCTAGCGGCTGCGTTGCTCTTGGTTTCATCCACGCCCCCGGAGGGGGCGACGCGCAAAAATCATGCTGAGGGGTTTCTGGTCTTGTTTTTCAATCCACGCCCCCGTGAGGGGGCGACCTGCCAGAACCGGGCTGCTGACTGCCAGCGAGATGTTTCAATCCACGCCCCCTGTGAGGGGGCGACTGGGGCAGCGTCCGTCCAATCCAGAACCTATGACGCGTTTCAATCCACGGCCCGTGAGGGGGCGACGTCGGCTATTTCCGAATCACAGAAACTGAACGACGTTTCAATCACGCCCCCGTGAGGGGGCGACAATTCCCAACCCAGATTTAACAAAATGTCGGGTTTTCGCGGTTTCAATCCCACGCCCCCGTGAGGAGGGCGACGAGGTGGCAGGGGTGAGGACTTCCAATAGCAAAAAGCTTCAATCCACGCCCCCGTGAGGGGGCCGACGAATGTGCATACTCTTGCCCGTTCCTCGCTGGAGTTTCAATCCACGCCCCCGTGAGGGGCGACATCTTAAAGGCTGCTTTCTATGCGGTGGCTTGCTCTGGTTTTCAAATTCCACGCCCCCGTGAGGGGGCGCGCGCAAAATCATGCTGGCAGGGTATCGGTTTGTTTCAAATCCACGCCCGTGAGGGGCGACCTGCCAGAACCGGGCTTGCTGACTGCCAGCGAGATGTTTTCCAATCCACGCCCCCGTGAGGGGGCGACTGGCAAGCGTCCGTCAATCAGACCTATGACGCGTTTCCAATCCACGCCCCCGTGAGGGGGCGATCGTCGCTATTTCCGAATCCAACAGAAAACTGAACGGGACGTTCAATCCACGCCCCCGTGGATGGGTCCGACATTTCCCCAACCCAGATACAAATGTCGCGTTTTCGGTTTCAATCACGCCCCCGTGAGGGGGCCGACCCTTTTCCCATATTCGAGAACCAGTAAGCCGGTTCAATCCACGCCCCGTGAGGGGGCGACTTCCCGGCGGAGCCTTATCTTCTTGCAACGGATATGTTTCAATCACGCCCCCGTGAGGGGCGACCGGGCGCGTAACCATGGCATCATCGACTATTCGCGGTTTTCAATCCACGCCCCCGTGAGGGGGCGACAGGGCAATGTTTCGGATCGCCAACGCTACCCAGGTGTTCAATCACGCCCCCGTGAGGGGGCGACCTGCCCCTGTCCTGCAAGCTTGCGCCGCCAGACTTGCCGTTTCAATCACGCCCCCGTGAGGGGGGCGACGTTTCGCCCGTATCGCTAACAACATTAAAGCAAGCGGTTCAATTCCACGCCCCCGTGAGGGGGCGACGAAATGCGGTTTGTTTATTGACGGCGGGGACAATTCGTTTTCAAATCACGCCCCCCGTGAGGGGGCGACGGGCAAAGGGCGCAGCAACGGGCGCTGATCCAGTGGGTTTTCAATCCACGCCCCCGTGAGGGGGCCGACTTAATTTGATGGAGTGACTAGTTATGGCCGTGTTTCAATCCACGCCCCCGTGAGGGGGCGACCTGGTTCGCGCGGCCGTGATCTGCTTTGGACGTTTCAATCCACGCCCCCGTGAGGGGGCGACCGGGCCGTTCTTTTTTATGCCACTGTCGCCGGGCGCGGTTTTCAATCCACGCCCCCGTGAGCGGGGCGGGACGGTGACGCGCGCGGATTTGTAGCGCGGGTATTGGACGTTTTCAATCCACGCCCCCGTGAGGGGGCGACTTAAGAAGTTGGCTGATGGCCTGGAATCGGTGATGTTTTCAATCCCACGCCCCCGTGAGGGGGCGACTCGGCGGCGAGATTCATTTCGCGTTGGGACGGCCATGTTTCAATCCACGGCCCCCGTGAGGGGCGACTTTTTGGGGAATGGGGTATTGCAGAATGGGCTCATAAGTTTCAATCCACGCCCCCGTGAGGGGCCGACCGCTTGGCGTCCGTCGTTCAATGCGAATAAGCTGTTGTTTCAATCCCACGCCCCCGTGAGGCGACTCCTTTTTAGGGTGTAACACAATGAGAAAGAACGGGAAAGGATGGCCACTTTGTGCGGAAACGTACCAACCGGAACCGTTGGTCGGATTTTTTTTAGTCTTGATCCGATGTCAATTCAAAAAACCTTTTCGTTCAATTCCAATACTCTATCCCGCTTGCGGGAACCTCCCGGGAGGAAATGGCGTCCGCTTGGGTTTCGCGCCAATTCCAAAAAAAAATGGAAGGGGGGGGCCTGCCAGGATCAAAGCGCGGCCCTTTTGCACCGGACATGCTTCGATCCTTCGACGGCCAATTTTTCCGTGCGAAGCCGGCTAGGAATTCGCAACGAATTCGCAAGTCCCGTGTTTCAATCTCCCGAATCAACCGCGCACGAAGGGGCTGTCCATGTGCAGGACAACTATCTCTCTC
>Ga0163217_1001557_pt1 | contig 10328 bp, 16 predicted proteins | sample SynspAceP_FD_185933 | JGI IMG/M metagenome (GOLD analysis project Ga0163217, IMG submission 185933) | Saline lake microbial communities from Ace Lake in Antarctica - Synechococcus sp. Ace-P (PacBio error correction) | ecosystem: Environmental > Aquatic > Non-marine Saline and Alkaline > Saline ... | reverse complement strand
AGCCGAGAGATTTGCTGTCGCGCCAACGCGGCGGAACGAAACGCTGATCGAGCGCTACATGTGGATCGGCGCCGGGGTGCTGGTGGTCACCGCCCTGCCGGTCGTCGGACCTTGCTTGGCACCGCGGCGGGTGGAACGCCCAGATGGGTGATTGGAAAATCGGGGCCGGGTCTACGGCGTGAGATTCTTCCCGCCGCAGTGGCCAGGAGGCTGGCCCTTTCGGTTGGGCCGCAGCGCTGGCCGGTCCTCCGGGTGACAAGGGAGGGCTGGGCCTGATCGGCTAAGCGTTGACGCTGAACCTTGCCGGCGTTGGCCTCAGGCATAGGTGGTCCCAGGGGGTGAGTGCCGCCTTGGCTGACCGTATCGCCCGGCCAGAGGCGTGCTGGACCATATTTCCGAGCAGAACCAGGCTGGGGAGACGGCGCGTCTGCAGGAAGGTGGTTTGCGGCCGCCAGTACGACCTCAAACCGGCGGGAGGGGAGCCCTGAAGAGCTTCTGGAAGCGGCTTTATCAGCGGGGTGGTGGAGCCGTTTGCAAACGGCGGAAAGGATTCCGCAGCTGCCACCACGGGCCCAGGCTCGGGAGGGGGCAGGAGCGGCGCGGGCGTCGAGCAAACGGTTGATCAGCCGAGGTAGAGCACCCGATCAGGATCGAGATCGCTCCGGTCAGGATCGCCACCCAGCGGCCCCTGACCATTTCGGTTCAACCATGGAAACCCTCGCCCGTGTTGTCGTTTCACCGCACCCAGGCTGGCGAGCCCCGATGCCGGCGTTCGGAGCGGCGTATCGGGAGCGGCGATCGTCGGGCAGGGATCGCTTCACCACGGCCACCAGCATCTCCAGTTCAGCCTCTCCAGTGTGGGGATGCCCAGCACGGCCTTGAGGTGGTGATGGCCGCTTGATGATTTAACGGCGGGCGCGTGAGAGCATCAGCTGCTCCGCCATCGATCGGGCGCGGGCACTGGGCCGACCAGCTAGCGCTGGCAACTGGCGTCCAGCCCAGCGGGCGGAAGGCCAGAGGTGGAGAGGCCCGCTTCAGGCAGGCTGAGGCCCCTGGGAAGGGCGGTTTCCAGCGCGCTGCGCAGCCGCCGGCGCCGGCGATTCGCCGCTTCGATCAGCCGGTCGATGCCTTCCCAAGACCCAGCTGGCGCAGCCCAAGCCAGAAGCTGAAGAATCTCGGCGGCTGCGCTGCCCTGCAGCCCTGATTCGCCTCCATGGCAGGGGCCCAGCCGCGCTCCATGTAGGGCACCCGGTGGCGAGGTGGGCCGGCAGGCAGGCCGGGATCGGCGGCAGCAACAGCAGCGACGAGGTCTTGTGATTTCCCAGAGCTTCTGGGGGTCAAAAGGATCGAATCGGCCAGGCCGATTCCCTCCAACCCGCTCGCCGTGCCGCTCGCTCAGGCGCCAAGCACCCCCACCGATCCGCCCCATCCACGTGCAGCCAGACCCGTGCCGGCGGCAGACCGCAAGCGATTGCAGTTCAGGGATCGACCGCCCCGCGCACGGTGGTAACCGGCGCTGGCCACCACGGGCGATCACCGCCTGCCCCGCCGGCTCCAGTTCGATCAGTTCGCGCTTCAAGCTGGCCGGGACGCACGGCCGGCCCGCCGCTCCACAGGCAGGCGGCGGCAAGGCCTCGGGGAGCCAGGGCCCATCACCACCAGAACGCCTTGTCGATCACACGTGGAGATCGGCCACTGCCGATTCACCACGGCCTCACCGCCAGCGTCTGCAGGCCGCGGCTGTGCGGGCGCGTGACCCAGGGGCCATCAGGTTGGGCTGAGCGCTGCCGCCGTCTGGCCCGGGGACACGGTAGCGCCATCGCCCAGGCCGACCGGCGGCCAGCCAGGCCGCAGAGGGCTGCGCTCCAGCCGGCTCCAGGTTGGCGACAGCTCCTCCGCTCAGCATGGTTGTTTGTTGGAGGCCGGCGCAGACCAGATCCGCCACCAGCGAGGAGGTCAGCGGCGGCGCGATCGAGGTGGGCCAGGGCACCGGGATGGCGGGGTTGGAGGAGCCCTCCATCAGCAGCTGCACGATCTTGCCAGCAGCGGACTCGCCACTAAACGCCAAGCAGCCTGCGGGCTTCCACCCCCTCCGGCAGCAGGCTGAGCCCCGGGTTAGGCGGACGATCAAAGCCGCCGTTCCCAACAGCGGCAGAGGTTGGTGGGCGGCCCTCCTGCAGGAAGGCTTCCAGGCCGGGATCGAACGCACGGGGCGAGGCGAAGGGGAAGGGGTCCAGCACCCGACCTAAATTAAGGACGTCACAAGCAAGGGGGCAGGCGGATTGGGGGATTTCATTTCTGCTGGTTCGGCGCGGCAAAGGAATCTGGCCGAAGCCGAGAGCGGCACTCTGCGAAAAAAATGCCAAGCCTGAACGGGCCCGTGCACCGGCGTGCTCCAGGACCGTGCTCACTCCCCACTCAATTCGGCACGGGATGGGCGGCAGCTCTGGATTGGAGCGGACTGCCTTGCGGGCTGGCGGCGCTGGCCGGTGAACGGGGCGAGTCCGGTGGCCGGCGGCGGTGCTCGTGGCAGCAGGCCGTTGCCTTGGGGCTGGGGCAACCAACCAACGCCAGACCGCCAGGAACCCGCTCGGGCACGCCGGAACTGGTTGGCCCTGCGCCAGGGCGGCCCTGCTGCGCGCGGACTGGCGCTTCAAACGGCTTGCACCCTGCTGGTGAACCCTGAGCCTTTGCCCGATGTGCGGCCGCGCCTTTGATACAGGGCCGCATGGAAACCGTGCTGTTTTGCGCGGGGGCCGACCCCAAAAACGTTGGGGGCTCGGCGGCTGCTCAAACCCTGGCGACAGGACCCAGCGCCCCACCAACCACCATGCGGTGCAGGGGGCTGCTCGGGCTGAAGCCGCACGCTGCTGGAAGGCTGGTTCAGGACGGCGCGACGCACAGGCGCCTTGATCGCTCGGCTGGGAGGAGCGGAAACCGGGCAAAACTTCCGTTTCCAGCAGATTGAGCAGCAGATCACGTTCTCGGCCGCGGCTGTTTGCTAACCACAGGGCCGATGCGCCAGACCTTTGCCGGCCAGGTTGCCAGGGCCGCCACCCACCTCGATGCCGTGGCGGTTGAGCAGGTGAAGGCTTTGAAGGCCTTGCGGCGATGCCTTCAGGGAATTGCGCACCCGTGCGTGAGCGTGGGCAGGCGGCCAGGGGCTCGGGGAACATGGCAAACCTCCAGCCCAAGCCGCTCAAGCCCTGCCCAGAAACCGCTCGGCATTCTGACGATGGGCGGGCCAGGCGTTTCTCCAGGGCCCTCTTCCGCCAGGCCAGACGCAGTGCTTTCGCGGGCAGCCGGAAGTTTCATGTTGGACCGGCGCCGTGTTGTGATAGGGACCGGTTACTTGCCCCAGTAATTGGTTTGAGCAGGGAGACATCGAAGGTAGCAGTTGGGCACCTTGCCCTTGGCGCCTCCGCCAGCTTGGCCTCGGCGCGGGCCCATGCTCTGAAGGGGTTCCGAGGGCCGGGGGGGCAAAACTGAGCCTTTCTGGCTGCAGCTTGTAGGCCAGGTCGACGCCCCCAGGCATCGAGATTACACCGGCACAGCGCCGAAGCGAGGTGACGGTCTTTTCTGTTTGTCGAGCAGGCAGCAAGGCAGTTGGCTGCGACCGGCAGACTCCGCGGATGCCCTCCATCGGCTTGGGCAGGACGCCCGTGGGAAAGGTTTCGCATGGGACGATGGCCAGGAATTCTTCGGCTGGTGGCGCCAGCCAGCGCCGCTCGATTTCCGCCAGGGGTGAAGGCCTCCCCTCAGGGCCGCTCGATGGGTGCTGAAACTTCGGCCCGGTGTAGCGCTGGGCCATGTTCCACCAGGCGCAGACCGAAGAGTAGCCCTTGACGGCAACCAGAACGCTTGTCGCCAGGGTTCAACGGTGTGGCCAGGGTTGGCTCCATTCCGCCGCCTGGCGCGCGTGCCACTCAATCGGAATGCGTGAGGCGGTTGTCGCGTCTGCCAGGCCGCTAGCGCAGCAACAGCTCCTGCACCTCGCCCATCAGCTTCGATTTGTAAGGAAGCGGATCGAGTGTGACCGATCGGGCTGCGGCGCCAGGGGCGGCCAGCACGGTGGATGGGCATTGGAAGGGCCTGGACCCAGCAGCCAGCCGTTCGGGTTGGCGATCGGTCGACCGAGAGGCGATGACGGGTCGCTGACGGCGGGCGGAAGGGGGACTGGAGACCAGCGCCAGCGGCCGCGGAAGGAAGAGGAAGTTGAAGGGACTACCCAGCCAGGCAGGGCGGATGGGCGGCATTCAGCCGTTGCAGGCCCCCAGCGAGCGCCGAACGTGACCACGGCAAGACCGCGGGCTCATGTGGTGAAGGGGTATGCAGCGCTGAGATTCGCCATTCGCCGAGGGCCCTCCTCGGCCAGGCCGCTCGCTGACCACAATCGGCGAAGCAGGGAGATGCTGCGCACGGTTGGGCCGGTGGGCACACCCAGGCCTCTTGGTAGGTGTCGTTAGGCCGTGGAGCAACCCGTTCAGCGAGGGATGGTGGGGTCCCCGCGCCACCAGCCGTAGCTGGCGTTAGCGCAGGAAGTAGTCCCATGTCGCGCAGGCAAGCGGACAGCCGGCGGGGTGGGTGTAGGCGTTGCCGGCGGGCCAGCAAACAGCTCGGGATCCCTGGGATGCGAACAGCCGCTGGCTGCTTCGCGGACGATTTCGGCGGCCTCACGGGTTTGATTCATCTCGGCGGCCCGCCAGGCGCGCCTGAGCCTCGGGAGAAAATAGCCGCGAAGCATCGCTCGAACGCATTCGGCGATCGAAGTGTAAGCGGCCCCAGCTGGTTCATACCGACCAATCAGGCCCCGGTAAATCTAATAGGGTGGGGGGAGTAAAGGGGCGGGGGGTGGTTTTCGGGGGGGAGGCGGGGTGGTTTTTTAAAAAAAAGGGGGTGTTTAAAAGGGGGGGCGGTTCGGGGGTGGTGGGGTTAGGTAATAATAAAGTGGGGTGCGGCGTAACTAATAAAGGGGGTGGGGGTGGGGGGGTAAATAAGTAGTGGGTGGGGGGGGTTATGGGTTTTATTGTATGTGTGGGAGGGGGGGGTAATTCGGGGGGTTTGGGGGGTAGAAAAAGGGGGGGGGGGGGGGGGTGGGGTTAATGGGGGGGGTGTAAATAGGGGGGGTAAGCGGGTCGGCGGTTGGAGGTTTGGTTAAGGGGGGGTAAAAAGGGGTTATTTAAATAAAAATTGTGGGTGGGGGGTTGAGGGCGGGTGGCGGTAAATTAAAAAGGTAGTTAAAAAAAGGGGGGGGGGAGTTAATTAAATGGGAGTGCTGGTTAATGTAATAAATGGTAGGCGTCGCGCAGACAGGGAGATCGATAGAACCTTTGCACGGAAACTAGCATCTGGGATTGCCCAGAAAAACTGTTCCAGCCATGGGATTTCAAAGAACCTGACAGAAAGGGTTACGCCAGCCCCTTCGGGCCTGATTCCCCGGTAATTGACCGCCCCCGTCCGGTGGTCTGGTCACAAATGACCGCAGGCCAAACCACCCCCGCTCGCCCCTTCCCCTGCCATGCCCAGCTCCAGCCAGCGGACGTTCTTGCCCAGGTGCGGGAGGGAGGGGATCGAGCTGGATCGATCTCAAATTCAGCGATCTGCACGGCAAGTGGCAGCACCTCACGATTGCCCCTGACCTGCTGGATTGCCGCCAGCTTTCACCGGCCGGCATCGCCTTTCGATGGCCTTCTTCGAATCCGGGGCTGGAAGTCGATCCACGAATCTGGATATGGCGATGGTGCCGGGAACCAAGCGACGGCCTGGATCGATTCCTTTCTGCCGGCAACCCGCCACCCTCAGGCCTGACCTGCTCCATCCAGGACCCGCGCCACCGGCGAAGCCCTATGGGCGCTTTGCCCCCCGTTCGATCGCCCCGCAAGGCCCTGGCCTTGCCTGCGATAGCAACCGGCCTGGCTGATACGGGCCTTTTCTCGCCCGGCAGCCGGAATTCTTTTTTGTTTCGACGGACGTCCGTTACGACTCCAGGCGCCAGTGGCTGCTTCCTACACGTGGATTCAATCGAAGCGCGGCTGGAACTCAGGGCCGACCTCGAGGAAGGCGGGCAACCTGGCCAACAAAAATCCTCAGCAAGGGAGGGGTTATTTTTCCCGGTCGTCCCAACGACACCTTCCAGGGGACATCCGCAGTGAAATTGCTGCTGACCATGGCCCAAGCTGGGGCTGCCCGAATTCGAAAAGCACACCATTTGAGGGTTGGGCGCCGCCGGGCCAGCAAGGAACTGGTGTTTTCGCTTCCGCCGAGCTTGAATCACAGCGGGCCGACAACGTCCAGACTTACAAAATTACGTTGCGGTGACGCGCAAACTTGGCCAGAAAATATGGCCGCACCGCCCACCTTTTCATGCCCAAGCGCGGGGGTTTCGGCGACAACGGCAGCGGCATTGCACAGTGCACCAAAAGCCCTACTGGAAAAGGGCGGCAACCGCTGTTCTTCGGCGAAGGACCTAGTCGCCAACCTCTCCCAGACAGGCCCGCTGTACATCGACGGCTGCGAAGCATGCCCCCTCCTTTCTTGGCCTTCACCAAACCCCGCCACCAACAGGCTACAAGCGCCTGGTTGCGGGCTTTTCAAGGCCGGTGAACCTGGTGTATTCCCAGGGGCACCGCTTCCGCCGCCGTGGCGCATTTTCCCGCTGAGCGGCAGCCAACCGCGGCAAAAACGCCTCGATTCCGCAGCGGTGATTGCCCTGGCCAATCCCTACCTGGCCTTCAGCGGCCCCTGCTGCTTGGCCGGCCTCGGACGGCATTCGCCAGCAGATCGACCCGGGACCGAGGCCATCGACCAGGGAATCTGTTTGAGCTCACAGCGAGCAGCGGGCCGGGATTCCCAACCTTGCCGGTTTCACTTGAAGCGGGCCCTGGAGGCTTCTCTCGGCCGATAACGCCTGACTTGCTCGAGGGCGGAAATTGTGTTCGAGGGGCCTCCTTCCTGGAAGGCACTTGACGATTCGCACTAAATCAGAAGAGGTTCCAGGGAGCTGCGGCCAGCGGCCCAACCCCCACGAATTCAGGGCTTCTACACGGACGCCTAGCCCCCTTTACAACGTCTCGCCTGTTCTGAAAGTCTGACCCTCGCGGCACCGGTTGCGGGATCCGTTGGAATGGGATGACGCCCATTTCAGGTCAGGCCCCGATCCCAGCGATGTTCCGATCCGGTTCAGCAAATTCGCCTACCAGGCGCATTGCAAGGCAGGGGGCAAAAGCCTGGGTGGCCTGCGCCCATAAGGGGAAGCCAGGCAGCCAGCGGCTGCAGTTGATGGGCTGCCCCCAGAGCGTTTTTCCCAGACCAATTTCCACTGCCACGCGGCCTGCTCGGACCAGTCGTGCAGCTCGATGGAGCGGCTGCTGGAGGTCGACTGGCAGGGACCGCCGAGCGCGGCATCTACCCCTCCTCCCTGCTCTTGATGCCCCCTGGCTTGACTGGGCGACCCGCTTTTTACCCGCTGGGTTTCTGGCTGGATTCTGCCCAACATTTCTTGAACCGCCGCAGGCCCCCACGCGGATAGTGCGCGACCTGCCCGAGGACGATTCGATTCCTTGCTGACTTCCCCAGTTACTTACCTCCAGGAACTTTCCAACCATCAGACCGGACGCGCTACCTGAGCGAATTCGCTCCGCCGCCCTGCTTACGACCTGCAGGTGAAAAATCGCTGTCACGGCCACTGGCCGATTTCCGATGCGGGCCCGCCGGTTCTGCTGGCCGCCGTTGCAGCGGGGCGTCTGCGCGCCCTTCAGCGGCCGCAGCCCCCGGGCCAGTTGGCGGGGGCTTGGAATGTGGCCACCGGCACCGGCCCGTAACCTCTTGCGCCAGCTTGCGCGCCCCCTGCCTGGTGTTTCAGCTGGTGGGCCTGGATCTCTCCACCGCCTACTGCGCGAGGCGAACCGCTGCCTGTCCCAGCTGCCCGATGAACTGCCCCAACTGGGCAGGGGCAAATGCGAGACCATGCCCTTCGCTCGGACGGCCAGGCTTCCAGGCGGTGAGCTGCATTTTTTCTGCTTGGCACGAGCTGCCGGCGGAGGCCGCCAGAACGTGATAGACGAATGTTTCCGCGTGCTTCGAAGAACCGGCGGCAACCCTGGTGCTGGCCGATTCGTGTTGCAGATGCGACCTCCCCTGACTTTCATTGCCCGGGCGATTGGAGGAACTTCCGAGCCGGATGTTCCACGAGCCCTGACTACCGCGTTACTCGGTGATTCGGATTCGAAGGGGGGCGGGCTTCGAGCAGGACCTGGCTTCTGGGGCCCATTCGCGGCCGAAAACCCACTTCATGGACCGGGTCTGGATGGAGAGCGAGCAAAAAGCCGCCGCCTGCATCGGCCAGCGGCCCAGGTATTCAGCGACCGAGCAGCACCAGGCCAGCAGCATGCCGGCCGCCGCCCCAACGCAGGGCTTTCCAGAAGGCCTGCCCCTCGCGCAAACCGCTTGCGAAGCCGGCTGAGGGCAGGCGGATCCAGCAAACCGGCTGGCCCAGCTCAGACGTTTGACGCGTCGGCGGCCGCCACTGCTGGTGTCGCGAGGCCGAGCCTTTCGCCACGGGCCACCACCGCCCAGCAGGACGCAGAGGCTGTTATGCAAACCAGGCCATCGGGACGGTTTGGAGCCGGGTTCGGAGGCGCCAAACCATTGCGGGCATTGGCGCCAGGATGGAATCCCCTTGCCTTGCCCCCCCCGCGTGCCAGTGGACGCTCCTCCCTTGGGAAAAAACCTCCCCTCCAAGCCTACGTCCGCCCCAAGCCAACCGGCCCTGGCCCGCGAGGCAGGCCGGGAGCTGGGCCGAGGAAGCTGCCAACAGGCTGCTGTGCGATCGAGGGGGAGCGCGATTGGCATGCGCTCAAAAGCTCAGGAAAAACCGCGGGCCGTGGCGCCGAGCAGATCGAACGGCGGCCTCTTCGTGCAAACTGTCTCAGCGCCCGACAGCTTCCCCTAACCGGACTGGCCGGTGACGGGGGGCAGGCGCGGAAGCAATCGCCCTGCTTGGAAACATGTCTGGCCTGGTCTGAAGGGGGATCTCAAGGAACCCGGGCTGGGCCCCAGCCACGCGTTGAGACCAGCCGTTTTAAACCCCGCTGTTTTGTTAACGGCGGCCGCTGGCAGGCGAGCGCAAAAAAGCGGTTGCCACGGCCGCTCCAGGGCGCACAATCATCAAAAACAAGTGGGTTTTGGAATCAAGGGAAAAAAAACCCCGCCGCAAACAGGCTTTCCGGGCTGGCTGGGAAGGTCGGCGCAGCGGCGATCAAGCGGGAACGCCGAGGCCTTCATCCTGGATCTGCCAGATTGATCCAACGGGGCCGAGAGGAAATCCGTAGCCGAAGCGCAGGCATTTGTTGGGTTCGTTGGCCATTGGCCATGGCGCACCGGCATTCACCAGGGCCTCCTGGCAGGCCCAGATGCAAAGATCCGCCAGGATTCGGCTGGGACTTGGCCATGGCATCCAGCAGCAACTCCAGCAGGGGCCGAGCTGTGAGGGGTGGAGGAATGATGAAATCGGTCCAAGCGAACTTGGTTGGGGGTGATCAAAAACGGGCCGGGCATTCCACTGCTTTGGTGGATCACTGAAGTTGAACCTAAACAACTCAAAGGCTTCAACTGGTTGGCGCTGTTGCAAAAAAACCTGGGGATGGCAGAAGCCAAACGCATCGATTTCAGGCGCACCCCCCCCGCGCAGCTGGTTTGATCAGGCGGCATTGTGGCCTTTCAGGGGCCTGCAGCGACCAAGCGTTGAACCCGGAGGGATTAGCGGGTCCAGGTTTGGCCGCCGGTTTTCCAAGGCCCAGCTTCGGCCAGAGCAGGGGGCCCAGCGGCCCGGCCGACGCTGCGCAAAAACAGGCGTGCCTGCACCGAGAAAAAACGAAGCGTCCCCAGCGAATAAACAGACCCCCAGAGGCCGGTTCGAGGCTGAACCATATCGGACCGCACTGATCGCCGGCACTTCGCTTGAAATAGAACATAGCCCCCGCTGCTTCGCAGCGCGGGCCGGCGAGGCGGCGGAAGCAGGGCACTGGGTTGAGTCGATCGGGCTTTCCTCGGAAGCGTTTGCTGGAATCAGGGGCGCTTGCAGGGGCTTCGTAATCGAATTGGCCCTCGGCACTTCGGGCAACCTTCCAGCCAGGGGCCCTGGGGGATAAGGGCGGGAGAGGGAATTGGGCCGCTGCCCAGGGGCTGTCGGGTTTTATCCGGGCGCAGCACAGGCTGGGAATCCCCAGGGCGGCCAGCCGGCCCAGGGTTTTCGGTCGGGGCCCGGTGGGCAATCGGGGGGAGGGGACCACCAGGCCATCCAAGCCAAGCAAGGCGGGTCCGCAAACCTC
>Ga0163217_1117737_pt1 | contig 10329 bp, 15 predicted proteins | sample SynspAceP_FD_185933 | JGI IMG/M metagenome (GOLD analysis project Ga0163217, IMG submission 185933) | Saline lake microbial communities from Ace Lake in Antarctica - Synechococcus sp. Ace-P (PacBio error correction) | ecosystem: Environmental > Aquatic > Non-marine Saline and Alkaline > Saline ... | reverse complement strand
CTGTCTGAGTGGTATAGTCCGACCTCGGGACTAACCACCGGCAGAGCTGAAACAAGCAACAGGCAACGCCCCACTGACGAGCGGGCAGGCAGGGAAAAGCCAAGCCCAGGTCTTCCCCAGGGAGCGCGAGGCGGATTCGTCGGATGAAGGGCCATTGTTCAGGAGTCCTCCAGACGCCATCCGCTGACGTCACCGACACGAACTGGGCACCTCGAGCTCAACCGGCGCGCCTATCTTCAGTTCTGGTGCCAAACACAACGCCCGCCAGCCAGTCTTACGACCCTGCCCTCAGCAGGAAAAACGGGCATCAGGGGATCCCACCATCGCCTGGATTCGATCGGACGGCAGTCACGCCTGCCGTCGGGCGAACGCACAGCCGGCGCTTTGCAGGGAAGATCGCTCACTTCACCGTTGCCGTGGTGGTTGCGATCACGATGTTACCTTGCGCCTCCGCCGGGCGGCCTCGATCACACCGCTTGATTCGGCACGCACGCCGCGCACATCACCGTGACCAACGCTGCATGGCACGGTCCTGGCACAGCTCCACTGAGCTTGGGACTCCATATCACCCGCAACGGAGCAACACCGCCGTGCAGCCCGATCAATCAGCTCCAGGACCATCCGGCGTTTTGTTAGCTCAGCGTCATCAAAATCTGCAGACACCAGCTTAGGAGCTTCGCCGCAGCCCACCACCCCCGGCGCGATCCATCGCAGCCGAACCGGTCCCACCAGACGATTCCCGCAAGACAAGAGCTCAATTGCTGACGACTGCCAAAGAACGTCGAGGGCTTCAGACCATCTCCATTGAGGGTCTGCCCGTTGAGGGCTTCGGCCTGAAGCTCGGTTCCGTTTCTGTTCGAAGTTCGCCACCCAGCGATAGCGTCAGCATCCCGGCGTTAGAGGCCCCAGGATCGGGAACGAAGCGACCGCAGGGCTGCCTTCGGCCATGGGAATCAGGCATAGCGCAACTCCCATGGGAAACCCCGCGCGCTGTCGGCCACACTGCCGATGCCGATGCGCATCCTCCAGATTGCCGTCAGCGCCCACGGCTCACACGTGCTGTGGCAAAGGTCGTGTCAACATTCTTCGTACTCATCCCAAGCCGTGCACAACTACCAGCTAACTCTGACGAGCTCAAGCCCAGGCTCATCCTCCGGATCACTCCTTCTGCAGCCGGATCTGATCGCCGAGGTGTGCGATCGAGCGGCCAACGAAGGGACGTCCCGCTGCCAGCCTGCCCGGCATCGTGTAACAGCAGGCGCATCGGCAGCCCTGCTCCTGCAAGACCCCCAAAAGGGCGCTAAGCCAGAGCAGATCTTCAAGACCCTGAAGGGCGAAAGACTCGATCGTCCAACGGCTGCTCTGCGGCCCTCTGCGGTCATCGACGCAGATTGCAGGGCGCGAGGCTTTCAGCTTACAGCGTCTGCCGGTCGGAGAAAGCACGCTGGGTGTCTGGATTTGACCCTACCGGCGAACTCTGGGCCAGCGCCGCTGTGCCCGTTCAAGGCCGCCGGAACGCCGCCAGTCCTGGTCGCTCAAACCATGCCCCAAGGTGGAGCCTGCCCGCACCGACGCCTGCTCGGGGCTGTATCCCATGCCGCCAGCACCGCGCTGCCCTGGGCTTCCCCTGGTACAGGCCGACTTGCCACTGCTCACACCGTCCAATACCCTGCCGGCCAGAGGGCTTGAAACCAGCGACCGTCCCGGCAACGGGCGGGCCTGGTCATCTGCACAAGAGGCTGATGTGTCGCGGCAGCCTGCGCTCGGCAGCGCTCAGGCTCAGCCCCGGCAGTCCAGCAGGCCGCAGCCAAGCGTCACGCGCCCTGGATCGGGGTCCGATGCCACTCATTGGCCAGCAGGCGCTGATTAAGCAGGCGCAATGCCTTCAAGCCAGCCCCCGCCAGCACCACCGTTCGGTATGGCCCTCGTCCCGCCTCCTGCCGCCGCCAGCCAGCAAAGCAGCAGCTCCAGTCGCGGGCGGCAGAGCATCCCACCGTGCCCCGTGCCTTGAACTTGTGGCGGGAAACTGGAGCAGTTCAACGGCATCGTCTCTAACTGTGATCGTGGTGATGCCACCACCTGAACCGCATCGGAAACACCAACCTCCAGCGGCGCGCACGCGCCATCCATCGCTCTATCGGTTTGCAGCGTTCCCACTTCGACTCTGCCCAGATCACGACACCAGACGGGTGGGTGGGGCCGCCAGCGCATCGGCGCTCCACTGACACCCGGCCGAAGCCGTTCGACCGGACAGACGCCACCTGCCAGCCACTTTCCAGGGCGCGCGCGCACGTCACGGCCGGATGCTCCACAGCGAATCACCAGGGGCCCAGGCAGCGGGCTCTGGCCCGCCTTGCAACGCCAGTGGGCCCTTCGGCCACCAGCATAAAAATAGGCTTGGGGTCGGCTCAAAGTGCCGCGACCGCCGCGGCTACGTCGAGCTGTTCGCAGTCGCCAGCCGAAAGCCATGCACTGGAGGATTCCCCCAGGGCCGACTCCTGCGCCTATGGCCTCACCGCCAGGCACCGCCTCAGCACGTCGGAGCCGTCGCACATGCTCTAGAATAGACGGCAGGCTCACCCTGGGCTGGCTCATCGCGTCACTCGGCCCGGCGGTATTCGTAGCGATCCGATCCATGCAACGAAAGATCATCGAGCGAAACGGCTGCTGAGCATGCGTCGACCCGGGGCGGGCTCACACTGGGGCAGTTCTCCGGTTGCTGCACTGACGCAAGCACGGACAGTTGATCGCTGTGCTCCGCACCACCGCGGGAGAGATGGATTCAGCGCAACGGCCTGGGGCTAGGCTCCAGCCCAGCATCTCGAGGGGCAGCACCCATCAAACTCCGTGCTGTCCGGGCCCGGCCAATGAAAGATGGCCGTTTGAGATCCCACGGTATCCACAGCCGTTACCACCTCCGGCAGATCCACCCGCGCCTCTGGCCCGCCAGGCCCAGCGATGCAGGCCACCAGCCACGCAACGGCTCCAGTGCGCAGCCAGGGTGGTCCCGCGCCCCGCTCCCAACCGCATTCACCAGTGTCAGCCGCCCGCACTGCCACGAAATGTACATTGGCCGCGGGCGAAGCGCTCCACCTCCAGAGAGCGGACCCAGCGCTCGAACTCACGTATTTCAACGCGGCCACCGATACGAGATGGGATTGCCATCCCACCGCCGCAACGGCCAGTTCTCCACCCCGCTTCGAAGATTCGCCCTGGGCAACCGCCGCGCCCACCTGCACTCGTGGACGTCTGGGCTGCAGAAGGGCTCGCCCATACAACGCGCAACGCTGCCTCGTCGAGCAGTGCCAGCACTCGCGCCGCCAGGGTTTCCACCTCACGGCCGCCCCGGAGTGTCCATCGCTGTCGCGAGGGAAGCGGCCAGACACGGATCCGTTCCCCACATCTCCGCCTCGCTTTTTGCATCGCATTGAGATCCGCAAATGCGCAGTTGCCCGCCCTGTGCGCGCAGGCCAGGATCACGCCGTCACCGCCCACCCCGAAGCGGCGATCGCAATCCGCTGCACGCTCCGGCTCAAGCCCCAACGTCTTCGTCGCTGGGCTGCTTCGCGGCCATCGACAAAGAAAATCATGCCCAAGTCCTTGTATTTGCTACGGCAGCATCGGCATCGCCCCATCCAATACATTTGATTCCTATGAGAGTCACTGCCTGATCCCAGTCTGCCCGGGTCGCCAACTTCCAGACTGGATCCGTGAGCGCACCCCACTCCAGCTGGCAGCTCATCGGACGCACCGCCTCTGGCGCTGCCTGTACTGGCAGCTACCCGGAATTTTCTGACCCGAAAAACCAGCCCGAAGGCTCCGTTGCTCTGATGTAGGCCGCCGCGCTGTGTCCCTGATGCTCCCGCTGGCTGAAGCGGACGCGGGGCGTGGGCGGCATGTGGGCACGATCGAGCACAAGAGTTGCGTGCTGAGTGAAACGGCCGTTTGAAGCCATGGCCGTCTCAAGAAAAAAACTCCAGCCGCTGCGCAACCACTTCCGCCATCATACTCGCACAGGGTCGTTACCTCCCAAGCCGATATTAGTCCGCTGCAGCCGCTGCAGGAGATGCCTCAACGCCCACTCCTAGAGCGACGGCGAAGCGCGGCCGACACCTTCTAGCTCCTGTCGATTCCCCTATCCCTCGGAAACCTGCACTGGCCATGTGGCAACTATGTGATCACCATTGATGCCCGGGTCCAGCGTTGCGTGGCCGAGTGGTGCCAGCCGATGCTGTACGCTGCGGGCGCCGGCGAGAACGCGCGATCGAGCGGAGGAATCGATCCCGGCACTGGACCGACGCCAACATCGCCGATGCGCCCAGCTGCAGCGCCTCGGCTTCGATCGACTGGGCCAGTATGTGGCCACCTGGCACGCCCGGACTAATTACCGCATGACCCGGGCTGTTCCTTCATTCCACGGAGCGTGCCTGGCCTACCGCAAAGAAGCCACTGTCAACTGGGATCCGATCGATCAGACGTGCTGCAATGAACAGGTGGATACGCAGGCCGCTCCTGGCGCTTCCGGCGCCAAGTGCGAAAACGGCAGCTGCGCCAATGGTGCCTGCGCTATCACCGGACTACGCCGAGCTCTGCTCGATACCTCGACAGCTCGATGGCTGCCGAGCGTTGCGCACGATCAGCCAACTGGATCGACGCTCGTGGCGCCAGCTGGCACTTCCAGAATTTCATGGCCCCGCTGGAACGACCCAACCGCAGCCGCCAACGAGCCATCATCACTCTTCACACCCGCCCCGACACATCTATGGTGGAGCTACCTTTGCTGGCTCCGGACATCCGCTTGGGGCCGTCCACCGCCCACTGAGCAACGCCTGACGTGGAGCCTTCTGTGATCTGGGTGGAGCAACAGAGCGACAGGACCCCACGTGCCGAGGACCACCCCAAAACGCGGGTCCCCTGGGCTCCAAGCGCGCTATCCTTTCAACGGGCGAGCTGATCCCGATCTGGATCCCGAATTACTGTCTGGCGAGTACGGCACCGCGCGGTGATGGGGGTTCCGCCCACGCACAGCGCGATTCATTTTGCTCCGCCAGAACAGCTGCCGTCACGTGATTCGTCCTGAGGTGCCAGCGAAGAGGCAACGTACGTCGAGCGCCTGGACGCGGTGGACGGGCGGCTGGTTACACGCCGGCCCTTTGTGCCTTGAAGCTCCAGAGGCCGCACCCGGGATCTCCCTGGCGAGCGAAGGCTGGGGCGAGGCAAGGGAGCGATCGCCTCGCACTGCTATCTCACGCCAGCCCTACTTGCGTGCCCCATCCCGATATCCTTGCGACAGCTGTGGGTTGGTGGCGTCCAGACGACCAGCTGCCGGTCGAACTCCAGGGATCTCCTTCAGCGCAAGGCGCTCACCCTGACCAACGGAGAGCGGGTAACGTGCCCTGTCCCTGCTGCGCCAGCCCGCCCGGCCGGAGACCGACACGAAGGACACCTCATCTGCTCGTCGTAGTACTATTACCTGCCTTACCCATCCCCACAACACCCAGCTCCGTCTCGAACCATTGCCGCCAGACCGCTGGTTTGCCTGTACATATGTGGAGCGCATGAGCACGCGATTCTGGCACCTGCTCTATTCCCGCTTTTTCACCAAGGTGCTGCCGACCAGGGCCTGCCTCAGCTTCGAGACCCTTCAACGCTGCTCACCCAGCATTGGTCAGGCCATACACCTCAACAACCGCGACCTGCAAATACGTGGCCCGGGCGATGGGGGGCGATCCGGCGATCCCGCATCCATTGATGGCAGCGCCGACACCCTTCTTCGAAAATGTCAATTCCAGTCCAACGGCGTCATCCAGCCTGGTGATCGACCCTACGGCTGACACCGCCCGGATGTTCATCCTGTTCAAGGCGGCCACCGGAAAAAAATCTGAGCAGTGGATGACGCCGAGTGGAAGGGCAGTTCGCTTCCTGCACGACTTTCGGCTGGGTGTAAACTTGTATCCCGCGGACTTGCGCCTGCCGAGCACCCAGGAGCCGCCCCATACGCGCCACCCCGGCGAGAGAACGCGCCGGGGCTCCACCCCCATCGCCCGATCGACGGACGATCTGGCCCCGCCACTACCAGTTCAACACCCCGTCTCGAGCTGATGAAACTCATCAACTCATGGCGTCCCCAGCTGGAGCGGCGCGCCGAGCCTGTGCGATCGAAGCCTTGAGCGACCTTATCCTGCTGGCCCCTCCTCCCACCTGGCCGAGGAGCTGTGCAACGATGGGTGGTAATGCAGCGTGCACCGGCCAGCGCTGGCCGTGGCCGATCCCACGCCGATCAGACACGGTGCAACTTGATCAGTGGAAAGCAATGGGCGGGGGTCAGAGAGTGCCGCCGATTCCGATGCCGGCCACCCTTGAGTTCTCCCTCGAAAGCAAGATCGCCCTCACAGTGCGAAAGCCAAGCCCCACGCCGGTGATCTGGTGCCGGCAAGCTCGTCACCTGTGCCTTAAGCACCGTTCAACCTGGAGAGACGCAAGCAGAGCCACAGGTGATGCGCAGGTGTCGTACGATTGAAGCTGCGATGAATAATAGCTGTGGTTTAGCCAGGCTGCGCCTCAGCGTCAGTGGAGTGGCGGCCGGCTTGCGCCGCCTATCCAGATCCTGCAGGCCGCAGTGGACTCTCCAGAAAGGATCTTCGATCCATTGTCGAATTAGCACAGCGACAAGCCTTCTCGCGCTTAGCGATCACTCGCACGCATCCCAGGCACTCCACGTGCGTGCGATCGCCGAGAACGACAAGGCCTTCTGCCCCCAAGCAGCGGCTGGTGCTGATTTGGCGAATTCTCGAGACAGAGCTTTGTAAGCACCCTGGGATGCGGCAAGGCGCACACATGCCCCTGCCCTCCCATCGAATGGCCACTGATGCCCTCGTCGTTGGAGGGCGCTTCCGCTCCAGCAGCGCCGGCAACTTCCTGCACCACGTAGTCGGTGCATGCGGAATAGTGCTTCCCAGGGGCTTCGCTTCATGAGATAAAAGCCGGGCCCCGTGGCCAAGTCCAGGCCCCCTCGATTCCCGGAACCTTGGCCCCCCGGGCTGCTGTCCAGGGGCGATCAGGCAGACCGAGCTGCGCCAGGCGATGGCCCGCTTCTTGCATAAGTTCTCATCGGTTGCAGTCACCCAAAGAGTGACAGCGCGGCACCTGGCTCCAGCGAGGCCGGGCGCAATACACCGCAGGTCATGGCACAGTCAGCACTGCCGCATTGATGCCGGATACGCTGATGCAACCCGCCCGAAGCTGCGGTCTCACTGAGCTTGTAGAACAGGAAGCGATATCCATCAGCGTTGAAGTGAGCACAAGCGATGCTCTGCCGCGTGCATCAGATACGAACCCTGTATCTCCTCTAGGCCATTGGTGTGATAGTGTCGCGCAGAATTCTCGCCTTTCTCGAACGCTCCACAATAACCAAGGCAGTTCGCGCGGCCGGCACCTTCCGCCGAAGCCGAGCCCGCCACACCGCCGTGACCAGCTGGAACGCGGTGGCTTCTGGCCTGCTCCGCCACACCGATGATCTGATTTCACCCCAGCCTTTTCGAGCACTCCAGGCTGCCGCATCATCCTCCACTTGCCGATGCCTTCAAAGGATAATCAACCCTCCATCTTTGAGCTCGGCATCACCTCCTGGATCGGCCGTTCGACGCGTGATCAAGTCAATCGCTGCCCCCATGCGAGCGGACCTCGAACTTTCTCAGGTTTGGTGTCAACCCCGATGATCGCTGGGCCCGGCCATCACCGCCCAGAATGATCACCGCCAGGCCAGCCCGCAGAGACCGACACGCAACGTGCGCCTGCTTCCACCTTGCGTGTTGGTATGCACCGCGCCGATGCGTGTCACACGCAGCCCAGCAGCCACACCTCTCCTGCCCGGGCTTGCTGTCTTCCACGCGATCTCCGGCCACGTGTATTCCAGAAGGTGAGCACCCATGTAGTGATAGAAGGGCTTGCTTCTTCGGAAAGCGCTGGCCATCAGGGGATCGGCCCCCGCCCTGGGTGCACGCAATCGCTGCAAGATGGTTTTTCCCACACAAACGAGCATGCGCGGCATCGCGTTGAGAGCGATCACAGTAAATCACCGACGGCCAGAGGTCACCCCTTCGCCCAGGCCTCCCACCACCGCCCACCTTCATGGCCAGAACGCCGAACAACCTTCGGATCCTGGCGAGAGGTGTAGGCTCGGTGTGCAGACACCACTGGCCACCACTCTAGAGCACTTCGCAGCCTGACGTGGTACCACATCAATCTGGTGATCTCGACGGCTCTCCGGCGGCCCAGGCCACGCGCCCTGATGGATCATGATTGCAGAAGCGCAGGAATCGGCTGGGCCCCAGGATCCTCGGCGCGTGTAGCCGCGAATCATTACCGCAGAGAGCGCAGATCCAGAAATGGGCTCCGGGCTCTCGAGGCCAAGGGCTGTCTGATCATCCCACTGCGATTTCGCCATCGGCAAGCAGCGCTTCGTCGCTTGCATATCCGGATCGTGGCAGCGCTTTTGCGGCCTCACACAGGTTGGGTCGTAGCGTGGGATTGACCAGTCGGCAAAGGCCAACGCCGCTCAAAACAGGCAAACAAGGCACCAAGCGCCGGGCATCGAAGCAGCGCAAGTGACTGATCACTGCCCCCCTTCACTGACGCCCACGGTTCCGCAGAAAGCCATCGAGAAGTCCCAGGCAAATCACCACGATCGCTTATCTCTGCGATCGCCAAACTCGATAAGTGACAAATAGAAATTGTCGATTCCATCACGCAGTGCTGCACGTTAAGGTGCTTCGAAGCCTTGTTGCCGTACACGCCACCCTGTGTGACCACTCCGCACAAGATCCGAGGCTTTGCCAATGCTCCATCACCGTTCCAGTAGCGGGCTACACCCAAGCCTGCGCTAAGGAGCCACGACCATGTCCGCTGCCCCGTTTCCGGCCCGCGCATGCCAGATGGCCGCCATTCAGGTGCGCAGTTGCCCTCGAATCGCCACCCCGGTGCACTATCCATTCCGCGGCAGCCCCCGCCAGGAAAGGCTGCGTAAGACGGCACGATCAAGCGCGGCAGCCCGACCCTTGTGATGCTGTGCGCCGCCCACCCAATCGAACATGTCGAAGCGGGCCAGCACTGTTCGCTTCGGCCTGGCGATCCAGGACACTGCCCGCCATCGAGACCGCCACCGCCTGGGGCGGCCAGCTTGCCCCTGGCTCCAAGGCAACCCTGGCCTGCTCCATGCCCGATATGGGCTCGGCGCCCGCCCGACTTGCTGACCCAACAACCAATCCAGTTGGTCTGTAGCCGATCAGCGAGTGGCCTCAGGTCGGCTGAAGCCCCTGGGATTCGACATTGACGAAGAAAATAAAGGCAGCGGACGCCTCCTGCTGCAGGCCGCATGATCCAGCAAACGTCAACCAGAACCGCCAATCCTATCCCAGAGGACGTCGTAAACGCCTTGCTCGGGCCCTGACGGTGTGATCGAGCACGCCTTGGCCAAAATACGCTCACCTGATCAAATTTCCGAAGTATGAGTTCCGGCCTCAGCTTGATCCGGACACCGGCTGAGTCCGCACCATCTAGTGCCCACCCGCTTGGCTCGTCGGTTCGATTCGCTCCGCTCCATCCCGCATCGCCGCGGGAAAGCCTCGCTGAAGGCCGGCCAACGCCTCGAAGCTTGGATCGTTCAGCGCCATCGCTTACATCCAAAGCCAGAGGCCCAGACCTCTGGTCAGTGGAGCAACGCACAAAAAGCGTTCCCACTGAGCCCGGTTGGCTCGGAGGGGATTGAAATCAGGGAAGCGTTCTCCACCAGTGTGTTCATGGTCTGGAAGCTGAACCTATCGGTAAACGTTTCCAGGCCAAGCTCCATCTAGCCACCCTCAGCAAGCTCCCAGCGCAAAGGACACGCTTTAAAAACGGAACCAGACTGGAATCAAGCACGAAGATTCAACGCTAAATATGAAGATCCTAAAATCTTCCCGAACGTGGGCCCCAGCCTCTGTTCATTTCAGACAAGTGGACAAAAACGTTTGGTTCATGCCTTTTCCAGGCTTTGGGGCACGGTCGCCAAGCCTTTGCCATGTTGGCTTGATCAGGGCAGGGCAGCCGCCCCCTTTCCCCTTCAGATTCCACCCACTGTGGCACGAAAAACAAACGGTGAGATGTTAGCAACGACAAGACCTTGGCCTCTTGCCCTTGAGCTGGGAGGGGACAAGCGCCCAGAACCCGGTTATTTCCCACCCCAGAGAAAAACTCAGGACTTTTTCACGCGGCTATTGGGGCTCCATGGGCCCCAAGGGCAGAAGGCGGGGGCCCCCAATCTTCTTTTTTTTTCTTGCCCCCTTTTTGTGG
>Ga0163217_1116533_pt1 | contig 10329 bp, 9 predicted proteins | sample SynspAceP_FD_185933 | JGI IMG/M metagenome (GOLD analysis project Ga0163217, IMG submission 185933) | Saline lake microbial communities from Ace Lake in Antarctica - Synechococcus sp. Ace-P (PacBio error correction) | ecosystem: Environmental > Aquatic > Non-marine Saline and Alkaline > Saline ... | reverse complement strand
AGATCAAAACACCATGTCTGTCGCGTCCAGGTGAGTTGCACCCGTCGCGGGCGGCTGGCGGCCCACCTCGAGGTTTTCAAGCACGGTAAGCGGGGTGAAAATCGGCGTTCTTCGGGGCACATAGCCCAGACCGTTGCCGCCGCGACCTTGTGACTGGGCCAACCGGTGATGTCGTGGCCTTGATAGATGGACCCTTGCCCCTGTGCGTTGCGCCGCAACAGTGGGCATGATGGATTTCATTGTCTGTCGTTCTTGCCGGCCCACGTGCGCCCCAAACAGCTGCGCAACGACGGTGCCCAGCCGGGGGCAAACGTCAAAGTTCAGAATCGTTCAGGACCCTGCGCCTTAGCCCGATACAAGATATCGTACTATTTCCAGCGCCTGTTCACTTCAAAGCAGCCGCATTTCTCCCCCTGCGCCTTGGTAAATAGCCGTGCCTCCGTGCGCGCGCCCCAGATCAGAACCTCTCTGCACCTGCGGGTTGTTGCGGATCTCGTCAGACCCTCGCCATCCGCGATCAACTGGCCGCGATTCAGCAACCATGATCCGGGTGGCGAATGGCAAAGACCCACATCCATATCATGTTCATCACTTCGTTAAGTATAACAGACAGCTGATCCCCCGTTGATCCAGAATGTCCGGCCCAGTCAGCGATCTTATCGATGCACATCAGCGGAACCGTGATATCCACTCTGTGCGCGGTGCCAGTCCTCGGCGGTGGGTTCAACCATACCGCGCGCACATGTGGAATCCTGGCCAGCTGCGACCGCCAGTTCGCAGCCGTTGAGGTTCACATAAGCAAGCCACCGCCGCAGTGGCCGTTCGGGCCTGATCGGCCATTGCCCACGGTATCGGCAGCGCCAAGGCTTTCGTTCCGCGGTAGAGCTTATGCGCGATTTCGTTTCAAGCGAATAGAGCCGTTGTGGTGCGACATCAGTGCCATCTGCACGTTCTCGACCACGGTCTCGGGCAATAGGCGCGGTGATCTGAACGTGCGCCCCACCCATGCCGCCAGACTTGGCTGCGGTGTGCATGCCGGCGATATTCTTGCCCCATCAACTGCACGGTGCCGGACGACGGTTTCAGCTGGCCCCATCAGCATGTTGAGCAGTGCTTTTGCCCGCCGCATTCGGGCCGATCAGCGCCAAACAGCTCGCCCTTGGCAAGGTTCGAAATGACGTCATCCACGGCTTTGAGTCGCACCAAATTCGGATAGATTGCGCACAAGACAGGATCGGGTTCCATTTCGCGTCCTCCGGTGTTTTCAGCAGTCTAGCGTTCGCCTGCTTTCGCAGGGAACCGACGATCCTTCGGGGCCAGGATCACGAACAAAGATGATCAGCAAAGCCCAAGGCGAGTGCGCCAGTATTCGAAACGGCGTCAGGTAGGTCTTGACGCCTTCCAAAGAACGCGCCGCCAACCAAGCCCCCCGCCAGTGTTTTCACCCCGCCCAAGAACACCACGATCAGCGCCGTCAAAGCTTGCGTGCGGTTCAAAGCTCGTTGGAAAGATGTGCCCTTGGAGAAGACGAACAAAAGCCGCCGGCGAGCCCCGCCATTGATACCCGCAAAGGTAAAGGCGACCCACTGGATGCGTTTGGTTTTGATCCCCATTGCTTTCCCTGACGCGCACGTCGCGTGCTGCGCGCATGGCATTAGCCAAGGCGCGTGTGCGGCTTGGCGCAGGCAGCAGGATGCCCCCCGATGCAGAGCACAAAATGCGGAAGAAGTAATAAAACGTCATTGTCAGACGCCCAATCGGACGGCCAGATGTTGACCAGCCCGCGTCGCCGCGGTGACGTTCGCCCACTGGAACGCGAGGCCCAGAGCAGTTGCCCGAAGGCCAGCGGAGCAGGCGAAAATAGACCCCGGGTGGACCGGGCAGGCAGAATCCATTCCAATCACAAACAGCGGCCAGACCCGCACAAAATGGGGCGAGCACCAGCGCCAGCTCCATCGGCGGTGTCGGCAATAGGTGACGAACAGCCGCCGCGGCATAGGCACGCCGCCAAAAGGAAGGCCGCATGTCCAAAACTGACAATCCGCCCTGTCGAGCATGAAATGCAGCGAGCGGGCAAAGAGGCAGAAAGATCATTGATGTCGTCACCAGCACCACGGCAAAGTTACCACTATAGAACGGCAACAGCGCAAGGATACCAACCGGCGGCCACCAACATTCCGTACGCGGTTGCCAGCGGGTTTGGATGGGGCGCTCCGGCTCTCGGTCTGGCCGTGCTCGCCTTGCGATTTTCCTTTTTTCCCAGTAGACCCGAAGGGGCGGAACATGAGGACGATCACCATGACGGACGAACATCAGAACAAAAGCGTCGATTGCGGCGCATTAGGGTGCACGCCAAAACGTTCAGGACCGAAATGATCACCGCCGGCCAGATAGCCCCGGCAGGCGACCCATGCCGCCGATGACACGACCACAAAGACCGACCGAGGATGCTGAAATCCATCAACAGATCAGCACCGGCCTTTGCGGCAGCTGCAACGGCGCCGCCCAAGCCTGCTAGCGCACAGCCTAGAAGAACACACCGGTGAACAGCCACGCCTGAATGACGCCAAAGGCGCCGGACCATCTCCGCGGTCTTGGGTGGGCGGGCGCGCCACCAAGGTGCCGACGCGGTCTTTCGTGATCAATACCAAAGGGCGAAGGCGACAAAGGGCTTGATGATGTTCAACGCGATGTCATTATTGCGGCCAACTGGGGTTCGCCCGATTGATGCGATCACGCTTTCAAGCCCCGGTGCCGTGGACCAGCAAATCCTGTGGTCCCCAGATCATCAGCGTTCAGATCCTGAATAACAGAATCACGCCAAAAGTCGCCACCAGCTGGAACAGTTCCGGCGCGCATAGACAGGGCGCAGCACGCAGATCTCACGATCACGCCAATCAAACGCCGACGATCAGCCCCGCCAGCAAGATCGGCGGCCCCAAAACCGACCATTGCCGGGCCAGCACCTGCATCAGCGAATAGCCGAATTAAGCGCCCAGCATGTTAGCAACGAACCCTGTGGGCAAAAATTCACCACCCGTGTGACGCCAAAGATCAGCGACAGCCAGGAGGCAACCATGAAGAGCCGCACCCGCATTGCAAGCCCAGTCAGAACTGTGCGATAAAAAGGCCATAGGGCACCTCTTGATATTTAGGGAGGGGTCATGCTGCCAAGGGAGCCTCCCCCTTGGCAGGGGTCGGGTTATTCTGCCGGACGCAGTTTCGACACTTCTTCATCTGACGGCAGGTAGGCGGCCACGTCCAGAATAGTCCCAGTCGGTCATAACCGCCTGCCCCATCTTGAAGCATGGTTTCTTCCGACCAAAGCCCCCATGGTTGCCTGGGTGTCGATCTCGCGAAGGTGATGTCGCCCACTGGCGTCGCCACGGTCCAGCCCCTTCGAACGCCATACGGAATCGCGTCGGCTTTCGGTGGAACCGGCTTTGCTGATTCGCTGCGCGATGCTTTGCCGCGGTCATGTAGCCCACAAGCGAGCGAGCTTGGCCGTTTCGTTGAATTTCGCCTGTAGCCGTCACAAGAGTGTTCGCGCCGTCTTTCTTCGGTGAAAAGTCATACCAAGGGTAGCCGGTCACGACCCAAGCCTTCGGGGGGGCTTTCATCGGCCAGTGGTTCTAGGTATACCGGTTCGCCCGACAGCAGGCCATAGACGGTGCCGCCCGTTCTAACAGACGCGGTGTGCCTTCGCGGGACGAATTTCGCAAGGTCGGGGCGAAGGTCACGTTTATAGATCGCGTCGGGTTTGGGACCCCGCTCCCAGCGCTTGTACCTTCGGCACCGCATCGATCTTAACAGTGCGGGCCATTGCTCTCCAAACGAATTCGACCTCGGGTTTCAAGCTGGTCAGGCACTCTTTGAACGCGGCAACGGCTCCTTTTGCGTAGGCAGTAGTTCGGCGCGATGGTCGCGTATTTTCAGCGCATCGGTCTGGCAGCTTGCTCCGCCAGCATCGCGGCCTGCATAAGGTCGAGGTCGCAGGGCGGAAGGTCCAGGGGTTGCCTTGCTCCAGGTCAAGCGCGTCGGCCAGCGTTCGGCGCAAGGTAAACCCAAGCCCATTCCGGCCGCCACAGAGGAGATCGCTAAGCGGAAATTCGACAGACGACCCGGTGGATCATCACGGTGCCTTTTCGCTGGTCATCAGCTCTTCGGCGATCTTTGATCGCTTCACCGGGGTCGCCTTGAATCGTCGCGGAGATGAATTCAAGGGGCGCGGTCCAGCCGCCACCCATCGGCGTTGGATTTCCTTCAAGCGCCAGTTCGTGCCCTGTTTGTAAGGTCTCCGCAAAAGGCGGCCATGCTTGTAGTGTTGATTCTCGACCGAACCTTGATCGGCTCGCCCGATGCGCTGAAGCGCTCAGGCCGGTGACGCCAAGGGCAAAGGCCCATATGGACCGCTGTTCAAAAAAGTCGTTTTCATTCTCTTTGGTGGGTCCTCTCATGTTGGGGTGTGCCGTCTTTGCGGCTTTATTTTTAGATTCAATCGTGTTGGACAAACACCGCGCGAAAAGGGAATCGCCCAGATTTCATTCCGTTGCCTCTGCCTCGAATCGTGCGGATACGTTTGCGATAGACATTGGGTGCTTTGTCTGGATGCGATGCGAATGGGTTTGCGTTTTTGGAGGGCGCGTGCTCGTCTTGGTGGACGGCTTTCCAAATCGGCCTTGTCCTCGGCAAATGCAACGCGGAAACATCGCGTCCATTTGGTCGACGCGGCGTCCATCGCCAAGGGCGGTGTTACGGCAGGTGCATCCAGGGTCGATCGTTATAGTCTCTGTCACGGGTGTGACGAACGAAATGGAGCGCAAAGATTACGCACGCCCTTTGTTGCGCTGATCTTCGGGAAGTTCCAAGCTTTGCGTCGGAACAACCCAAAAGTCAATGACCGGCTGGTCGAAGGCATGTGCAAGATAGATAATAGTGCCAGCGGTCGACAGTTGCCGGTAAAGCCGCCGAATTTTTGAAAAAAGCCGATGGGCTCCCCCGGCCAAATCCCCTCGGGAATTTTTCCCCGGGCCCCGGGGGGGGCACGGCCACGATTTCACCCTCGTCAGCGGTCTTTAACAGCACGGGCACGTTTTCAGAGGCGGGCGTTGCCAAGTTGTCGTCGGTGTGGGCAAGCTGACATGCGCAGGGTCCACAAGGTATTTCGGCCACATTTCAGGAGTTGGTTGGAATTGCAGCTTGTCGCCGTGGTGGATGTGCCACCCCTTCCTGGACCCAGCCGGCCAAGGTCGAAGCCAGCGGGGGTCTGCCTTGTCGGCGTCGGCCCCATCAGATAAACACGATTGCCGTGGCGTTCCAGCACCGGATAGCTTTCCACATAGGCAGATTTAGGCAGGTTCGATTGCCCGGCACCGCACGCAAGGCCCCGTCGCGCCAAAGGTCATGCCGTGATAGCCGCATTGAATGGTGTCGCCCGATGCGTTTTGCCCTTGAGTACAGCTGCACAAGCGGTGCGGACAGCGATTCTTTCGAGGCGCGGGCGATACTGGCCTTCCTGGGCGGTAGACTAACAAGGTTTGCGCAAGCAGTGTCAGCGGCACCAGATCATCGCCAAAGTCGGGATCCAACCGCAACGTACAAGGCGTTTCTGACAAAGGGACATTTGTTCACTCCTGGCTTTTCACAGGTTTCTATGAAGGGACAAAACTTGTTAGCTGTCAAACAAATTCTTGTCGGCCACTGATATAGACCCCAGGATGGAAACCGTGGATGATGTGCCTAATCAATACGCATGACCCCAGAACACTGGAATTAAGAACCTGTTGAAACCACACAGACCCTGACCGCTGAACGCGGGGACTATGCGCTAGAGCAACAGATCGGGTTCAAAGCTTGCGCCTGCGAAACCAGCGTCAACCTGAGATTTTCAACCGACGGATGCCCGACACACGCCAACCCAGTTTTGCGGTGCTGGCCCAAAACGCGCGACCGAGGCGCGGACAGCCAGAACCATTGGGCGTCTGTCGGGATGATGCGGCCACGACCAAAGGGCGTCATCGACCGTTTGCGTAAAAAGGGGCTGCGTCCATTCCACCCCCTCCAAGACCGATATGCGGACGGCTGAAATTTCGCTGACGACGAGGTATTGCGGTGACGGGCCAAGGCGATTGCCACGGCGCAGGAAATCTCGGCCGAGACGGTCGGCAACCTCACCGCGCGAGGGCGACCGGCGCGGGCGCTGCTCGAAAAACTCTAGGGCTCTAACGCAGGCCATCGTTTTGCCTTCGGCGTCTGCGTGGGTCAGACCCACCGACACGGGCAAGGGGGCCCGCTATCGTTCACGGCCACTGCCACCAGAATTTCGCCTGCGCGCGGCGCATCGTTCAAACCGGACCTCGATCCCGTCCGAAATGGCTGCGAGTAGCGGCGTCTTTGTGTCCCAGGCGGCACGTCCAACACTTGCCCCGGCCCCGCCATCTTTTTCGACGATCGGCACCAGTGCTTGCCCCCTTTTCCACCGCAACCTGTAGCGGTTGCGCCCAGTTTCGGGTGGCAGTATGCGGCGGCGTGTTCCAACTCGGCCGCCTTCGCCAACCATGGGCCTTTTGCCATAGCTTTCGGCCTGCGCGGGAGTGATGCCAAGTGGCCGCGACACATTAATCGCCCAGCAGTCCCGAGCTCTGCGGCCGATGTCCGATCAGTGCGGTCAGTCTTCGGTATATAAGAGCCTAACAAAGGGGGTTTTTGATCACGGCACGGCACAGCCTTTGCGCGTCGGCGCGATATCTGCTGCCCGATCTCGCGGTGTGTTCTCTTCGACCCAAATCGGCGATTTGCGGATTTCGGCGCTTCATCCAGGCCATCCTTTCCTTCATTCTCGTTCGCATTCCAACCCGCCCCGCGCGGTTGTGGATACGTGGCCCCTGTGGTATCACGAGGATCCACAGCCATTATCAAGCACGGTGGGCTGTCGTTCAGGCCACCTCGATTGAATCGAAAATGCTGCGAACATAGACGCGTCAACATGGGTGACGGGTACATCGAGCCTGACCCCGCCGCGCCGACCTTTCGTGGACGGCACAATCCGCCTTTCGACCCCCAAGCACGTCGCGCATCGCATAGCCGCCGGGGGCGTGCCACAGGGCGCCGTGCTCCAGCTCTCCGCCGTGCCGACGATGCTGCCTTTGCCGTTATCCTTCGAACCTGCCGGCATCCGACCCCGAGGGGCCGCCAGCAGCTTTTGCCGCCATCGCGGACACCCAGCGGCTTGAGGTCTATCCATTAAAGGGCTGGATGTCCCGATATAAGAGCCTGCATTAAGGGTTTTGGATCACCGCCATGACCGACCGCGTTTCAAAGGCGTTATTGGCCGAGGGGGCCGCCCTCGTGGAAGATCTCTTCGAACATGGTGACAAATTTTGCGGGTGATGACCTCAGGCATGTCGGTGCTTTCGTTTAGGGATTTCAGAGTTTCGGCAGGCGATGACATATGTGTCGCGCAGAAAAAAAAGCGCCGCGCCAGAGTTAAGGCCGGCACCATGCAGAGGCTCCGCGCTGCGGTTTCACCGGCGCAAAGCGGCTTGCGCTTAACATCAGGTGGAGGAAAGCTGCCCACGTGGGCGACAACCGGCGCAGTACCCAGATCGCGCATCGCGCAGCAGGGTTTGCGGGGCTGCGCCGATGCGCGACGGGATGTGCGGGCAGATCGACGCGTTGCCAAGTTTGGTCGCGCGGCATCGGCCATCGCTGCAATCGGGCCAGCACGGTCACACTGTCGGGCGATGCCCAAAGACTGGCCTGCGCCCGCCCTGCCCGCTGGTGGCATGCCGCGAATCGGGGTCGTGCTGCGGATTCGCGACCGTGCCAAGCGACCGCCCGTCCAGACCCGCATCCGACTCAAAACACGGCGCGTCTTCGGTCAGGTGCAGCGCAATTCCCCTGCCGTTGTTCACATAGGCGCGGTGTCAGATTCGGCGGCAATCCACCATGGCCGACAGTATCTCTGCGCGACGGCCACCGGCGACGCCAAATTCATCGAGCGTGGTCAGGCCGTCGGCTGCGTGGGGCAAGGCAGCGCGAACATGGCGCGGGCGATCTTGCGCTGGGGTTTCGTTGTCGACGGGGCGGGGCGCAGCAGGGGCAGCTCTGCGGTCAGTTCAGATAGGGACAGCTGCCAAAGCGATCAAACGCCGCCTGAAACGCCACATCGCGCGCGCCATTCCGCCCCGATGATCAGGTTTCGATCGGGCCACCATGGGACAGATGCAGCTGCCGCCGGATAGATGCACCGCCGTGCCGTGTCATGTCTGTCCTTCGACCAGCCATAGTTTCCCGCAGCGTCGGGGTTCGGCTGCAACAGCTGTCTTGTGCAACCCGCCGTACGTCATCGATGACCACATCACGCACGGGCTGGATATGCTCCATATGCCCACCAAGTGTGCCGTTAATCCTCGCGGCGCAGGTGATAAATTCGTGGGGGCGAACCAGCGCGGGGTGGGCACATAGCCAAAAGAGTTTGGTGGCATATCCATGACATCAACCCATGACGGTTTATTGCCGACCCTCCGGCCAGACGTACGCTCGCGGCCGCCGCAGGACACATGGGTCAGGATTCTTGACCGACCGCGTCAGCCGCACGGGGGTTTTCCGTCCACGCCCGCGCGCAGACTGCCGCCGGCCCCCCCCCCATGAACAAGCACGGAACAGAGCGAGGGTTCGCAATATCTCGCGATGCGGTCAGCGACGACCAACAGCTCGGGCGATGATCTCGCGGGTTGAGGACAAGTGCATCATCTAACGTGAAAATAACGCCCATTGCTCGCCCGTGGTAGAGATATCAGCAGGGCGCAACCCGGGCCAAGCGCGTTCGGACGGCGTCGCGCAGGGATGGTCAACGGGTCTTTCGAGACGTCGGTGGCCACCCCACCGGTGCCGGGGTCCGCGACCTGAAAAATACCGGCCCAGCGTTGACGCCGCCGTCACTCGGATGCCAGAGGGGGTTCATATCCAGGCCCCTTGCCAGCTTTCGGTTCGGTCAGCCACGCCTGTGATGTGATCATCGACGACCCACGACCTCGTTCCACATTGCCCGTTACCATGTTTGGCAACATCCCGATGGTCGCCGACCCGCACCCGACCCGCATCAGCTTTCAGGTGTGCGTTGATGATAGGCGCTTTGCCCGCCCGGACCACCCATGGTGACGCCGCCGTCGATGTGACCTCGGACGGGTCACGGTTGCACAGGGCGCAGCAGCGGTCACAGGTGACGCGGCCTTCTTTCTTTGGAAGCCGCCGCGTCAGGTGTTCACCCCGCCCAGGGACAGCATCTTGGGACCCGTATTCCGAGTCATGACCGTTGGGCCGATCGCCTTCTCCGCCTGCCGCACCACGGGCGCGTTTCGTCGCCGATGTGACGGTCGGTGGTCGATCTTTCACCTTGGGACCCGCGTACGAAAAAAATTTACCTTTCGGTCACGACGGTGGATTATGTCCACGCCCTCGACCTCTTGGCTTGACGATGAAGGGCGCGGGGTTTTATAGTCAGGGGGTTAGGTGGTCCCCGCCCCACGGCCCCGTCACGAAAATCGCGCCCGCCCTGCGAATAACATCGCCATCCCAGTTCCTGCGCATTTGTCGCCCTGATTTCCAGGAAAAGGCCACGGCCTTGGCCCTGAACTGGTTCACGGGTTCAGCGGGTCAAGCCGCACCAGCTCGCCCGCGTGATTGCGTAGCGGTCGCAGCAACCGGATTTGCCGTCGGCGATGAAAACCACATCACCGGTGGCAGGCATGCAGCGGGATTTTTTTTCGGGCTTGGGGTCGCGCAGGTTCAATCAGGCATGTCCGGGCCCTCCTTTAGGGCGGCGCGCAAGGCCGCGTGGCGTGGCCGGGCGTTGCGTTCACGCGCGGCACCGGTGGCATGGGTATATGGCGTTCAGGATCGCGGGGGCGTTGGGGGATCAGCACATTGTTCTCCCAGGACCTTTCGCGCGCCGTAGGGGCCGTGGGGCATCCGCCACCCTCCAGGATTCAGCGGTTTTTTTCCCGATTTCGCGGGGGGGACATCGGGCCGATTGGGGTCGGGCAAATCAGATAAGTATCATTTTGCAGGTTTCGGGTGCGGGCCGGGGATAATTAATTCTTCCATTTTCAGGCGGGCCATTTACCCAAAGCCCTTTGGGGGCGATTTTGCGCCCACCCTTTTGGCCACCCCTGGTTTTCCCCTCGGACCAAAGGCAACGGGTTTTGATTTCGCACGGGGCCCCCCACGTCATGGCGGCGACCAAAAGGCGCCAAGGGCGGGCGGCATAGGACCAAGGGCGATCATCCACATCGACCCACCACCAGATGTACGCGGCGTATCTCTCTC